>Ga0268283_1001036_pt1 | contig 14419 bp, 22 predicted proteins | sample saktaG_13_FD_190140 | JGI IMG/M metagenome (GOLD analysis project Ga0268283, IMG submission 190140) | Saline water microbial communities from Sakinaw Lake, British Columbia, Canada - sak_2013_06_06_36m | ecosystem: Environmental > Aquatic > Non-marine Saline and Alkaline > Saline ... | reverse complement strand
GGCGGGTTCAGGGACAGCCTCGGGGGCCGTCTCCGTGGGCGCTACTTCGTCAAAAACAAGGTCATCACTCATTGCTCGCTCCGGGCCGGGGTGACCGGCAAAGGAGTTAATAGGCCAACGGGATGCCGGCCAGAACTGCTAGGACGCCAACAGCAAAAGAAGCCGTAGTGCGTGGTCTTCGTCTTCGTCGTTTTCAACGGACTTAACTGCAACCACCCTGGCCTTAACTCGGAGCGGTTTTGGTGCCGGGACCGTGATCCAGCGGCTGTGATCTCTTGCGACTACCACTACAGATTCGATGGGTGGTGTCTCAGGAGTTGAGACTTCCACCACCTGGGGGCCGCTGACCGTGATGTCCCAGCGCCCATCAGGGACGGGCTCGGGCAGGCGCTTCTTCCGGCGCTTCAGGTTGTAGATGCGGAGCCCGCCGGTCTGGTTGTCGGCCTGGCCACCGTCCATGCCCGCAGAGCACTCGTCCGCGCCCTCGGTGGCATCCAGGGTCAGGTCAATCGGCCCGGTGGCTACCAGATCCACGGATGAGGCGCAGAGGTCCGCGCCCTCTACAGCGTCCAGAGCGGCCTGGATGGTTGCCAGCAGCCCAGCGTCTGCGGTATCAGCCCCCTCGGTTGCGGCTACCGCAGAGGAAACCACCGCGCTAACGCCAGCCGAAGCCGTGTCTGCCCCTTCGATAGCCGCCAAAGACGTAGAAACAGCCAGACGCGCAGTCGCTGATACACTATCCGCTCCTTCTGTGGCTGCCAGAGTAGTGCTGATGGCTAGGCTGGTGGCAGCAGCGGCTAGGTCAGCGCCTTCGGTGGCGGCAATGGAAGTCCTAACCGCCAGGCCCGCAGATGCAGCCGCTAGATCCGCTCCCTCAGTCGCTGCCAGGGCCAGATTGACCGATACCGCCCCGCGCTGAATCGTGGGGTCCGCCAGCATGACGTTGGTCGGCGCCACCTGACCTGGGTACAGCCAGATATTAGGCATTAGGTGGCCGTGAGCGTGTTGACCGTGGTCCCAGCCACATCAGGAGACCCAGCCTTGTAGGCGACTAGATAGAGCGGGAAGGAGTTGGTGTTGAAGTTGAAGGCGTAGTTGCCCGCACCGCCCGAGGTGACATCTCCCAGGTAATCATCAGACCCGGTCTTGAACGCCTCAACCTTGCACCCCGCCAGGGGCACACTGCTTGCATCCAGCGTTTGGCCCGTGACCGACCAGTACCGAAATGCCTCGTCCCATATCAGGTTCTTATTGATGGCCAGGAAGGCGCAGCCGTTACCGTCTGCCCTAATTGACCGTGCGCTCTGAGACTGTGTGGTTGGGTAATGCTCCGGGTGGCCGTCATTCGCCGTAGTCCCGTCCCCGCCGACACCGCATCGGAACTTCGGGGAACGCCGGAGAGGGGCGGGCATATTAGTTCAGCGCCTCAACGCAGTAATCCCAAAGCTGGACCTGATTGCCAGCGTTGCTGATGGAGAACCCCACGAAGAAGTCCAGCGTGTTGGCGATGGTGGAGTCGAAGCCGGTGCCAACAGCCGGGGCAGTGGCTGGGACCACGATGCTCGGGATGCCGTTGACGGAGTCCACCTGACCAGCGGTGTTGGTGAACATGATTCCCGTGAGCGTCCCGATCCCCTGGACCGTGGCACCCGTGGTCACGCCGATGGCATTGACGCGCCAATCGACCACCAACTTGAACGGCAGGGTCGTGTGGGCCGTAGCGTTCAACTGCACCGCACCAGAAGTCCAAGCGGCCACAGCAGCCAGCATGATCTGGAAGGTGATCGTGCCTGGAGTCGTGACGATGTTCGATATGGAGCCCGTGACCGTGGTGCGGAACTTCTTCCCAACATAGAGGTAGTTGGGCGGCAGCTGGAACAGTGCTATGGGCGGGATAACAGTCTTCGCTGTCGTGAATGTATTAAAGGCCGTCCCAGTGATGCTGGTCTGGACGACTGTTTCTTGGAAGGTTTGCAGGCTCATGGGTCAAACTCCCGATGTGTTATGGGTGAGGGTCAGGGCCGTCAGGTTACAGGTCTGCCCACTGCTGATCGTGGTCGAGGGGCTGATGATCGCGTTGGTCCCGACAGTCCCCACGGTCAGGCCCGAGACGATGACCGTCCCAGTGCTGTTCTTGATCCGGGCCTCAGCCGCCACGCCGCCAGCCGCTGCAACCACGGTCTTCGGCATAGCAGACCCGGTCAGAACATCACCAGCCACTACCCCGGCAGGGTCAGAGAGCGTGAAGATGACCAGCGTCGAGGCGAACCCAGTGGTTCCGATCTCCAGGGTCGCGGCCCCGACTCCTGAGTCGATGTCCGTCTCCACCGCCGTCATGCGGGTGGTGCGGAGGGAAGCCTGATAGATCACGCCCATGTCAGTTCCTGTCTAGGGTGCTGTAGTCACCCTGAATGAGGGAGCCCGCTGCCGGGGCCGATCCAAAGGTCACGGTGTAGCCGCTGATCGTGTAGTCCACGGTCACGGTCTTCAGAACCCCCGCCACGTAGATCTTTGGCGTTCCCAGGTGGTCCAGGTCCGCGTTGTTGCCCATCAAGAAGGCCGCGTTGACGCCATCAGCCAGGACCGGGGACAGGTTCATCAGGACGCCCATTAGTCAGCCTCCTCCTCGATGATCCCGACTGGCTTGCCGTTGGCGTCCATCTGCAAGGTGCGCTTGCGGGGGCCGCCGCTACGCTTCAGGGCCTCAGCGATGCCCTGGAGGGCCGCCGTGTGCCCTGAGAGAAGCATGTGCATGGGATCTGGCTTGGGTTCAGCCGCTTCAACAGGGGCGCTCTCCTGCACTGGCTCTGCGGACTCCTGCTGGGGGGCCTCCTGCATGGCCCCGTGCATGTGCAGGGCCAGCTCCTGGAGCTCCTGGTGCTCCTGCTCGAGCTGCGCGATCTTCGCCTGGAGCGCCTGGTCTGCGCCGGCGGCCATCATCTGCTCCCGGGCCAGCAGCAGCTTCGTCTCGTTGTCCATCTGGGCGATGGCCACCTTGGTCTGGCTGTCCAGTTGGGCCTTCGCCATGGCCGCATCAGTCTCGGCCTGCTTGCTCTCCAACTGGTCGGCCAACTGGTGGACCTTCTGCGTCAGTTGCTCGATCATCTGCCCCGACTGCTGCTCCTTCTGCTGGATCTGCTGCATCAGCTCGGGCGGGAGGCCCTGGCCCGGGGCACCCTCAGGCTTGTCCTGGAGGGCAGGGGGTAGGGTCTTCTTCAGCCGCTCCACCAACTGCGGGGCGATCTGGAAGTCCATCATGCTGGCAATTAGGTCAGGGGCCGTGCCCGTCAGGAGCTGGCCCATCGGACCCTGCATGAGCGACTCCAGCAGGGCCAGGTTCTCCTGGCGCTTCGTCTGGTAGCCGGGGCCGACGCTCACCGTCACATCGTAGGTTCCAACCTGCAGGTCGTAGACCTTCTGGAGGCCCGTCTTCTTGTCCACTTCCCCGCTCGGGCCGTTGATCGTGACCAGATCCGTGCTCTCGTCTGGCTTGATGATCCGCACCACTCGCTGGGTGTCATAGACCTTCGGGACCAGGTCAATCAGGATGCGCCCCAGGTGCCGGATGGACCGGGCCAGGTTGTCCGCGTAGTGGAACGAGCCGGCCTGACCCTGCCGCTGGAGCTGCCGGATCGCCACGCCACTCTGTGCGCTCTCCCGGTTGCCCAGGTTGGCGTCGTACATGCCCGTCGTGGCCTTCAGATCGTCAATGGCCCCGATCATCGCCCCGGTGATGGCCTGGATCGGAGGCTCCACCATGTTGCGCTGGGGGGGCTGCATCGGGCGCTGCTGGCTGTCGTAGGCCTCATACTCCAGCACCGCCAGGGGGCGCTTGTTGGCGTTGGCCCAGATCTGCCTCATGTTGCCCATGAACCCCTTGGGGCCGACCCAGGGAGCTCGGGGAGCCAGGGCGATGGTCTCAGCCTGGGCGCTCTTCCAGTAGTTGAAGGCTCGCTGGGCGTCCTTGGCTGAGCGGATCAGCCCCGACCAGGTGCGCTTGCCGTCCACGTTCAACTCGGTGCCATAGACCGGCACGATGGGGATGTGCTTCCCGGGCCATACCGTCTGGTCCAGGATCTCGATGGCGTTCAGTTTGAACCATTGGACCTCCACGGCGACGCTCTGCCGGGTGTCCACGACCTCTGCGCCCTCGGGCACCTCGTCGCGCTTGCAGGTAGAACCATCCGAGAGGCGGCAGATGGTGACGGACTTCCGCACCCGCCTGAAATACTCGGTGATCATCACGCCCGAGGCGTCACGCTGCACCCACTCAGGGGCCGTGTCCCCGATGCTGGTCCAGTCCCCGTCATCCAGCCCCGCCATCTTGCTCTTGGGGTATTCGGATCGGTAGGTGGAGCCACTCACGTAGCTGCTGACGAACGCAAACTCCGCATCGGCCCCATCAGGCTCGGTGCTGGCCGGGTCCAGGTAGACCATGTGCGGATTCGGGATACGGCTGATCTGGATCTCCTGGTCGAAGCTGTCCGGGGTGCAGTAGTCCGTCAGCACCCGGAAGTACCCACGGCCGCACCGAACCTGGGACTCGAAGGCCGTGTCGATGGCCGTGTCACCGTTGGACTGATAGGCGATATGCCGGATCATCCCCTGGAAGATCTCGGCGGTCTCCTTGTCTGCACCATCGCCCACTGGGTTGACACTGGGCTGGGGCCGATTCTGCCGCTGCTCATTGACGATCTGATGCACGAACGGCCCTAGCCGATCCACCGCCAGGCAGGGCCGACCCTCTGAGTCGCGCTGGCTCCGCAGGTCCGCGGGCCACTGGCCGTCTGGGTCGCAGAAGCGCAGGTCGTCCAGCTCGAGCTGCCGCTGCGGCTCATCGGCCTCGGCTGCTGCCTGGAAGCGGGCCTTAGCCTCGCTCAGCAGGTCACCATGACCGTCCTCGACGTAGCTAGACAGTGCCTTTTTGCGGCTGAAGATGCCCATCAGCGCCTCCCCACCAGTCGGTCCAGCTTCTCTTCCATGCGGTCCAGCCGCTTCGTGATGTCGGTCTGCTGGGCCTTCTGTTGTGTTTCAATACGGGCGTCCGTGGCCTCCATGGACTGCACCTTGGTCTCGGTGATGGTCACCCGGCGGTCCTGGGCCACAGCCACGCCCACCACGATGAAGAACAACGTGGCGAAGGCAATGAGCGTATCTAGCCCTATTCGCTTATCGAATGTTATGCCGCCATATGAAACTGGACCGTTCTGAATCATCGGAGCCTCCCGGCGACATAACCGGCACCGATGCCGATGGCAAAGCCCTGAATACGCCCAACCCACTTGCCCGAGGACGCCACAGACTTCTGGGCATCCAGGGCGATGCGGAGACCAGCGGCCTCCCGGGTGCGGGCCTCGGCTGTGGCCTTCCACATGTCCCGGGAAACAGTCAGCGCACCGATCACCACGGCCTGGTCCTCGATCTGCTTGCCCTGGGCCTGGATTACCTCGGCATCCTTGGCGATGAGCTGATCTCTGACATCAACCACAGGGCTTGGTTGAGTGGGAGGGGCAACCGTATGATCTGGATCGCTGGGCACTGGGGGCACCTTGGCCGCCAGCTTTCTGAGTAGCGCAGCACGCTCTGCCTTGTGCCGACCCACGTCCTGCACGGCACTCTCCACCCGGGCCTCGAGGTCCGCCACCTTCGCATCCGATGCCTGGGCTGAGGTCTGATGGGCACTGGCTGCTCCGTTGGCCTCTGCGGCCTGAATGGTGGCCTGGGCGACCTTGCCACGGTTGCAGGACTCGGAGCCCAGGGCCGTGGAGAACACCACGCCCACGATGAGCGCCAGTCCGAGGGCGGCTTCTACGATGGTCGGCTTCATATCACCGGCTCCTGCATGGCTTCCCACAGGACGGCCAATATGCCCAGGCAGGACAACGCGATCAGGAAGATCGCCCACTTAACCACCGGCCACCTCGCTGGGCTTGCCCGCTACCTTGCCCGCGACCACAGCGGCCAGCAGGGCGGCGAATGCGGCGACCCAGGACCCGTCCATTGGACGACGGGCCAGGTCGTACGTCAGCCACGAGCACGAGATCACCACGACCACGGCGTAGGCCGCATGGCGCAGAGACGCAGATGGGTCCGTGGTGTCCAGAAGCCTCAGCAGATACCTCACGCGATCACCCGGATATGGCCGACCCGGAGCTTCTGGACCAGCTCCCGCTGTGAGCGGGGCAGCACGATGCACCCCTTGGACTCTTCGCCGTAATGCCCCATCGACGCACCGTGGATGAAGAACCCATCCCGCCCGTAGGTCTCGCCCTCGACCTGGGCCAGCCGGCACACCAGAGGCCCCAGGCCCGGGTGGAACAGCTCCCACGGCCCCAGGCCGTAGAGTCCCTGCGGCAGCGGCCCAACCTCGTGGACCTCCTGCATGGACGGATTGTTCTTGCCCTCACCATTGCCGGCCCAACCCTGCGCCATGACGCCCTTATCGGCACCTGTGATGGCGCCGGTGCTCTGGGAGTAGGTCAAGGTCAGAAGATCCACGGGCACCTTGCGAAAGGTGCGGGAGGCGGCTGGGTTAGGGTAGGCCCGTGCTGGCGCCTGGTCGCAGGGTGAGTGCCTCCCGCCCCCCTAGACTCTGCCTCCGGTGTCTCAGGAGTTGAGACTATGCGGCCCTGCGCCGGTTCAGCTCCCGCTTGTAGGAGCGCCACACCTCGGCACGGCTTATCCCCAGGCGGGCCATGACTACCTCTGGCGATACCCCACGGCTCCGCAGCTCGTACACCCGCACCTGGCGCAGGAGCACCCCCACGCCGGCCTTGGTGCCGGTGCGCTGGATCTGCTCCAGGACCATGATCGTCAGCTCCTCGGCCTCGAGGTAGGCGGGCATGGGCGCATGGCCGTGAGAGATCAGCGCCCCCGCGAAGGCCTGGACGAGGATGTGAATTGGATCGGTCATGCCATCCACCCCATGCCGGATGCCCGGCCAAAGAACTCGTCCTCTTCGACCACCTGCACCTCTGGCGGGTTCGCCTGCATGGCCCAGGTCATCCCATGCACCCAGGCGTCCACCTGGTCGTCGTGGGGGGCGCTCGGGAAGCTGGCCAGCTCGTCCACGAAGTCAGACAGCCAGTGCGCTCCGGTCGGCAGGTAGCACAGCCCAGCCTCATGGGTTGGGGTGACTGCGTTGGCCCGGGAGACCTTGTCCCTGTCGGCCTTGACCGGGATCAGGGGCAACCGGGTGTTGCGGCCCAGCTCCTGGAGCAGGCTCTGCCCCGCTGCCGTGTCCTCCACCAGCACCGCGGTGGCCCCCCACTTCGCCGCCTGGGCCATCACGGCCCGCTTCAGGTCGGGGAACTCCAGCCGGTCCCGCCAGCAGTCCAGGATGTAGTAGCGATTCGGGCTGATGCCAATGGTCACGCCCACGCTGTAGTCGTTCAGGCTCCCCTTCTTGAACGCCGTGTCCCAGGCCTGAACCACCTGGAAGCACCCCAGGGCTGATATGAGCGCCTTGGGCTCAGATTCGGGGGGCTGGTAATACCGCCAGTGCTCCCGCTTGAATACCGACCCCTCCGCTGCGCTGGGACGCTGCTGGTAGAGCGCGGACCAGTCCCGCCCTCCCACGGACTTGCGGATCGTAGCCAGTTCACCCACCGGGTAGGCCGCAGGCCACAGGGCGGCCCCTTCCTCGCGTCCTAGGGCGTCCCCAGGCTCGGCAATGGCCGGAAGGTTGAGCACCTCCCACCCCTCATGCTGGTGCTCCTTCAGGAGCCAGCCAGCCAGGTCGGCCTCATGCCAGCGAGTCTGAATAACCACAATGGCCCCCCCGGGCATCAGTCGGGTGCGGGCGACGCTGGTATACCAGTCCTTGAGCCGCTGCCGCATGGTCTCGCTCTCGGCATCCTCCCGGCCCTTGATCGGGTCGTCGATGAGCAGGAGGTCCGCACCACGGCCCGTGATAGGCCCGCCAGCACCCACGGCGAAGTAGGCACCACGCTGGGCCAGGTGGAAGCGGTTGGCGGCCTGGGAGTCGTCGGCCAACAGGGTAGACGGGAACACCTCGGCGAACTCAGGGGCCTGCATGATGTTGCGGACCTTGCGCCCGAAGTCGTCGGCCAGGCCCTGTGCGTAGGTCGCGGCGATCACCTGGTGGCTCGGGTTGCGCCCCAGATACCAGGCCGGGAAGAACTCCGAGGCCAGCATGGACTTCCCATGGCGTGGCGGCATAAAGATCATCAGCCGCTTCAGTTCGCCCCGGGCAACCCTCTCCAGGGCCTCGGCGATCCTCTTGTGGTGACGGGCAGGCTTGTAGCCACCCCACAGCTTCGTGGCGAAGGCCGCGAGCTCCAATACGGCCCGGGTCTTCAGCACCTCCGCTGGGCGCTTCACTCAGCCTCCAGTTGCTCGAGCCGCTCACGGGCCTCGTCATCGGTCAGGTTGCGGGCGTTGACGTTGGCGTTGATCGTCGTGGGCAGCACCCGCCCGATCAGCGTGAGCATGGCCGTGGGGTTGGCATCCATCTGCTCAGCCAGCCACTTCTGGCCGCCCTTCTCCTCCAAGGCCCCCAGGATCTGCTCCTTGAGCGCCTTAGTGACCTTGTTCTGGACACCTTTCACTCGTCCTTTACCAGCGTTTCCTATGCCGGGACGCTTTATACCCTTATCAGACCTAACTTTACGCACTTTGCGTATCTCGTCGCTCATCTTCGCCCCCAAATCACATCACTCATCCAGGCAGCGACAGCCAGCACGATGATGCTGACCACCCAGCCCACAAGGAATCGTCTGTTCATGCGGCCTCCATGAACTCAACGCCTAGTTCTGTCGCGGCATGGGCCTCGACCTGGGTCATGTAGGCGGTGAAGTCCTCAATGCTCAGTTTGGCCGAAGACAGGCCGACCACTTGGCCCCCGGGGAGGTCCAGACACCCGATGAATTTCCGCTTGTAAAACTCGTGCCATGCCTCTTGGCTGAACTGCTGGCCGTGAATCCATCCAGTCTCGGAGATACAGCGGAGGATGGCCCAGTAACGCTTGTTGGCCTGGATGGAGCGGGTGGTCTTCTCTGGGCCGATGTCGATCTGGAGGGGCTTCCCTGACTCAGCGCAGGCTTCCCAGTTGGCCTTGAGGAACGCCCAGAGGGCTTGGGCCTGGACTTTGCCCCGCAGGATGAAGGTCTTGTTCACGATGCCACCTCCAACTTCCGCATGACCTGGCCGAGCAGCTCCTGCTCCGTGCCATAGGTGGCCTCAAAGGTTCTCTTGCCGTTGTGAATGGCCTCCCCAAAGGGACCGGACTGGTGGTGGTAGTGGCAGAGGGGCAGGGTGTGGAAGTGGTCGGCCCGTAGTCCCATGCCGTGGGCGTTCAGGTGGTGGACCTGGGCAGGCCCGCCACAGATGATGCACCCAAGGGCGGCAACGGCTTCCAGGTGGGTCTTCTCGGCCTTGGTGGTCATGCCAGTGCCTCCTGAACCCATCGAAGGGCCTGCCCTGATGTGACGTGCTTCTCGTCGCAGGCCAGCAGGCGATACCCGGCCAAGGTCGCCAGGTTGGACTTCTCGATGTCCCGGTGGATGCCCATGCCAGAGGAGTGACCTGTCCTACCCCGGGCGAATGTCCCGCCTTGGACCTCAAGCAGCACCCGACCAGGGAATGAAAAGTCGAAGGCGAACTTCCTGCCAGGGATGATCTGGGCCTCACGCTCAAACTCAATCCCGGCGGATTTGAGCTGAAATGCCATGGTTTCTTCTAGGAGGCTCACTGCTCACCCCCTGGCCGAGGCCCATGGTTGCTACGTGTGTCGGCAAGAGCAAGCGCAAACGCACGGCTGGAGAGGATTCGCGAGTCCTCCATGATGGAAACCCGCTCCAACAGGAGGAAATCCCACTCCTCCTGGATACGGGTTCCTACATTGTTTTGTTCCTGGTCCGGTAAAACAGAAGCAGAAGCAGAAGCAGAAGCAGGAGTCATAACGGATAACGCCGTGCTGTTACGCGTAACATTTTGGTGTAACGAGTTGCTGTTCATGCCGCACCCCGCTTCTTCGCTCGGTAGAGCCGCATGTAAGGCGCACGGCTTCCATCGGTGGATTGACCCCGATCCCGGTAGGCCGTGAAGTTGATGATCTGCCAACCGCCATCGCAAGGGGCGATCCTTCTGCCCTCGTATTCCTTCGACCGGCTGTAGGCATCGGGCGAGCAGAGGCGCTCAATGGCATGCTCCACCTCTGGGATGGAATAAGCCGTGAACCTGGCAAGGCCTGGTATAGATCCCTCGACATGACCGCTTGCGTCTGCCTGGGATAGCATCCAGATCCAGATGCGGAAGGTCTTGTCATCCTCACACCAGACCGTGCTGCTCACGATGGAACTGAAGAGTTTCGCGTAGCCAGCCATCAGGAGACCTCTGCCAAAAATTCATCGGCCCAGTCGGTGCCAGGGGTTGACGGGATCTCAACCGTGACCTTGATGCCCTTGAGGGCCAGCCGGTGCGCCAGGGCGTAAGCTGCTTCCTGCCCGGTGTAGTTGGTGTCGTTGTCACCGAAGACAGTCACCGACCCAACACCCGCAGGAGGAACCCAAGCCTTCATGCCGTTGGCGTTCAGAGCGGCCCATACAGGCATCCCGAAGGCCTTGGAGGCACACAGAGCCGTTTCGATGCCTTCTGCGACTCCTAGGGCCATCCCAGGCTCGCCAAGGCGCACTGGCGAGCATTCTCCTAATACCATCCGAACCGGGTTGACCTGAGCCTTCCTACCTTCAGGGGTGAGAAAGATGCGCTGGAGTCCGGTAGCCTTCCCTTCGTTGGGGCGCAGAAGGGCCAGCATCGCTGGATGAATACCGCCATCGATGGTGTGCCGGAGCGCCGGGTGGTAGCGAATGTCTTGAAGGTAGCCGGCGGGGTTCCCGCACCTGGATTCGAGGTACTTCCAGACCGGGTCGCCCTCGGTTACAGGCTTGGCTTCCATCCAGATCTTGGCAAGGATGCGTCGGTCATCATCCTTGCTTTTCTTCTCTTCCTTCTGGGCCGCGTGTACGGTCCCGACAGTGGGGTCCACCATCTTGCAGGCTTCGGGAAACGAGATGCCCCAAATAGCCATGACCAGGTGGATGCCAGACCCAGCCCCGCACTGGTTACAGTAGTACGTGCCGTTCCCACCGTCATCGTCAAAGCGGAAGCGGTCTTTGCCGTCCTTGCATATGGGGCAGGGCCCATGGATGTTTTTGAGGTAGGACTCATCAACGCCAAGCTGGGGAAGGATGCCCTTCCACTTGCCCCTGGCAGCATCTCGGGTCTTCTCGGAGTAGATCACGACGCCCTCCGGTGCGAAAATGCGATATTCAGGGATTTGATTTTTTTCAACGTGTTCCCAGTCGGTTCGACGATGGGGGTGGTCTCAAAGGACCAGGCCCTGGGGGGCCATTCTCCGGTGATGTTGCGGAAGATCGCCAGGGCCCTCTTGGCCTGTTTATCTGGCGCCGAGTGGGATCTGGCATAGGTGCAGGCCTGGGCCCAAAGATCTGCGTGGTTGGAGGCCAACCTCTTGCCGTTGAGAACGACCTCCTGCATGCGTCCCGGCAGGGCCTCCTGGACCGCCCTCCTGGGCGCCTCATAGCCACAGCCCATGCACTTCTGACCGAAGGGCGTATGCCCGCACTTAGGGCAGGGGGTCGGCTCGTGGTCCTCGCTGTCTTCTCGGACAGTCTTGTCGAGCCGTTCCCCATCGTCCAGGCGGTCCAGACCATTGTGGAAAATATCTTCGTAATCCCGCAGGAACCGGATGATGTTCCCCGAAAAGTCGAGCAGGAGACAGTCCACCTTCCCGGTCTCTGGGCTGGACCGGAGTCCCCGGCCCCACATCTGGATAGCGGTGGAGAGGGACTTGCGAAGCGGGCGAGCATCTACTACACACCCCACGTCTGGGACGTCGAACCCCTTCGCGAGGGCCTCCACAGAAACTAGAACCCGAAGGTAGGAGTTCTTGGATCGATAGTCTTCCAGCAGAGCCTTGCGCTCATCCTCCTTGGTGTCGGAGGTGTAGCAAGCGGCAGGGATCCCGGCCTGGTTGAACTGGCGTACCAGTTCCTCGCAGTGCCGGATGGTGGCTCCAAAGACAATGGTCTTTCGGTTGTCGGCATTGGCCTGCCATTCAGAGACCACATCTCCAATCAAGACCAGTTCCCGCTCCTCCGCGGCTCGGTCAGTCCATTCCCCGCCGGCGGTCTCAGCCCCGCTCATGTCGGGTTGGCGGCACGAGAAGATCCGCATGGGCACTAACACCCCAAGCTGAGTGAGATCAGCCATGGTCGCGGCGTTCACCAGGTTGGTGAAGACAGTCCCCATTCCCTTGGCGAAGGGGGTAGCGGACAGGCCAACGACCTTGGCGGTGCATTCGGGGCTGGTGACGTAGTCAACCCAGGTCTTGTAGAGAGTATGGCACTCATCCACGATGATCAGGTCAAACTCGGGCCAGCCGCGCCGCATCAGAGTTTGGACGCTGGCGATCTGGAAGGCCTTGTGGAGGTTGAGGCGTGGGTTGTCGGCCTGGATGATGCCGTGGTTGCCAAGCCCATATCGGTGAGCAACGTCTGATGTTTGATTGATGAGGGTCACGCGGTCACAAAGGAAGCAGCACCGCTTCCCCTTCTCTAGCGCCTTGTCGATGAGTTGCATGGCGATGAAGGTCTTGCCTGCGCCAGTGGGCGCCATCGCGCACTGATTCTTGTGGCCGCTTCGGACGCCCTCTCGCAGTGACTCAAGGGCCTTCAACTGGAAGCCGCGGGGCTCTGGGAATCTGCTCATTAGGCCCCCCGTTGGAACGTCTGGTCGCCGTCGAGTTTCCGCTCAAGGGTGGTGAACTTCCTCATCCACCGCTTGGCCTCCTTGGTCATCTCGTTTTTCTCAGACATAAGCCCAGCCACGCGCTCACGCAGGACCCGGTTCTCTGCCTTGAGCTTCTTGACCTCGGCCCAAGCCTGGGCGACCTGGTCATTGGCGGTCAGGATGTTGTCGGCCTCGTCCAGGGCGGCGCTGAAGGTGTAGGCCTCACGCAGTTCCTCCTGGAGCTCGTCCACCTTCTGGGTCAGGGCCCCAACATCGGAAGTCTTGACCTCGGGCTTGGCCTTCTTGGGGGCCGGTGCTTCGATGGCCGCTTCCCGTTCATCCTCGGGTAGGTCCGCGATCTCCGCGGCCTTCTTCACTGAGACCTTGCCGGCCTTCACCGCTTCTCCCAGGCCCGCAGTGTGCGCCTTCTTCGCTTGATGGATGGTCCTCTCTGAAACGCCAGCATCCTCGGCCATCTCCTTGACCGTGGCAGGGTCTGCACCGGGTGCAGACCCTCCGTGCTGGTTGGACCCCATAGGTGCCCAGGCATTGCAGGCGACCACCGCGCTGGCCTTCTGGCTCTGGGTTAGGTGCCTGCGGTTCAGGTTCAGCGACAGAACGAACTTGACCGGGCTGGTTCCGGTGAAGGGTTGGGAAGGGCACTCAATCCCAAGCTGGGAGCAGGCCCTGAAGCGATGCCACCCGTCCAGGACCATGTCCTCGAAAATGGTGATGGGTTGCTGGACACCGTTCTCTCGGATGTCATTCAGCAGTTCCACGAAGTCCAGCGGAGCCATACCAGGAAAGGCGGCACTCAATGGGTGTTGCGTGAGGCCCGGTTGGGCAGTATCTTGGTGCATCGGCGTCTCCTTTAGAAAGCCGGTTGTTGGTTCAGGCCCCGGGTAGCTCCGGGGCCGTTTCTTTGGTTGCGGAGGTCAAGAATTGACCGACACTTGTTAGCAGCAGAGTCATGCTGCTGTCGGAGAGTTTTCATGCTTCTCGAACCAGACGGTCCAAGGAATCGCACCACCGGTAACGGTTTCCATCTTCTGCGCCAGGTCCACGCTGGGCCTACGGGTGCGCGAGAGCAGGCAATGGAGGTGAGCTTCTGGGGTTTCTGCCAGACGGGCCAGGGACCGGGGCGTGAGTCCGTTCTGCTTGAGGAGGTCGCGGAGGTTTCTCATAAACCCCATGGTAATACTCTCACGCTAACCATGCAAGGGTCAGAGTCGTATTTCTTATCTGGTAGCAGTACCCATACTTGTGGGATGGGCATTTACCTACAGCAACCCAGTCTCAAGAAGGCCATCCGCGACTACCAGAAGCGCAGCGGTAAGACGCAGGCCCAGGTGGCGGAGGAACTCGGGACCAGTCTCGGAGTCCTTCGCCAGTGGCTGAACAATAAGACCAGACGGCCAGAGCTTGCCTCTCTCCAGCGGATCTCGGCGCTGACCGGCGTATCGGTGACCGAATTTATCGACGACCCAGCCCAGCCTGGGACTTCCCCCGCCCTTGGTGAGATGGACCGGATGTTTGTGCGCTTGGTAGAAACCGATGTAACAAAGCTTACAGACCGCCAAAAACTATCACTGTACGAGTCATGGTCTGCTATACTCAGAGGCTATGAAAAACCCTAAAGATTTAA
>Ga0268283_1001035_pt1 | contig 14438 bp, 13 predicted proteins | sample saktaG_13_FD_190140 | JGI IMG/M metagenome (GOLD analysis project Ga0268283, IMG submission 190140) | Saline water microbial communities from Sakinaw Lake, British Columbia, Canada - sak_2013_06_06_36m | ecosystem: Environmental > Aquatic > Non-marine Saline and Alkaline > Saline ... | reverse complement strand
AGACCGAAGACGTAGATGCCAATAAGCTGCTGCGTCAAGCCGACCAAGCGATGTATCTGGCGAAGCTCGAAGGTAAGAATTGCTATCAAATATTCAATGCAGAATAAGTCCACCGACCATCGCCAATTGCCTAATGTTAATTGTTACGGTTGATTTTTAAATCAACCAAGATTAAAGTTGAATCTATTTGTTTTGGTAATGCCTAATCGATTATGATTGCGTTTCTCCAGAATGTAACTAGCAATAAATTAAACTTAGAGAGCCTATTATGCAAAAAAAACTTCTAGTCTATGTCTTTCTGATGGCTTTAATCAGCGCGGGTTGCATTAAAGAGGTGAAAAATAACCAGGTTGTAATGCAAAAAATCACGGGTTTAAAAATGCCAGAATCAGTGGTACAGGCCAAAAATGGCAAAATCTATGTGTCTGAAATTAACGACTTTGGTAAAGATGGCGACGGCCAAATTACTGTGATCGAAAATGGCCAAGCGCACCTGTTTGCAGCAGGTTTAGATGACCCCAAAGGATTGGCGATTATTGGTCAGTATTTATATGTCGCGGATAATAGAAAAGTGTTAAAAATAGACTTGGCTGGCGCTAAACAAGGTCAGATAGAAGTGTTTGTTGCGGCTACTACCTTTCCTGAAATGCCGGTTTTTTTGAATGACTTAGAGCCGGATATTGCTGGCAATCTATACGTTAGCGATAGTGGCGATCTTAAGGGTCTCGGCGGTGCAATCTACAAAATCAATCCACAAGGTAAAGTCACACTAGTGATTAATGGCAAGCAAGATGCGCGCATATTGGCGCCAAATGGCTTGCTGATGGATGATTCAGGCGAAGTGATTATGGCAGTTGATTTTGTTTCTGGCATTTTGTACAGCTATAACATGAAAACTAAAACACTTAATGATGTTGCTGAAGGTTTTGGTGGCGGTGATGGTTTGGTGCACCATTCAAACGGTAGCATGTTTGTCAGTGACTGGAAAAACGGTAAAGTATTTAGCGTTAACCTTGCTGGCGATGTGAAGGAAGTTAAATCAGGCTATCAATCAGCCGCTGATATTGCGTTGACTAAAGATGAGAAAACTCTGATGGTGCCAGATATGAAAGCTGGCGAATTAGATTTTATTACATTGCAATAACTGCCAGTATTAAACAAAACCTTTGCATCTCAGCTGGCAATGCCTAAACCCATGTTTGCTTTAGAACTCCGACAATTAACATTAGATTTATTAGCGGAAACTAGCCCCTCGATCAAGTCTAATGCCGTCACGGCGCTTGCTGCGGCTTGGCTGCGAGGTGAAATCGAATTGGACGCTAATAAGGCAATGCTGGCCGTTGCCAACATTCCTGGATATCCAGAAAAGCCCACGTTAATCGCACCGTTATTGGTCAAGCGTCGCGCCATGAATACCGTTGAAGGCCGTGCTGCATTGGTGCATGCGCTAGCTCACATTGAGTTTAACGCAATTAATTTAGCCTTAGATGCGATTTGGCGATTTAATACTATGCCAACTCAATATTATGCTGATTGGCTAAAAGTTGCGGCTGAAGAGGCGCATCATTTCAACTTGTTAAATGCCCATTTGCAATATTTAGGCTTTAATTATGGCGACTTTGATGCACATAATAGCCTGTGGGAAATGGTAGATAAAACCAAAGGTGACGTGTTAGCGCGCATGGCCTTAGTGCCGCGTACTATGGAGGCGCGTGGTTTGGATGCCTTGCCAGCTTTGCGAGCAAAGCTGGCGCAGGCTGGCGATACGCTCGCTGCGGAGATTCTGGATATTGCTCTGCGTGACGAAATCGGCCATGTGTCGATTGGAAATTGTTGGTTTAATTATCTTTGTCAGCAAAAAGGTTTAGATGCGCTGAGCACTTTTGTAAAGTTATGCAACGAGTACGTGGCACCAAAGTTGCGCGGACCGTTTAATCTAGAAGCTAGGCGTGCAGCAGGTTTTACTGAGGCAGAGTTATCACACTTGGTGGCAATTACAACGACAGTAAATTGATAGCACCATCTAATCCAACGTAATTAAGCGCATAAGTCGCTTGTGCCTGCACAATAGGTTTTGCATGGTAAGCAATGCCAATGCCCGCCGCTGTCATCATTTTTAAATCATTCGCACCGTCACCAATAGCAATAGTTTGCTGCATCGTTAGTCCTAAGCTATCACGTAATTTAATAAGTTCATCAGCCTTAGCTTGAGCATCGACAATGGCACCTAAAATATTGCCAGTCAGCTTGCCGTCAACAATTTCTAGCGTATTAGACACTGCGTAATCCAAGCCCAGCATTGCTTTAACACGGTCAGCAAAGAAAGTGAAACCACCAGAAACTAATAGCGTTGTAATGCTATTTTTCTTGCAAGTTTCAATCCACTCAATGGCTCCTGGGTTTAGGGTGAGGCGTTCATTCAGTACGCGCATTAGGTCAGATTCTTTTAAGCCTTTAAGTAAGGCTACGCGCTCGCGCAAGCTTTGTGCAAAATCCAGCTCTCCTTGCATTGCCCGCTCAGTAATCGCTGCGACTTGTGGCTTAAGTCCAACCATATCGGCAATTTCATCAATACATTCGATGCTGATGAGCGTTGAATCCATATCCATCACGCATAAGCCAAATTTTTTGATGGTTTGCGTGTCTTGCACATAAGCACAATCAATATGCTGCTCTGCACAAAAGTTTTGGATGGCAGGTTGTATGTTTGATTGATTCGCCAAGTAATAAGCGTGTTGCGCTGTTTGTACAAATTGGACGCTAGTGCCGCATAACTGGTGTATGTGCGCCAAATGTGAATAGCTAATGGCCGAACCTTGAACAACTAGACGCATGACTTTAATTTTCGATAAAAATATTATTATACACTTAGCATGTTTTATGACTGAGTCAACTAAATAGAAAAGTAAGCAAGACTAGCGAATTTTGCTGAATTGCGCGAAAATGTAAACAATCATTAATTAGAGCCTAATTCTTATGAATTTGCACGAATATCAAGCCAAAACCTTGTTACAAAAATATGGCATTCCCGTGCCGCGTGGGCAGGTCATCTCTGTTGCCAAACAAACACCAGCGGTCACGTCTGAAATCGATAGCGGTGCTTGGGTGGTTAAAGCACAGGTGCATGCTGGTGGTCGTGGTAAAGCGGGTGGTGTGAAGGTGGTTAAATCTACCGAAGAAGCACAAAATGTGGCGAGTGAATTGCTAGGAAAAACGTTAGTAACCTACCAAAATGCACCAGATGGCCAGCCGGTAAATCAAGTGTTGATTGAAGAAACCTTGCCAATCGCGCGCGAGCTTTATTTGTCTATGCTAGTGGATAGAACGCTAGAGCGTGTTGTGGTTGTGGTATCTAGTGCAGGCGGCATGGATATTGAAGAAATTGCACTCAACAGCCCTGAAAAAATCTTGCAAGAAGTGTGTAGCCCATTAAATGGCTTGGTAGATTATCAAGCGCGAAATCTAGCCTTTAAATTGGATTTAGCGGGCGAACAAATAGGTGCATTTACTAAAATACTCAAAGGGCTATATCGTTTATTCAAAGAAAATGATTTGGCGTTGCTGGAAATTAACCCGTTAGTAGTGACCACCGATGGTAAGTTATTTGCCTTAGATTGCAAAATGAGTGTGGATGATAATGCCTTATATCGCCAAAAGGCCTTAGCAGAACAGCGTGACTGGTCACAAGAAGATAGTAAAGAAGCGATCGCGCACCATGCGGGCTTAAATTACATTGCACTCAACGGCAATATTGGGTGCATGGTGAATGGTGCTGGGCTTGCTATGGCGACGATGGATTTAATTAAATTACATGGCGGCGCACCCGCTAATTTTTTAGATGTCGGTGGCGGTGCAACGGCTGAAACGGTATCTAAAGCCTTTAAAATAATTTTGGCTGACAGTAATGTTAAGGCTATTTTAGTGAATATATTTGGCGGCATTATGCGTTGCGACATTATTGCGGAAGGTATTATTGCTGCGGTGAAAGAAGTTGGCATGCAAATTCCAGTCATCGTGCGTTTAGAAGGTACTAATGTGGAACTAGGTAAAACCATGTTGCAAACAAGTGGGCTGAATATTATTTCAGCAGATGGCTTAACGGATGCTGCTTTACAGGCAGTGAAGGCAGTGGCAGCATGAGTATCTTAGTCAATAAAAACACCAAAGTACTTTGCCAAGGCTTTACCGGTAAGCAGGGCACATTTCACTCAGAGCAAGCACTCGCCTATGGCACAAAAATGGTCGGGGGTGTAACGCCAGGTAAGGGTGGTTTAATTCACTTAGGCTTGCCAGTATTTAATACCATGCGTGACGCGGTGCATGTAACTGGCGCTAATGCTAGCGTAATTTACGTGCCACCTGCGTTTGCCGCAGATTCAATTTTAGAAGCTTGTGATGCGGGTATCGACCTCATTGTTTGCATTACTGAAGGCATACCTGTGCTGGATATGTTGAATGTTAAAGCGGCTTTAAAAGCCAATGGTGCGCGTTTAATTGGCCCAAATTGCCCAGGAGTGATTACGCCTGATGAATGTAAAATCGGCATTATGCCTGGCAGTATTCATTTGCGTGGAAAAGTCGGCATCGTGTCGCGTTCTGGCACGCTAACTTACGAGGCCGTGCATCAAACTACTGCGTTGAATTTAGGTCAAAGTACTTGCATAGGTATTGGTGGCGATCCGATTAAAGGCCTTAATTTTATCGAGTGCTTGCAAATGTTTGAAGCGGATGAAGAGACCGAAGCCATTATTATGGTGGGCGAAATCGGCGGTTCTGATGAAGAAGCCGCAGCCGAATATATAAAGAGCCATATCACTAAACCGGTGGCAGCTTATATTGCGGGACAAACCGCACCAGCGGGTAAACGTATGGGACATGCTGGCGCGATTATTTCAGGAGGTAGTGGTAAAGCCTCTGACAAAATCCGCGCATTGGAACTCGCTGGCGCAATCGTTGCGAGCTCTCCAGCGGGTCTTGGTGACGCCGTTCTTGCGGCCATTAATAGTAAACGTCGTTAGTTAAAGCTTATAACATGCATATTTTATTCAAAAGCTTCGCCGCCATTTTCATCTCAGCATGCATCGCAATGTCGTCAGCAATAGCTGCTGAAGATGTTCCTTACCTGCTGACTGTTGCAGCTAAAGGCGATATTGCCATTGTGAATGCAATGCTGGCCAGTGGTGCTAGCGCCAATACCAAGGACGAAGACGGTGTGACCGCCTTAATGTACGCCGCCCGCAAAGATAATGTTGCGGTAGCCTCTGCGCTAATCAGTAGCGGTGCAGAAGTGAATGCTAAAGATAATGGCGGTTGGACGCCATTAATGTTTGCCGCGAAAAAGAACAATGTGGCGACAGCACAGCTTTTGTTGGAAAAGGGCGCAGATACCAAAGCGCGGGATATTACTGGCTGGAGTGCGTTTGGTATCGCTGCGGTTTCTGGATTTTCGGAAACGGTTGATTTGCTAGTCAAGCATGGTGTGGACGTTAACACCAAAAGTGATGATGGTAAAACCGTATTGATGCATGCAGCCAAAAGTGGCGATATCTCCACCATTAAAACCTTGTTAGATAATAAGGCAGATTTGCTAGCACAAGATAAGTTGGGCACTACGGCATTGATGATTGCCGCGCGTGAAGGGCATGTGCCAGCGTTAGAGCTACTGGCACATAGAGGTGTTTTGATCAATCAAAAAGACCTTTCAAAATGGACTGCCCTGACTTGGGCTGTAAAAAAATCACAATATGAGACTGCAAAAATTCTGATAGAAGCAGGCGCAGATGTCAATAACCTAGACACAGAAGGCACGCCTTTACTGCATCTAGCGGTCGATAATGGTAAAGCGGATATGGTTAAATTGTTGCTGGGAAACAACGCGAAAGTGAAGGCTAAAGACCAGTATGGTTTAACGGCCTTAGTCTATGCGCTTAAAGGCCAGCATACAGAAATCATTAAACTGATAAAAGATGCGGGCGGTTCGTATTAACCCGCTAGATCATCTGTTTTTAATCAAGCGGCTTATTAAATGAAAGTTGCCATCGCGCAATTAAACTGTGTGGTCGGTGATATTGCAGGTAATGTCACTAAAATTATCGCCAGTGCAAAGCTGGCAAAGGCGCAAGGCGCAACGCTATTAGTCACGCCAGAGCTTTCATTATGTGGTTATCCACCAGAAGATTTATTATTGCGCACCGACTTTTTAGTTGCATGTGATTTGGCATTAAATAAACTTTGCCTTGTGTTAACAGGTATCACTGTGATTGTGGGGCATCCGCACCAAGTGGGTAAGGCTTGCTTTAATGCGGCTTCAGTTTTACAAGATGGAAAAATTTTCGCCACATATCATAAACAGGCGCTACCGAATTACAGCGTATTTGACGAAAAGCGCTATTTCACCGAAGGTGATACTGCCTTAGTATTTGAGCATGATGGCATTAAAGTCGGTGTGCTAATCTGTGCAGATGTATGGGAGTCAGCTCCAGCCTTAATAGCTAAAATGGCTGGTGCAGAACTGCTTATTGCACTAAACGCCTCGCCATTTCACAAGGAAAAGCAATCGACCCGCTTGGAAATAGTGCGTCAGCGCGTATTTGAAACGCAGTTGCCCTTAATCTATACCAATATGGTGGGTGGGCAAGATGAGTTGGTGTTTGATGGCGCTTCTTTTGTGCTAGATGCAGAGGGAATAATGACCCATCAGTTGTCTGCATTCGAGCCAGAATTGGTCGTGATAGAATTCACTCAGATGCAACCGCAATTAGGTTTAGTAGCCCCCAATTTAGCTATTGAAGCCTCGGTGTATAACGCTTTAAAGCTTGGCCTTGCTGATTATGTGCATAAAAATGGCTTTCCTGGTGTAGTGCTCGGCCTGTCAGGGGGCATAGATTCCGCTTTGACAATGGCTATTGCAGTCGATGCACTAGGTGCAGAAAACGTACACGCCGTGATGATGCCCTCAGAGTTTACCGCAGATATTAGCGTCAACGATGCGCGTGAAATGGCGAATATGTTAGGCGTAAAATATAGCGAAATTGCCATTGGCGATTTGTTCGAACACTACCTACACACACTTACTCCATTATTTGGTGACTTGGCAATGGATGCCACTGAAGAGAATCTGCAAGCGCGAATACGCGGCATGCTACTGATGGCACTGTCAAATAAATTCGGTAGTATTGTGGTGACAACGGGCAATAAGAGTGAGATGGCGGTTGGTTACTGCACGTTATATGGTGACATGGCAGGTGGTTTCGCTTTATTGAAAGATGTGCCGAAAACTTTGGTGTACCAGCTTTCAAATTATCGTAATACGCTTTCTGCTGCAATACCGCAGCGTATCATTACCCGTCCACCCACGGCTGAACTACGTGCCAATCAGTTGGATCAAGACAGCCTGCCGCCTTATGAAGTGCTTGATGCCATTATTCAAGCCTATGTTGAAGATGATCTCAGTAGCGGGGATATTGTGCAGATGGGCTATGCGCCAGCCGTGGTGAATCGCGTCATTACATTGATAGATCGAAATGAGTATAAGCGTCGCCAATCACCCGTCGGCGTGCGTATTACACATAAGGGCTTTGGTAAGGATAGGCGCCATCCGATCACTGTAAAGCTGGATTTTGATATACACTTAAACTAAATTTTGTTTTATAAAAATTAGTAAATAACACACTGTAAATAACACCTAGCAATAAAATCTAATTGAAATCACTAATTGAAATCACTAATTGAAATCACTAATTGAAATCACTAATTGAAATAACTAATTGAAATAACTAATTGAAATAACTAATTGAAATAACTACGGAGCTCGGCGAACATGAGAAAAATTGAAGCAATCATTAAACCATTCAAGTTAGATGAAGTACGTGAGTCGCTATCAAGCATCGGTGTCAATGGTCTAACGGTTACAGAAGTTAAAGGTTTTGGCCGCCAAAAAGGCCACACTGAGCTTTATCGGGGCGCTGAATACGTGGTCGATTTTTTACCTAAAATCAAGCTTGAGCTAGTGGTGGCAGATGATATGGTAGATGCCGCAGTGGACGCTATTATTAAAGCCGCACATACAGGTAAAATAGGCGATGGCAAAATATTTGTCAGCGCAGTTGAGCAAGTTATCCGGATTCGTACAGGCGAAACTGGCGAATCAGCCGTGTAAATATCAACACTAAGTCACAAGTTAGCTGCGTAAGCTTTAGCTCGCCGTACACAATGCGGACTATCTTCGGTTCGCGTTATCGTTACTTGTGGCTTATGGGCGCACTTATTATCAAATGAGATTCATGCCAACCATTTTTAAATCTATCAATAGCTTCTAGTAGCCTAGCCAGCGCGCACTTTGGTAGAACACAAAGCTCACTACCCAAGCCAGCCCTAAAGACCAAGCAATAGAAAGCCACATAAATGCGCTGCTTTTTGATTCGTTTTTAAGCGTGGCAATGGTCGATAAGCAGGGCGTGTAGATCAGCGTAAATAGCATGAAACTCATCGCCTGCACCCAGTCAATCTGTGTGGCCATTTGCGCCATTAGCGCGTCGCCTTGCAAACCATAGATAACCGCGAGTGCACCGACGACGATTTCTTTCGCCACAAAGCCAAATATCAAAGCAATGGCAAGTTGGCTATTAATGCCAAGCGGATCAAGGATAGGCGCAAACAACACGCCGATTTGCCCAGCAAAAGTGCCAATACTGGCGGGCGGAACATTGCTCGGAAAATTTGTTAGCGCCCAAACTAATACCACGCCGATGACGATAAATTTACTGGCACGTAATAAAAAGTGTTTCACTTCTTGCCAACCACGCAAAACGATTTGGCGTAAGGTTGGAAAGCGATACGGTGGTAATTCTAAAATAAACGGCTCCGAATTTTTGTATTGGCCTTGGAAAAGCAAGGCGGTTATGAACATGGTTAAAAAGCTCATTACGTAGAGAGAAAATAATACCAGTGGCGCTTGTTTCGCGGTAAATAGCGCGGTAATCATAAAGATGAATACTTGCAGGCGCGCCGAACAAAGCGATAAGGGAATAACCAGCATCGTGAGTAAGCGCATCGGACGTGAGCGCATAATGCGGGTGCCCATTAAGGCTGGCACGTTACAGCCAAAGCCCATGAGCATCATAACAAATCCACGGCCATCTAAGCCCATATTAGCCATCAGCGCATCCATCAAAAAAGCCGCGCGCGATAAATAGCCACTATCTTCCACCATCGCCATGACTAAAAAGAACAACACGATGATTGGTACAAATGCCGCTACTGTGGATACGCCATTGTAAACACCATCTAACATCAAGCCGCTTAACCAAGCTGGGCTGGACGCGAAAATTGGTTCTAAAATGCTGGTGCGCAGTAAGTGCAATGCCCATGCTAAGCCATCTTGTAGCGGCTTACCCACCGTGAATATAAACTGAAATAACACCAACATGGCGGCAAAAAATAAGGGCAGGCCAAGCCATTTATGCAGCAATATTTTGTCAATCTTGTCTGTTGTGTTATCAGACAGCTTTGTTGGAATCTGCACATGATGTTGAATCAAAGCATCCATTTCTTGCTCAATTTGATTGTCTTCCTGCAATAGATGACTAATCACTTGTGGGTTGGATGCTGGCTGATTTAGGTTGATAATTGCCGTGGCTGCCTGCAATGCTTTTGGCAAACCATCGCCATATTTAGCACTTATTTGTAACACTGGCATCTGCAATGCCTTGGCAAGGCTTCCTGTGTCAATCGTAATGCCAGTTTGCTTGGCTTCATCCGCCATGTTTAAGGCAAGTACTGAAGGTAATTGTAATTTTTTAATTTGTAGAACAAGAGAAAGCTGACGGTCGATTTGCGAGCTATTTAGCAAAATAATCACTAAATCTACTGGGTTGCTAGCTAAAAAATGCCTAACAACCTGTTCGTCTTCAGAAAAGCCATGTAGGTCGTAAATGCCAGGCAAATCAATCAGTTCCGCAATGTGCCCGCCGATTAAAATTTTCGCACTCATTAAATCAACGGTAATGCCAGGCCAGTTGCCAACTCTGGCAGAGGCGCCGCTAATACGGTTAAATAAAGTGGATTTACCCGTATTGGGCATGCCTAAAAGTGCGATGCGTTTCATGAGCGTTTAGTCTGAATGTGTGTTGATTCGAATGCGTGCCGCTTCTGCGCTACGTAATATGACATCAGTGGTTCCTAAACGCACTTGAAGCGGGCCGTTGAAATTAGCTTGGCGAATAATGCTCAAGGATTTTCCGACACGAAAACCTAAGGCCGAGAGGCGATGAAATAACATTTCATCAGCCTCTATTGCAACAATGACGGCTTGCTGCCCGATTTTTAATTGTGATAAAAGTTGCATTTGATTATAAGGACTCATTTTACGAATGATAATTATTTTTGATTATTGCATACATTGATGTTGATGAGCGAGTTCATGCAAGATGTTGGTTTGTGCTGATTTTTTAGAATGCTTCCAATTTAGATTGACTAGCTTTGGCTGGCATTGAACCGTTGAAAAATGGCTTTACGAAAAAATTACATGAGGGTGTCGGAAGTTTTATGTAAGTAGTTGTTTTGCAGGAAACTGCAATTTTTTTTAAACTGAAGTTGCTCCAGTGTTATTATCTTTTAGCGACCTTGTTGCAATTATGTTCTTAATACTCTTAACTCAAAAACCATAGCTTCAAAAACAAATAATATAGGGATAAAACATGTCTGAAAATCAAACCCCCGTCGTATTTACAGGCAATGCTGGAGAGTACTTTGGCATTTGGATTGTGAATTTACTGCTTTCTATTGTCACCTTAGGTATTTATTCCGCTTGGGCAAAAGTACGACGCAAGAAATACTTTTATAACAACACGCTAGTGGATGGCGTTGGCTTCGATTACCACGCTAACCCAATCTCCATTTTAAAAGGCCGCATTATCGCGTTTGTTTTACTTGTGGCTTACAGCATACTAACTAAGTCCAGCCCTTTATTGGCTGGCATATTGATTTTTACATTCATGTTGGCTCTTCCTTGGATTGTGGTACGCGGCATGACCTTTAATGCACGCAACTCAAGCCATCGTGGTTTACGCTTTGATTTCGATGGTAAATATGGTCAAGCTGCACTGGTATTTATTGGCTACACCTTATTGATTTTTGTTACGCTAGGTTTAGCTTTACCTTTTGTTGCGCAGCGTAGCCGTAAATTTGTATTTGACCATCATAAATTCGGTCTAAGTCATTTTCAAATGAATGCGTTGGTTAAAGATTTTTACATAATTTACCTCAAAATATTAGCGATACCATTGGCAATTGCCTTAATTGGTATATTGGCGGCTGTTGCGTTACCTTCATATTCCAAATATAAAACAAGTCACGTTAGCTTAAATCAGCCTCAACATATTAAACAAGCCTCTGTAATTGAATCTGCTGATACGAGTGTTGGTGGTTTTATTAAAGTCGCGAATGTAACAACCACTGATAACGCGATTACGGACCAAACTAATGCTGAAACTACAGCTAATGAGAAAACTTTATCTGATGAGGATTACCTTAAGAATTTAACTCAAGCTGAGCGTGCCGATTATGATGCGCTAGTTAAAAAATATGACGATCAAGCAAAACAAGCTGAGAATATTCCGAAACAAAATCTGATTGAGAAAATGTTTGGCTCATTTGCTGGAAAGTTAGGCCCGATGATGTATGCCCTATTTTTTGGTATCGCGCTATTGTATGGCACTGTCATTTTTTCAATATCAGCCTACCTACAATCTCGCATCCAGAATTTAGTATGGAATAACACCACTCTTGAGCAAGTAAAATTTTTCAGCAATCAACGTATGCGTGATCTTGTTATGCTTTACTTGACGAATACTATAGTCCTGATATTCACCATTGGGTTAGCTACGCCATGGGCGCAAATTCGTATGGCGCGTTATCGGATTGAACGTCTCGCCTTATCTGGTGAAACCGATTGGGATAAATTTGTTGGCGAGAAAAAAATAGCAACTCGTGCGATAGGTGAAGAAGTGGCGGATATGTTTGATGTTGATATTTCATTCGGTTAATACGCAACACTTACATGCAATTTGAAGCAGAATATTATAATGGCATCAGCCCCCGCGCCAAGCGGGTGCTGGTGACTATTGATAATGGCCATTTTATATTTACCGTTTCATCTACAAGTGCTGATGAGGCGCTAACGAACCAAGCGTTTAAATTTCAGATTATTGCCTGCACAGTTCAAGCTAAGCTTGGTAGCGGTAAACGACTGATTGATTTACCTGACGACAGCCGCCTAGAGACTGACTTTAAAGACTTAGAGCGCTACTTGCCAGCCAAGCCATCAAACAACTTTTGGCAACTTGTGCATTATGCTGAAACACATAAATTAGTCATTGCTGTGGCGTTTATTTGCATTGCGGCAAGCAGTTTTTGGCTGCTTCAGTTTGGCGTACCAGTACTTGCCAAGTATGCCGCAATGGCAACACCTATGAGTGTAGAAAATGACCTCGGTCAACAAACGCTAGAAACCTTAGATCATAAAAGACTAGGCTATTTTGAGCCGACAAGAGTGCCGATAGAAAAACAGCAAGACATAAAAACGGCGCTGGACAATATGTGTATAAAAACTGCAAATTGCCCAGCGTACCAATTAAACTTCAGAAAGAGTCCTGTCATTGGAGCCAATGCCTTTGCCTTACCTGGCGGCTATATGGTGATTACGGATGAATTAATTGCACTGACTATAAATAATGATGAAATTACTGCCGTATTGGCACATGAGTTAGGCCACGTTAAAGGTCGACATGCATTACGGCAAACTTTACAGGGCACAGTTTCTGGGCTGATTCTTATTGCAATAACGGGTGATGTTAGTAGCATTGCTTCTGGTTTTCCTGCACTGATGTTGAACATGAGCTACACGCGCGACCTTGAAACTGAAGCAGATATTTATGCCCTACAGTCGCTCAAAGCTGCATGTATTCCAACTAAATCGTTCGCTACGCTATTATTGCGACTTGAGAAAAGTCATGGCGGAGGTGTATCTGTGCCTGAGATGGTTGCATCGCACCCCGATACCAAAGCACGCATTTTTCCATTTTTAAAAGATCACAGTCATTGCATTTAACCCAGAGGCGCTTACAAAAGGCACCACTCAAGCTAAATCAACCTCAATTTGAGGGCAAAAAACAGGCAGGCCACGCCCAATATGGCAAGATGTAGCTTCTCAAAGAAGATTAAGGTCTGCTCAAATGAATGAAAGAGCGAGGACAAGCACCAGCTTCGCATAACGAATACATATGAATTACGATCCAATTGAAAAAGGCTCATAAATGAGCCTTTTTATGGAGATTTTAACGCGTTAACTTAATGGTTTATTTTGCAATATCCACTTTAGCTTTACTGCGTAAGTCAGCCATCATTTTTTCTAGGTTACGTTGTTGCAGATTCTTTTGTAGGCCTTCTTTCACTTTGTCGTAAGCTAGTGGTTGCGCTGGGCGGGTATCAACCAATTTAATAACATGCCAGCCAAATTGCGATTGCACTGGAGTGGCAGAAGTGGCACCTTTTTGCAGGCCAGCAACTGCATCACTGAATGGTTTTACCATAGAAGCTGGAGAGAACCAGCCTAAATCGCCACCTTTCTCTTTAGAGCCAGTATCCATTGATTTTTCTTTTGCAATTTTTGCAAAATTGCCGCCTTTGCCAAGCTGCGCAATGATATCTTTAGCTTCAGCTTCAGTTTTAACTAAAATATGAAGCGCACTGAACTCTTTATCGCCATAGGCTTTTTTATACTGTTCGTAGGCGGCTTTAGTGTCAGCATCAGAAATCGGGTTTTTCTTTACGAAGTCTTGTAAATATGTGTTGCTCAGTAGTTCGCGGCGTGAAAGCTCTTCGCGTGCAAGGTAATCTGGCTGTTTATCTAAACCGAGTTTTTGTGCTTCTTGATACACTAATTCAGAATCTACTAATTTATTGACAATAGCTTCTTTGACTTGGGCATCAATTTTTTGTCCGCGTGCGGCGGCATCTTTAGCAATGTAATCAAATACTGATTGTTTGATTTGTTTGCCGTTAACTGTTGCAATGCTATCTGCTGCATACGCTGTAGAAGTTAAAGATAAGATGGCTACAGCGATTAATGTTTGGGTAAATTTCATGCAAAAATCCTTAAGGTTAATAGTGCTTGGGTTTTGTTGTTAGGGTTATTTAGGTTTCATCAGGGGCGAGAGCTTGAATGCTCAGCGCATGAATTTGTTTAGGAATAAGGTCAGTAAGCACTTGGTAAATAAGGCGGTGGCGTATTATCTGTGATTTTTCGCAAAAATGCGAGCTAGTCATTTTAAGCTTAAAGTGACTGCCGCCACCATTGCCTTGGTGGCCAGCATGCATAGCGCTTTCGTCTATGATTTCTAGTGCGCTTGGTTCAAGCGCTTGTAAGCGCTGGGTGATTT
>Ga0268283_1001034_pt1 | contig 14443 bp, 13 predicted proteins | sample saktaG_13_FD_190140 | JGI IMG/M metagenome (GOLD analysis project Ga0268283, IMG submission 190140) | Saline water microbial communities from Sakinaw Lake, British Columbia, Canada - sak_2013_06_06_36m | ecosystem: Environmental > Aquatic > Non-marine Saline and Alkaline > Saline ... | reverse complement strand
TTTTTAGGTGACGAGTCGAGGCGGGGTCGCACAAAATTTCAACAGAATTTTATGAGTGACCAGCTGGTAGAAATACCAATCACGATGATGTGTGTTTATGTAAAATTGAAAACAAAATATTGCGCGCATAGCTCAGTTGGTAGAGCATTCGTCTTATACACGAAATGTCCTAGGTTCGAACCCTAGTGCGCGCACAAAATAGACAAAAAACTCTTCGGAACGAAGAGTTTTTTGTATATTCTTATCAAATCAAGTCTCGACCTGGATCCCCGCATTCGCGAGGATGACATAAAATATAGTCGCAATTACACTCCTTATTTCATGTCAATTTATTTGCCATATTATTATATTTAGAGCAGTGTTTATATCAACTACTGATTAGTAGTTCCATTATATCACACGCGCACAAAGAAAAAAGGATGCCTCGTTGAGACACCCTTTGTAATTCACTTATTCGACAAAATTTCAAATCCGGCAAGAAGAAAATCTTTTCCTCCTTCAAACATCGGTATACGATTTGGTAATACAGGTGGACTACCCTGAAAAGGAACCTCTATAATATCTGCGACTTCTGTCCGCGAAATAGGATAGATTTCTGCCGAATAATAAGGAGTACGAAATTTTTGCTCTAAACCAAAGGGTATCTCCATTACAAAACGAGCTATCCTAGGATGACTCACCTCTTGTTTTTTTTCAATAACCGAAATCATTGCAGGAAAAACATCCTCTCCGAGTTCTCGCCTAAGATTATGCATCAAGCCACCAAAGGTTTTTGTTTGCTCCGCACAACAAATTGTTGGGCGATATACTCCATGACTTGGTTCGTTTTTTTGAAAATCTTCTTCAGACATTCTGGCGCAACGATTAAGTAGAGCACAAAGTTCTCCATCCCTCATGATAAACAAGAGTATTTCAGTTTGTGGTATTTTCATTATTTATTGTTGTTGAATTTTGATTTTTTTTTGGAACCGTTTCCATAAAGAACATAACAAAATTATATACATCCTGTCAAGGATTTGACATTGATAAATTTAAATGTAATATCAATTTTAGAAAACAGGGCTGTTCCTGTTAAATAAAACATAAACGAAAGGACTACTCAGTGAATACAAATGTTCTCACAACAGGTAAGCTAATCAGCCTACTTCAAATGTTTGGCGTACCGGTCGAAAATTGGGGTAAAGGAGAATCAAAAGATGTCAGTCATTTTTACAAAGAAATTGATGCCGGAGAAAGCTATCTCCGTATCGACCAGAAAGGACTCGCTAGAGTTGTTGAAATTGTGAAAATGTACTTCAAATCTCCCCAACCAGGGGAAAAAGTCGTTCTAAAAGAAATTTTCCAAATTCTTCCCAATGGGCGAAAAAAGATTAGAAACCAGGAGCCTGGCGGAAAAATACAAACCGGCGAAAAATCAACCAGTGCTCTAGAAAGAGAAATCTTCGAAAAACTAGACCTTCTACCCGCGTATTACAAATATAAATCCTTACCAGTTGAGGTTGAGTTTCGACCAAGTAAATCCTACCCCGGAATTATTTGCCAGTACGTCATTCACCGATTTGAAATCGTTCCAAACATCGGAACCCACATTCTTCAAAGAGAATTTGAGATTGTGGAGAAAAATGGAACAGTTTTACATTTCGAATGGGTTCCAGAAAAATAAGTTCAAACAAAATCCGCAAGAATCAACTTCTTGCGGAATTTTTTTACATTTTACATTTTCAGCATGGATCACACATAATTTCTTGCAAAAGTATTTTTTTACTAAAAAATCTTTTCCACATGGCTCATGTCGACACATTCCGCCCTTGCGCTCAGATAGCCATCTGAGCTCACTAGAAATTTGTTCGACCCCGACTCACGCCGTCGCGTTCCGTCTTTGAATCATGTCCCCCATGATTCAACCTCGCATTCGCAAGGATGACAGAAAAGCTAGCGCCTAGAGCCTAGAGCCTAACGGCTAGCTTTGATGCTCTATATCTTTTTTCTTCTTCAAAGCAATTCCATGGGCTGAAATAATAGCTTCATACTCATCTTTCTCAATAGTTTCAACTTCAATAAGTTTTTTTGCAATTGCATCGAGCACATGTTTATATTCTATAATTATTTTTTCTGCTTTTTCATATGCAGTTTTCATAATCAAAGACACTTCAGAATCAATTTCTGCTCCCATTTTTTCAGAATATTCTTTCCCTTCCATTCCCTGCCCACCAAATAATGGTTTACCAAGAGACCCTTCTAAAGCCATCGCTCCAATTTTATCCGACATTCCATAACGAGTTACCATATCACGAGCCAGAGCTGTAGAAACTTGTAAATCATTTGATGGGCCGGTTGTCACATCTCCAAAAATCATTTTCTCTGTAATATATCCTCCGAGTGACATTGCAATATCATCTAAAAATTCATTTTTTGATTGAAGCTTCCTATCCTCTAGTGGAAGTTTCAAAGTATAACCAGCAGCACGGCCTCGTGAAATAATAGAAATCTTATGCACCGGATCTGCATATGGAAGTACAGAAGCAACAATTGCATGCCCTGCTTCATGGTATGCTGTAATTTCTTTTTCCTTCACAGAAAGTAAATGGCTTTTTCTTTCAGGGCCCATCATTACCTTTTCAATAGAACGAATTAAATCAAATTGCGCAATTTTGTTGCGTCCTTCACGGGCTGTAAGAATGGCCCCCTCATTCATAAGTGAATATAAATCTGCACCAGAAAATCCAGGCGTTCTTTCTGCTAATATTGCGATATTTACATCTTCAGCAAACGGCTTCCCCCTTGAATGTATTTTCAAAATCTCTTCACGGTCTCCCCTGTCTGGCAAATCTATTACAACTCGCCTATCAAATCTCCCTGGCCGCAAAATTGCATGATCGAGCACATCCGGTCTATTTGTTGCCGCCATCACTATTACCTTTTCTGTTGGCTCAAATCCATCCATCTCCACAAGAATTTGATTTAATGTTTGTTCCCTCTCATCATTTCCACCTCCCATTCCTGTTCCACGAGTCCTTCCCACAGCATCAATCTCATCAATAAAAATAATTGCAGGGGCTGATGCTTTTGCTAGATTAAATAAATCTCTAACACGCGAAGCCCCCACACCCACAAACATTTCCACAAACTCAGAACCAGAAATTGAAAAGAAAGCCACGTTGGCTTCTCCAGCCGTCGCCCTTGCTAAAAGCGTTTTCCCAGTTCCGGGTGCGCCCATTAATAAAATACCTTTTGGAATTCGTGCACCAATATCGAAAAACTTTTTGGGGCTTTTTAAAAAATCAACAATTTCCTTTAATTCTTCTTTGGCTTCTTTAGCACCTGCAACATCATCAAATGTTACTTTCTGTTTTTTATCATTAGGATCTGTAAGTCGAGCTTTCGATTGTCCGAAAGTAAAAGCCTGCATTCCCGCCCCCTTTACTTGCCGAGAAAGATACCATAAGAAAAACAAAACAAAAATAATTGGCAAAAGAAATGGGGCAAGATTTAAAAACCAATATAAAAAACCTGATTGATTTTTTACATTTATCGAGATAGCAGAAAGTGTACTTGAAGCAATTCCATATTTTGCAAAAGTTTCTGTAATAGCAGTTCCCTCTTCTTTTTTAGATTTTTTTACTTCAGCAACTTTATCTTTTTCAGCTTTATATGTAATTTCTAGCTCTTCTCCCGAAACTACAATTGAAGCGATCTTGCCCGAAGATACATCAGAAGCTACCTGTGAAAGAGGAATTTCTGTGTTACTTTTATTTGCTTCGCTTACAAAAGAATATAAAGCTCCTATAAGCAAGAAAATAAATAAAGCTGTGAGCAAATTAGAAACTAGGCCACTGCCCGGTTTTTTACTCTTAACTTTGGGTTCTTTTTTGTTTTGTATTGGGTTTTTTATTACCATATCACACAGTATAACAGAAAACCTATTCTATGCTATATTTATTATGTCCTCTATGCCCCCCCTCTCTCTCTGTCATTCCCGCGAAGGCGGGAATCCAGTCTGAAAATTCAAACCAGCATGGATCCTCGCATTCGCAAGTTCAATCTGATGGGCATCAGATTGAAAGACGGAGCGAGCGAAGGCGACTGAGTCGGGTCCGCGTGATTATTCAGCAGAATAATACACGTGGATGACATACGGAGAGAAGAGCTGAGTTTAGGATAAATTATATATGTCACTCGTACAGAACAAAAAAGCAGGGCTTAATTATGAAATCATAAAAAAATATGAGGCCGGTATTGTGCTATCTGGCTCAGAAGTCAAATCTATACGCAACAAACACGGGGAACTTGGTGGGGCTCACGTTTTAATACGTGGAGGAGAAGCATTTATTGTCGGTCTTGAAATACCTCCATATCAACCCAAAAACATTACAACAGAATACGAGCCTGCCCGAACAAGGAAGCTAATCCTCACCAAATCTGAGATTTATGAAATTGAAAGAAAAGCATCTGAAAAAGGATTGACTATTATACCCATTTCATTGTATAATAAGGGCAAGCTCATCAAGCTAGAAATAGCCATTGGGCGAGGTAAAAAGAAGTTCGATAAGCGAGAGGATATCAAAAAACGAGACACCGAACGTGAGATCGGAAGAACCTTGAAAAACTAATAAATCGATATGGAATATTTTGTTTATATTCTCTACAGTGAAAAAGATGATGGTTTGTATATTGGTTGTACAAATAATATTGCCTCTCGCCTAAAACGCCACCAGATGGGAAATGTTTTTTCAACAAGATACAGACTACCAGTTCATCTTATCCAATTTGAAGAATATAAAAACAAAGCTGATGCTTTTAATCGAGAGCGGTTTTTAAAAAGCCTCTGGGGAGCGAGAGAAAAAAATAAAATTAAAAAAAAATATAAACAAAATATAAATACAAACTTTTGTCAGTAAAATCTTTTAATAGGTTTTCAAAGATTTTACGGGCAAATGTTTGGACAACAAATATGGCTAAAACATTTTGAGTACAAAATGTTCGCCCGAACAAATTTGAGTACAAATTTGTTTTAGGGGGATGACAGGCTTAGACATTGGAATCACTTTTCTATGTGCAAAGTAGAGCTTTAGTAACTCTTAAAAAGGCTAAAAAACATAACTGCAAAAACAGCAGTGAAGTCACCATACTTCGGTGTGGCTGATTTTCAATTCGCTTTAGCTTAAACTAAAACGGCGTCAACGTTTCCAATTTCTCGCGGGGAACGATTGGTGTAATCTTGCGAGGACAGGTGGTGCACTTCTCTTCTGCACTTACTTAAATAATATGGAGAGGCCGACAGTAATGTATGGTGCGTGATAACTAGCATTATTGTTTAAATTGTCGCAAGACAAAAACTATCACGATAAACTTTGTAGACTCATAGCAAAAACTCTAATGGACGGGGGTTCAAATCCTCCCATCTCCACAAATTAAAAATCCGCTTTTTAGAAGCGGATTTTTAATTTGTGGAGATGGAGCAGAACATGGGTATGTTCTGCGGGAGGATTTGAAAGCCGGAGTACACTTTTTTCAGTAGAAAAAAGTTCGAGGCGGGGTCGCGAGTGCTTTTCTGCGACGGCAGAAAAGTGACTTGTGACCGATTCTCCCCCTAAAACAAATTTGTACTCAAATTTGTTCGGGCGAACATTTTGAGTACAAAATGTTTTAGCCATTTCCACATCACTCCAAAATAAATTAATCTTCTCTAGTTAGTATTCTTTCTAAAATACTTTTATTTTTAGATTCAATAAATAAGGTATCTTGACCCTTTACCATATTATTCAGAGCATTTCTATTTATTTCTATACCTTGCAGAACGGCACTTTTTGATTGTTCTTTAAAACCATCGCAAATAGTGACTACGCTTAAATTTAAATCCAAAATACCATCCTTCATATATGAGTGTGACTCTTTGTATTTTTTAGGAACACGAGCTTCTAAAATTTTTGACGCCAATATATTATGTACCCGCATTAAATCTGGACAACTTTCATTAATTTCCTGATCACTTCCTTTTTTCATTAATAAATCTAGTTTGTCATATGCCACATCTCCTTCAGTAAGAATATTTTGCATTAATATTCTATAATTGACTTCTTTTTTCCATTCATAATAGGATTTTATAATCAAAAATCCCATCAATAAAATTACTATCAATAAAACTCTCGAAGTCATAAAACCTTTTTTCATATAAATATATTATATACCTATTATTCAACAAGTGATAACTTCATTCAACAGTCTTCACCCACCGACACTTACATATTTTTGGACCCACGAAACAAAACACCTATTGATTCGTGACCAAATCTCCCCCTAAAACAAATTTGTACTCAAATTTGTTCGGTCGAATATTTTGTACTCAAAATGTTTTAGCCATCTCCACCCCCTCCCCAAAATCCCCCTATTTATAAGGTTAGTTTCGTGTACTTACAAAAATACTTGACATATATGGCTATCTCTGCTATAATAAACAAAGATTGTGTATATCCGCACAGACCTTATGCAACAGGTTAAGTTGCATCAACGCCATAATCGAATGAATAAACTAGTAGGACCGAAGTACTTTGACGAAATCGAAAAAGCAATGCGCAAACAGGGATTTTCCCTTTTTGCAAAGGTAGCAATTGACAACACTGATCATCGTTATCATGTAACTGCCTCAGTGGCACGTAGCACTGGGATGTTCTTCTGTATTCCCCAACGTGCACTCATCATCCAGATGGTTTACACTGAATCTGACCACGACGACAAGCTTGATGAGATGTATGACCTGTCCTCTGAAAAAAACGGTGTCTGTGGTCATTGGTCTATTACTTTCCACAGAAAATTCCTCCCAACCAAAAACATCTACGCCCGCCTGATCCAACAAGGGATATATTTCGATGATTGGGACGACGCGCTTAACGCTCTCCCTTTGTATCGGCGTTGGCCTGAAGAAATTGGCGGGCTTGTCTATCTGGGTAATTCCAATTACGATGACAACCACGGAACTAACGGAGCGATTGATGCAGGAAAACTTGCTCAACTTATCGGAGAGCCGGTTTGGAAGATTGTAGATTGGTTAGATTATAACTTTGACGAACTTCAAGTGACCAGCTTCCCCCCTTATTATACGTTCCCAGGAAGTGAAGAAACATTCTGGAAACGCTTTGACCGCAAAAAGCTACGTGGCATTGTGCATAGGCCCTGGGGCTCAGATGGCCTCAAGCGATAACACCAACACCTCACCATAGACACCTCAACCGTCTCAACGGTCGAGGTGTTTTCTTTTTTCTCCTAAAACAAATTTGAGTACAAATTTGTTCGGGCGAATATTTTGTACTCAAAATGTTTTAGCCACCTCCACAAAACTTGACACCCCTACCTTTACATGATATAATAGACAAAGATTACCGAGATGGTTATCCGTGTTACCAATAAGGGTATCACCAAACAGAAAGTGTTGAAAATGAAAATTCAGATTAATCGTACGCAATTGATGATCACCGAGCTCTTGCAGGAAACTGTTCAAGCCCTCTACAACCGGAATCCCGATGCATACCTTTTGCATGCGGACATCGAATTTGAAGAGCGGGAATACGACAGTCAAAACTTATCCCTGCTTGTCAGTGGCACGTTCAGCGTATCCGTGACTCCAGTAATCAAAGTGGAGCTGAGCATATATACGAGCTTTAACAAGTTCAAAATGAGAAACAATGGATGGACAAGATGCGAAGGCCTCTTTGAAGTCAAACATCAGGATTCTGGTAAATCGGTGATGATGGCGAACCCTAGGGGAAAGATCGCTGTATGGGATTGGACGAACGGAGAGACGTTTCAAGCCATGATCGGAAACCCTCCACCAGTGCCTCAGTAAAGTCTTTGCGGGTTCAAATCCCTCAAACTTTCACCAGAGCGCAACACCCCCAAGTGTTGCGCTCTTTTTTAGTTCAAAACAAATATTGATTACAAAATTTGTTCGGACGAACAATTATACTCAATTGTTTTAGCCATATTTACGCTCATTCTCAAATTCTACCGAAAACCGCCATATGTGTGTACACATTACCTTTAGCCCTTGCATTCCTTATAATTCTATGATATAATATAGAAGTATGAGTACAAAACTTGAATGCAGGTATTTGCGTGACGTGCCGAAAAAAGAACGCAAGCGGTTGGTCCTTAGTGGACAAACCACAACCGGACCACTCACCGTTCTGATGTACAAATATCCAATCGGCTTCTGGACAGTCGCCATTATCGTAGGCCATATCTTGTTCTACGGGATTTGGCTACTGGTAAATTCTGCCAAATAAATATTCACCAAAAACCTCCCGAGTTCGCTCGTGGAGGTTTTTTTCTTTATGTTACTTGCTAAATGTTATTTCGTCATTTTGTCCTCCAACAACCCAATTATTTTTATGACTTTTGCTTGAGAAATTTTTGTATCTTTACTTGCCAAAAACGCTTCCCACTCTGCTATTATTTCCTTATCTCCAAGCTGTCTAATATCACTTTCTAATTTAATACGGTCATCCGGAGTTGTTTTTCGTGTATTAAGCACTACATCCAAAAATTCGGTCAAAACTACTGACGCAGGGACACCAACAGATTCACCTGAAGGATTTTTAAGCTGTTTCAACTCTTTATTAACAGAAACATACTGAATCAAAACATAAGTATTTAATCCTAAAAGAATCAAAATTATTATAATTGCAAAAAAATTTGTTTTAAATATGCTGTTCATGATTATTTAGTTATTTAATATACCCATATATTATAGCATATATATTTTACTAACTTAAACATCATCCCACTCATAACTGTGTATAAAAATAATACTTCTCTTCTCAATCTAAAAATCTTGAGGTTAAACCTCAAGATTTTTGGGTGTTTGGTTTATAAATTAGAACCTGGATCCAAGAATATTTTTCTACTGAAAAATTTCCTGGCCACACCTCGGCTCGTCAGCCTCCGGCCTTGCGAAAGCCTCAACAAGTATTTTTTTACTAAAAAATCTTTTTGACATGCCTCAGCTCGCCAGCTTCCGGCCTTGCAGTCGGGTCCCACCCCGACTTCACCCATGCTTTCTCACCCACATTCGCGAGGATGACACAAAACATAGTCGCTTGTCACAAATATTTTTCTACAAAAGTATTTTTTTACTAAAAAATCTTTTCCACATGCCTCAGACCGTCGTCTTCCGACCTTGCGCTCAGATACCCATCTGAGCTCACTGAAAAATTTTCTGTCCACACCTCGCCCAAAAGTATTTTTCTACTGAAAAATCTTTTCGTCATACCTCGGCTCGACAGCCTCCGGTTTTGCGTTCGGGTCCCTCCCCGAACTCACCGTCGCGCTCCGACCTTGCGTTCGGGTCACGTATAATTTCTTGTTAGAAATTTACTCGACCCCGACTCAGTCGCCTTCGCTCCTTCCGTCTTTCAATCTGATACCCATCAGATTGAACCCTACCCGAACTCACTCCGGCCTTGCGTTCAGGTACTCACCTGAACTCACTATGCGCGCATTTTGTCTACATACTATATCAGAAAAACTGCCGTAATCAACCTATTTTCTAGGGAAATAATCCAACAATTCCCCCGAATTGTAAATCTCATAAGTAAGTCCACCGAAAGAATATTTTATCCCATCAATTTCAATTTCAGCACCTCCAGCTTTCGGGTCGATTTTTGGTGAGAAGTGGTCGAAGCCGATATTGTAAAGCGTTCCAATTATTTCAGGTTTTTGGCTTATGTCGCCATTACCACTTTTTATCCAAGCATCAGCTAGCTCTTTTATATAAAGTGCGCCATAAAGATACGCGTAGTACCTATCATGTTCATCTGTGATGCGAGTAAATCTTTCTTGGTCAGGATCAGTGGTTTGAAAATCTAATTTATTTTCAAATGCTTTGCCTAAATAAAATTGAGAAGATGTATCTTTTAAATTTTCTTCAATTTTTTTTGCTGTTTCTGGTTTGATGCCCATTACACCCCAAGAAAATTGAGATTGTGTGCCGAGAATTTTTAGCGGAGCAAAAGCTTGTTTAAAAATTTCTCTTTCACTGGTGAAGAGGCGAAGTTGCTCTACTGCAAGTACTGAGACAATAAGTCGAGCGGGAACACCTGTTTCATTTTCCACACGAGCAAGTACATCTTTATCTTTTTTTACTGCATCGGAAAAAACTTTCCATTCTTCTGTTTTAGACCATTCGATTTGTGTTGCTGTGTTTCCTCCTGTTTGAGAGTTGTTATTATAAAAAGATTTTGTTTGATTGTCGATTATTCCCTTTGTGTTTGTAAATCCAAATCTTACAGCAAAATATCCAGCAGTGAGGAATATTCCAATCCCTGCGAAGATGTAAAGTAATATTGTAAAGATTTTTTTTGTGATATTCATGTTTTAAATTAAAAATGTAAAAAGTAAAATGTAAAGTTAATGCAGAATTTCTGGATTTTGTCATCCTCGGGTACTCCCGGGGATCCAAGTTCTGGATTGTGTCATTCCGGATTTAGTCCGGAATCCAGTCTAAAAATACGAACCTGGATTGCCGATCAGGTCGGCAATGACAACACGTAAGAAAAGTTGGTTTGTCCATGCAAAATAGCACAAAAAGGCGTTTTTTCAAAATATATACTTAAATCACTCAAAGTGTATCTCCTTTCGCACCTCGATTATTTCTCTTAGCTTATGATATGAAACTAGTTCTGGGTCTATATCAATAATATGCTCTGCTTCATTTCTCGCTGCTTCCACCATTTTTAAATTTTTGATAGCTTCCATTCCAATGTCAGAAATGCCCCATTGTTTTTCTCCATAGAGTTTCCCGCTTCCTCTTTGTGCGAGATCAAATTCAGCAAGTTCAAAACCATTTTTTGCAGTTTTTAAAGCTTTTAATCTTTCAGTGGTTTTCTGGCTATTGCTTTCTGTGAAAACATAGCAATACGCTTGATGTGTTCCTCGGATCACACGACCTCGAAGTTGATGAAGTTGTGCAAGTCCAAATCTTTCTCCTCCCTCAATTAAAATTACAGTTGCATTTGGATTATTCACTCCCACTTCCACCACAGAAGTTGAAACGAGAATTTGCGTACCTCCATTCATAAAACCTTCCATCGCTCCATCTTTTTCTTTTGGAGTCATTTTGCTGTGCATAATATCAATTACAAATTCTGGGAAAACATATTTGTTTAATCTTTCCGCTTCTGCTTTTACAGACTTTGCCAGTATTGCCATTTCTTTTGTTGGGTCGGGTTCATCAATTCGCGGGCAGATAATATAAACTTGTCTACCGGCTTTTAATTCCTCTCGAATTTTTTCATAAGTATTTTCTCTGTTTGCAGGTAAAACTATTTCTGTGATTATCGGTTTTCTTCCGGAAGGCATTTGGTCTAGAAGAGTTAAATCTAAATCACCAAAAATTGTGAGAGCGAGAGTCCTCGGTATCGGCGTAGCCGTCATGGATAGTAGGTGAGGAGCGAAGTCATCTTTTCTTGTGAGTTTTTGTCTTTGCTCTGTGCCGAATCTGTGCTGTTCGTCTATGATAACGAATGCGAGATTTTTAAACTGAACATTTTTTGAGATAAGTGCATGAGTACCGATAACAATAGGAATATCACCTGATGCTACCCATTTTAGAAGCTGAGTTTTTGAAATTGGCGTGGCTAATGTGGGGCGAACTTTTGATGGAAATTTCTGGCAACCACTTCCTGTGATAAGTCCTACAGATACACCTGTGTATGCAAAATATTTAATAAAAGATTCAAAATGTTGTTTGGCAAGAATTTCTGTTGGAGCCATATATGCTGTTTGGAGATGTGCAAATTTGTTGGAAGAAGGTGAGCTCATAATGCTGGCATATACAAGTGAAGCTGCTACTGCGGTTTTTCCAGATCCCACATCTCCTTCTAAAAGTCGCGACATTGGTCTACCACTTTTCATATCTTTTACAGATTCAGCTATTGCACGGATTTGCGCATCTGTAGCTTGGAAAGGAAATCTTTTTACAAATTCATCAATTTCTTTATCATCGGTATGAAGAATGAAAGATTTTTTTGAACGATTATTTTTTCTATCTTTCATTTTTTGAAGTTGTATGAAAAAAACTTCTTCAAAAGCAAATCTTTTTCTAGCAGATTCAGCATCACTTTTTTTGTGGGGTGTGTGTATCCAAACAAGTGCTGTGCGAAGTTTAGGAAGATTATATTTTTTTAATATTTCGGATGGAATTGTGTCGGGAAGTTCTTCTAGAATTCCACTTTTGAAAATTTTATCTATTGCATGATAAATCCATTTACTTGTTATTCCTTTTGATTCTGGATATACAGGGAAGCCAAATTTGTCTAAGTTATTGCCTGTGCTACCCCAAAGAGAATCACCAACTGATATAGGGATTTCTTTTATTGCTTCATGTTCTGGATTTGAGAGATACATCCTTCCTTTTTTTTCTTGCACGGCTCCAGAGAGTTTTACCAAGTCGCCATTTTTGAGCATTTTTGCAATGTACGGCTGGTTAAACCAAACAACTTTCATTTTTGATCCTGAACTATCAGAAATTTCGCCCTCAGCCATAGTAAGTTTGCTCGTATGGGCTTTGCTAATTTTTAATTTATCTATTTTTCCATATAAAGAAACAAAATCTCCTTTTGCAAATGAGGAAATATTTTTAATTTCTGCCACATTACCGTAGCGAGAGGGGAAGTAATACAAAAGGTCTAAAACTGTTTTTACACGGAGTTTTTTAAGTGCATCTTTTTGAGAGTCGGCAAGATGAAATGCCTTAGTTATTTCTGTCTTGGCAGTTATTTCCATGTGTTAAATATAGCCGGTTTGAGAGTGTTTGTCATCTAAGGCATAATTTCAAACTTTAAATTTCAAATTTTTAAATAATGTATAAATTCTATAATCCTTAAATATTTAGACATTAAGAAATTATTTAAAAATTAAAAATTACAAAATTAAAAATTCGCTAGCTATAAAGTCTTTGATTTTACTGCTAGCGCCAAAGAAGCTAGCGCTATCGAAACATCTTTATAATAAAAATCAAAAGAGGGTGTACCCCAATGTGCATTTAGAACTACAATAATTGCAAAATATATAGAAGCAATAAGTGGTGGAATAAAAGGTCGTTTTTCAAAAAGAATAAATGCTGCAATAACAACAAAGAGAGTTGAGATTATCCAAAGTAAAACACTTGAGGTGACAAATTGAGTTAAAAAAGTTGGGACATAAACAGAAAAAGCTTTTGGTCTTAAGTATGAACCCCAAGCCATATATATAAGAGGAAAGGCAACTGCAATTTTTAAAATAAGGTATGAAACTTTTTCTTTGCTCATGGGTACATTATTACATATTTTAGGAAAAAAATCAGTATTACAATTATGAAGGATCATTCAAATATTAATTGAATGTTTTGATAATAAAACTAAACAACTACATTTTTGCTATCGCATAGAATGTAGTTGTTTTTAAATTTGCGGAGAGGGAGAGATTCGGTCAGGAATAAATTTTGAGAGGGGAGATTCGCCTAGGGATAATTTTGGTTTCGCCAAACCAAAATTTCCACAGGCCTGGCTCGGTACTTTTCTGTGCTCATAAAAGTATACCTGTGCCTTTCGAATCTCACACGTAAGCCAAACTCTTGGCTTACTATCCTCCTCAAAAATAAAAACCCTTTCGGGTTTTATTTTAGCGGAGGATGTGAGATTCGAACTCACGGATCCGATTAAGGATCGGCGGTTTAGTAAACCGCTGACTTAAACCACTCGCCCAATCCTCCAATAATACATATGAGAATATATCATTTATTATGATTTTCACCAAGTGTTTCAATAAGCACTTTTCTCTCGGCTGTCATCCTCGCGAATGCGGGGATCCAGGTTAATCCGAATCTTTGAGACTGGATTCCCGCCTCCGCGGGAATGACAGAAATGAGGTTGACCAAAAATAAAACCGGCTCTCGCCGGTTTTATTTTTTATCTACTTTCAGTCTATGAAAGATGCTTTGAAACGAGTTTTGTCATTTCAAACATATCAACAACCGCTTTGCCTCCAAAAACTTTCTTTAGGGCAGGGTCAGCTACAATATTTCGCTTTTTTTCAGGATCTTGAAGTTTGTTCTTCTTGATATATACCCATAGGGCTTTTACAACTTCTGATCTTGGCATTGGACCTTTACCCACAACCTCACTTAAATCCTCACTTATTTTCATTGGCTTCATAAAAGCCGAATTTGCTTTTGGCATGTAATTTTGTGTTAATTATTACTATACATATAATACTACCACGAAATTGACCTTTTGTGTCAATAGAGAGAATAAGCAGTAAATTAAAATCATTTCATATTCCAAAAAAATATGCTACATTTGCTGAGTAAATGGAGACGTGTCAGAGTGGTCTATCGTGATTCCTTGCTAAGGAATTGCCCTGTAAAAGGGGCCGTGGGTTCGAATCCCACCGTCTCCGCAATTTTTCGAAA
>Ga0268283_1001033_pt1 | contig 14464 bp, 15 predicted proteins | sample saktaG_13_FD_190140 | JGI IMG/M metagenome (GOLD analysis project Ga0268283, IMG submission 190140) | Saline water microbial communities from Sakinaw Lake, British Columbia, Canada - sak_2013_06_06_36m | ecosystem: Environmental > Aquatic > Non-marine Saline and Alkaline > Saline ... | reverse complement strand
TTCGGAATTGGATTCCGATATTCACCAGAAGGTTTTCGGAAGAAATCTTAAAGTCATGGTCCACGACGCCCAATGCGTATCCTGCAAGATGAGGCATATCGACGATGACTGAGTGGCTGCATCTGAGTTTCATGCAAAATGCGCTGGCAGCCGGAATCCTGCTCAGCATCGTGCTGGCCGTGGTTTCCTGTTTTGTGGTGCTTCGCCGGTTTTCCTTTATCGGCGTGGGAGTGGCCCATTCCGCATTCGGCGGCGTGGCGCTGGGCGCCTTGATCGGCGTATCCCCCACCCTTTCGGCGATTGTTTTTGCGGTTTGCGTTGCCAATGCCATCGGCATTGTCGGCAATCAGCAGCGGCTCAGTGCCGACACCGCCATCGGCATCTTCTTTTCCCTGGCCATGGCCCTGGGGGTCATTTTCATCGGATTGTCAAACGCTTACAATGTGGACCTTTTCGGGTATCTGTTCGGAAATATTCTGGCCATTACCCGCCAGGATATTCTCGTCATCGCCATTCTCGGCAGCCTGGTTCTGGCATCCATCTGGCTGTTCTTCAAGGAGATGCTGTTTGTGGCCTTCGACAGCGAAGTGGCCCACGTCAGCGGCATTCCGGTCATATTCCTGGATCATTTTTTTCTGACGATCCTCGCCCTGACCGTGGTCATCAGCATGAAAGTGGTCGGCATCATCCTGGTGTCCGCACTTCTGGTCATTCCGGGCGCTGCGGCTGCCCAGATTACCGATCGATACGGCCCCATGTTCGCGGTTGCCATCGGCGTGGCTTTGGCCGCAACCACGGGCGGCCTGTGCATTTCCTATTATGCGGACCTGGCCTCAGGCGCTACCATCGTCACCCTGGCCTCCCTGATTTTTTTTGTTTTCTTTGGCATCGGAAAATGGATGAAGGGAAAAAGCTGAAGGAGGAAAATGGGGGATTTTAGCGGATACGCATCGTGACGTCATTGTCCTGCCGTTGATGAGCCGGAAATGGCTGAGGTTTCAGGGAAGAGATACTGATAGGCGGGGATGACTCGAACCGTCTTTCCTTCCGCCGTGATTTCTTCTTCATCTTCATAGGTGATGATCGTCCCGGACGATAGATGTGTTTCGTCCATTGCCTTCAGCAGCGCTTTCAGCTCACGGGCTCTCGTCTTTTCCGTCTTCATATCCATGGTTACCTGAATCAGTTCTGTAAGCCGGTTTCCCTCCCGGATGGCAAAGTCAACTTCCAGGCCGTTTGCAGTCCTGTAGTAGAAGACCTCTTTGCAGCGGCGTTTCAGTTCCAGAAAGATAATGTTTTCCATGTAGTGTCCCATATTTTCCGAGAAACTGAAGGCAGTGGCAGCGGCCATGCCGGTGTCGATGGCATAGACTTTCTTCGGACTTTTGATTTGTTCCCGTATTGAAGAGCCGTACACATCCACAGTGAACAGAAGATAGGCGTCCGCAAAGTAGGAAACAAACTCTTTGATGGTCTTATCGTTCAGCGCGACAAGAGATGACAGGCGGTTGTAAGTGACAACAGACGCCACATTCGAAGTCAGGTAGTAAAACAGATTCTCCAGCTCCTGGGCCTTCTTGACGCCAAAGCGCGGGGCGATGTCCTGATACAGGATGTTTCGGGCATACATGACAAGCACTTCTTTCCTGGCCTGCTCGCTCTCAATAAAAGCAGTCTCGGGAAATCCGCCGTACCGAAGATACTGATCAAAGGCATTTCTCAGACGGTGACGTTCACGGAGGATGGCAACCCTGTCTCGGGTATCGATTCCTTTGCAAAGCGCGAATTCCGGAAAGGAGAAGGGAAAAACCGTGACAGGAAGCGCTCTACCGGAGAGCAGTGTGATAAACTCTGACGAAAGCAAACTGGAATTGGAACCGGTGACGATAAATTTGATGCCCTTTTGTTCGTAGCGGCTCTTTACAAAGATATGCCATTCGGGAAAGAAGTGCGCTTCGTCCAGAAAGCAGTAGATCATCCCTTCGGGGGTAACGAGCTTCAGGTAGTCCTCAAAAGCCCGCTCCAGGGCGGTGATGTCATTTCGAAATCGGCTGAACTGCGGGGTTTCAAGGTTTAGCAAGAGGATGTTACGCGGATTCACCCTCCTGTCCCGCACCAGGCGATTGATAGCCTGTCTGACAAGTGTGCTTTTCCCTGCACGACGGACTCCGACTATGGAAAGAATGTGCGGAAGGTCAAGAAACGCCGCCACGTTACCAAGCGCCTCCCGCCTCACCCCTTCAGCATAAGGGATTCCCTCCCAATGGGAATTTTGATCGACGATGACCTGTTCAAACATAGCAACTCCGAACTTAATGGGTTTTGTTCGGAATATACTACGAATAAATGACACATACAAGCGGAAATCGTGAAAGCATAAAAAAACGAGTGCATATTTTCAAAAAGGCCCATGACAAAAACAAGCATGGGCCTTTTTGCCGCTCCCGGTTTGGCCTAGTTCAGCGGTTGGCTGAAGAGCACCAGCGAAAACCCGCTACTGCACAGCCGGAGATCCGCGGCTGTTGATTCTTTGACTCCTGGCTGTCGTCAAAGTATATCGAAAAAGGGCTACCCGGCTTGCCGATTGCCGCTGATCCTGTCTGCTCGATCTATCAGGCCATGCGATGTACTCACCTCGCGAACCTCGTTCATCAGGTCGGGATGTCGTTCCACCAGTTTGAGAAGTTTGACCAACGGCGCAGGAGGTTGTGTTTTGCCTCGTTCATAACGCGAAAACGCCAATTTGCCGACGCCGAATGCTTCCGATATTTCAGCTTGTGTAAGTTTCAGGTTTTTCCGGATGCGCCGGATATCCGCGCTTAGATCACCTTTTACTGCCCTCAGCAATGCGGCCTGTGCTTCTGCATAGCGTCGATAGCTTTCAGCATCCCAAACGCCCTCATCGCATTTGGGACAGAACTCGCCTTTCATACCATGAAGCGTCAACGACTGACCGCCGAAGCATAATTTTTCATCCTGTGTCCTTTTCACCATTTCCGCATGATCACAGCCTGGACATTTCATTTTGTTACCTCACTTTGCCTTAAACTGGATCACCGGCGGTCGCCCATCAGTGAAATCCGTAATTTTGATATAAACCGGAATTCCATCCCGGGTCATACCATGATAAACGTCCTGCCATACTCGATGGTCTTTATGCGTGGTCATCGTCTTGTAAAAATCACATCTCGAAAGAGCGAGCACAACCTGTCTCATTTCTTGTTCCATCAAGCCCAACTCGAACCCCCCACGAAGTGCGGTTATGGTAAATGGTTGACTCTCCGGATCTGCAACCGTCTGTTTCACTTTTGAAAGCTTGTAATGGGGTGTACGTTTCTCCATTGACTATTAATTAGCCTATATGATATATTTAGTCAATATGATAAATTATATGAGATCACGACAATCCATCTCCCCGAGCCGGTTCCGAATCAAAATTTGAAAACGGCTTTCCGTACACACAGGGATCGCTTGTAGATGCTTCGATGCTGTCATCCACATTCGGCTTTTCCTTTCTGACCCCCATTATAAAAAAGCCCCATCACAAAAAATGTGACGGGACTTTTCGCGGCTCCCCGTGTGGCTTATTTTATCGGCTGACTGAAAAGCACCTGCGCATACCCGCCCCCGCGCAGACGGATATTCCCCAGCCCGTCGCCGTTCAGGTTGGCCAGATACCAGGCATTACTCGTTTCTTCAAACACCAGAGCCGGCTGGGCAGTGGCCCCCTGGCTCAGAGCGACCCCGAAGCGCAGCAGGTAGTGATCCGCGCAATGAACAACGTTTTTCATCAATCCAAAACTCGATCAAACCGGGCCGGTTCGCACGGTAAATTTGTTCAACGCCTTTCAAGCAGAACTGGTGTCGCATGAGTTTTTAGTCATCTGCTACGTCTCTGGTTCCTGTTTCCTGAGGTATTTGATCCATTATTGCCAGGTTCCCTTTTCCGCCGCTAAAACATCTTCTCAACGGGTCTGCGTTCGGGAACATATTCGCGGGGAATTTTTCCCTCATTCCACTCCCTGGACACATAAAGATTGCAGTAACAGCTCCCATATTCCGCCACATCCTCGGTACGGTAAACACAGGGGCAGATGATGTCCCTGTCCTTTTCCCTGTCTCCCGAAGACAGGCGGCAGGGGCAGACCATATACCCATACCGTTCTTTATTGACCAGAAGGTCCTTCATCAGATCCGCCACCCTTTCGGCGTCATCGCTGAAATAATAGCCTTTGGGCTCTTGAACTTTTTTGAGCATTTCATAGAGTTGTTCGGCGTTCATACCAGTCCTAGCGCCTCCTTGATTTCTTTTTCCTTGAACCCGACAATCACGGTATTTCCGATGATAACGGTCGGAAATGAACATTTGGGATTGAACTTTTTGACATCTTCCAGAATCGCGGCCCTTTCATCGCCCACTAGCGTATCCACATCCACATAGTCAAACTGGATGGTGCAGTCCGAAAGCATTTTTTTGGTGGATTTACAATGGCTGCAGGTGCTGAGCGAATAAATCTTTACCGGAGGGACTGACATGGGTTTTTCCTTTCATTGAGTTTCCCCATTTGCCATGAGGGATATGGGGGATATTTACCGTTCACACGGTTGGCGTTCCTGTATTTCTGTCGCATCATTCCGTGTTTTCCATAACATGAATCGGGGAGAGGCTGCAAGTCACATCCACAGCCAGGACATTTCTTAACTCCGGAATTGCACGTACTGCCTTGTCGTTGGGCAACCGGCCGGGAGGGCAATAACTGAAGAAAAGATGTTTTCAGGGGATTTGAGAGGTTTCCCAGTGAACAGCCAGTGACAGGTAAATCAATGCGGCTCTGACCATTTTCAGAATTCGAAGCGTTCGATTGGCAAAATCCGACCGGCCGATAACATAAACGGATCCGTCATCCATGCCCTTCAGGCCGAATTTGCCGGATGCGGCATGGAGCGCGTCGTCCTGAATCAGCAGGTAGTTGTGCTCGAGATGGTTGCGAAGGGCATAAAGCTGCCGGGCGTCCGCTTCCAAACCATTCTTGAAGTCGGAATTATGCTCATATAAATCCTTGCTCAGCCAGAACAACCCCCGTAGCGGCCAGTTGGCGGACTGAAGCAGTTTAGGCTGTAAGCCGTTTGCCTTTCTGCCCTCCGGGTACCACAGGGTTCGAAAATTCACCCGTTGTTCCGAAACCGGCAACCGAAAGTATTTTTTCAGGAAGAAGGCGATTTTATCAAACAGGGAATAGGCCATGCGAAAGGCAATTTTGAGTTTTTCATCAGATAAATCACAGACCGCTTTTTCAGGTATCGGCAAGGTCGCACCACAAGATGCGGCATCAGAATCCGGGATGGATTGAATGGCTTCGAAACAGAGCTGTCTGGCGCAGATGAATTCCTGTTTTAACAGCGCGAAGTAGTCGTGCAGCCGAAAGGGTTTCGACGGGTCTGTCTCCAGAGGCAGCGTCATCAGGGCATCCGAAGCCGCTTCCATGAACGATCCCAGATCATTCAGCGGATTCAAGTACAACCGGTTTTGCAGCCGCCAGTTCCGGAAGGCGGTTTCGCCATTATCTTTTTCAGAGTATTCGCTGGCTGGGGCAAGGAATTTCTTGTTGTTATATGGATACAATACCCGATTCAAAGATTTCAGATGATCTTTAAAAAACGGCCGGACAGGGGGATCGATTTCCAGCTTCAAGGCTTGCCGCAGCATTTCCCGGGACTGAAGCAAAAAGATCATTGCGTGGCCTTCATCATGAAGCAAATGAGCATAATGTTGGAGGCTGTAACCTTTGTTTGCCAGGGCCATGCCAAAATCCGGCCTTAAAACAAGGGCTCTGTCCCAATATTCAAGCGCTTCCACAAAACGGCCGATCTGAAAAAGCGTATTGGCCAAATTGGTGTAGATGGCGCAAACCACCGGGAGCGGGCTTGCGCTGTCGGCAGTTTCCAGGGCAGTGACCGCCAGCCGGTTATGGATCAATTGCTTTTCAATTTCAGGCTGTTCCCAGATACGCTCCTGTTTCTGATCATTCGGCAGCAGTTTGAATGAATTTCCCCAGACATTGGACACATGATAGTGAAAGATCGCCAATTGGTATTGGCTCAGGCTCTGCGTGTCCACCCGCGTGGCCAGTTTCGCCGCATCATCGAGGATAGCCACCTTTCCCTTGAACAGAGCCTGATCCGCCAGGACACCGATTTGCTCGATGAGCTGTTCATTGGAAAAATTGTTTGCCTGCACCATCGGCTGTAATCCAGAATCCATGATCTGAGAATTGGCCATAATTTATCCAGCTCGTATCAGTCAGATTTAATGGCTTCGTAAAAAGTCCAATATCTGCGTTGAGCTTCGTCCTTCGTCATTGCGGCGTACCCAAAAGTACGCCTCACTTCTCAGGATTTGCTCGCCTTGATCTTGAACTTTTTACTTTGCCATCAGATTTAATTATAATGGTAAAATGCGTCCGAAGCGGTTTCTTCTGGTTGAAGAAGATAGCGGAATGGATTCGTTATGTCAATAATGACATATTATGCGGGATATTTTTTCCAACTCGAAAAGACAAAATTGAGATGACTTTGCAAAAAATTCCACGCGCGAGGCGCGCAAATCCTGAGGGCCGACGTTCCGCCTGCCGTACTTTTGGGTACGCCGCGATGACGAAGGATGCCGGGCGCGCTCAGATACCGTCTATGAGATGCGCCCTTGGCCCCTCATCCGTCTGTTTGGGTGATCTTGGAAAGGATTTCCTCCTGAAACAACCGGTCCGATTCCAAGGCGATTCGCCGGTGAATATCCCGGAAATTCTCCAGCAGAATTTTTGCAAATGGCGTCAACTGAGAGCCGCCGCCGGCTGCGCCGCCAATGTTTCGGGTCAAAAGCTGCCGGCCCATCCGGTTTTCCGTGGCTGTTATTCTTCCCCATAAGGCCCGGTAGCTCATTTTCAGCTCTTTGGCAGCCGCCTGAATCGAACCCTGGCGCTCAATGGCTTCCAGCATTTTAAGTCGCCCCAGGCCAAAGATCACCTCTCCCGAATCGTCTTCAAACCATATTTTCGAGCGGATAAAAAACGGACCTTCTTTACTTTGCGTCATGACAGTCTGATAATTTCCTTGCTTGAAAATCGATGATCGATTTTTTACGGCAACCCGTATTCACGTGCATTCGCGGCTCAAGAAGTGTTTTCACGGTAAAATTTTTAGCTCCGGGAATTGCCTCGCCTTTGTGCCATTTGCTTAATAAATCAATCCGACTGAATGAAACAAGAAAAATCTCAGGGTTTCCCGAAAATCACGACAGTTCATCAATAGTGCAACATAGCAGGGTTTCAATGCGCTGTTGCGCTGCAAGGGCATTTCCCCGGCGCTTCAGAATGTCCCGGCAAGCCCCGGAATCGTCGCCATATTGCCGCAGTTTTGCCTGAAAACGCTCTTCCATGCTGATTTTTCGGTCTTCCTGAATCCATTTGTCGGCCAGAAAAACTACCTCGGCTTCTGTAATCGGGGCACCTTTTTTGACCGTATAATCCATGTGAACCGCAACGATATCGGCAATGCCGGGAAATCCCATCTCCCGAAGGATTCTGGCTCCTTCGACGGCATGGCGGGGACAGTCCCTGGCCAGATCATGAACCCGGGCCGCGGAAACCATCCGTTCAATGTCCAGCCGGCAGCCCGCTGCATTCAGCGCCATTGCCAGGCGATTGACCAGATCCGCCACTACCCGGCAATGGTCAATGACTTTTTGCGAAACAGCCTGTCGGATCATGAGCGCCAGACATTCGGAATCGGACGGAATGTCGTGGTGGTCCATGCAGCCCAGAGCCCATGCATAATCCTCCGGCGTATCGATATCCTTTAAAATATATCGATCAACAACCGGCACATTCATCGCATCGGCTTCATGTCGGTTCAGAAATTCCCGAAGGCCGCCCTGCCCCATCCCGGTTTTAAGGGCTTTAACATGATTTCCGGAAATCAGGGGAGGATGTCCGCGAGTTTCCAGAAAAGTCGGATAACAGACACTCGCCTCCCCACGCTTGAACGCATTTTGCAAATCGATCAGGGTCTGGCGTCTGACAAGGGGAATATCCACCGGATGAATAAAAAAACCGGCGCAATCCGGCAAAAGGTCTGAAACGCCGGCAACGACCGATGAAAACATACCCTGAGCAAAATCGGGGTTGAAAACCGGCCTGGCGCCACAACGCCCGGCAAGCGCCACGACATCCCCGGCCCGATGCCCGGTCACTACCCGGATGTCCTGAACGCCGGCGGACCGGTAAAGCGTTATGACGCGCTCCAGAAACAGTTCTCCCCCCAAGGGCAGGAGCGGCTTGAAATCTCCGAGCCTGGATGACAGACCCGCCGAGAGAATAATGGCTGTAAGAGCTTGTTTTTCCATATTACTTCCCATATTACTTCAGGGAACGGGCGTGAATCAGTTCCGCCACGATGCTGACAGCGATTTCCTCGGGCGTCTGGGCGCCGATGGAAAGACCGATGGGACAATGCACTTTTTCAAAATCTCCCGCGGAAAACCCTTCATTCTCCAGTACCCGGTAAATGGCGTCCCGTTTTTTCCGGGATCCGATCATGCCGATATATCCTGCCGGCGTTTTAAGGGCCTGCTGAAGAACGGTTTTATCATGGAGATGACCACGCGTCAGAATGACGACATAGCTGTCCGCATGCATTTCAATCCCCTCAAAGGCCTGTTCAAATGAAGCCAGAACCCGCACATCATCGGCATCTGAAAACCGGCTGGTGTTGGCGAATTCTTTCCGATCGTCCAAAACTACGATCTCAAACCCAACCCTTTTGGCAAGAATGGCTGTTTGAAGGCTGACATGGCCCGCGCCGAAAAAATAAACCGTCCCTGCCGACAATACCGGTTCGATGAAAAACCGCCGGTCGCCGGACTGAGTCAGGACGGGCGCGCGCAACTTTTTGGAGATGGAATCGATTTCCGTTTTAAAATCCGAATCCCCGATAATCCCGCCGTCCTGACGCAGCACTGCGCGCCTGACCTGAAGAACGGTAGAACCCGATTCAATCAGTTCGGTAACCATCAGCCCTTTTTGGCGCTGATCCAGCATCTGAAGAAAGCTTGTAAAGAACAGACGATTTGTTTCATCCGGAGCGATCGCATCTATCAGGATTTCCAGCTTCCCGCCGCAGATCATATCCATGGCATCGGCTATTTCAGAAGTCAAATCAAAGGATCGGATCACGGCACCCGGCTGGCCCAGCATGTCGCGGGCTGTCTCCATAACGCAGGCTTCGATCCACCCCCCGCCGATGGTGCCGACGGCAGCGCCATCGGCGCCGATCAACATCCGTGTTCCGGCGGATCTGGGTGTGGATCCTTCCTGATTTAATATCAGGGCCATAACCAGCGGCTGTTCCCGGCTCAGCATTTCATGAACGGCGCTGACCCATTTTCTCATGATTTACACTCCTTTCGATTACACAGCAATTTATGAACTCTTAAAATAGCAAAATTGGGATGGCTTCGTAAAATGTTCAAGATCAAGGCGAGCAAATCCTGAGGAGTGAGGCGTACGACCAGTACGCCGCAATGACGAAGGATGAAGCTCAACGCAGATATTGGACTTTTTACGAAGCCATCCATCAGCCTTTACCGAAACCGCACCGGGGATAATGACACGAAGCGCAACTGGCGCAAAACCCGCCGTGCCCCAGGGCAACGATATCCTCTCGCTGAATCGTTTCGCCGGCAAGGATCCGTGGAACGATCAAATCAAAAATGCTGGCCCTGAAATACATTACACATCCGGGCAACCCGATAATCGGCACATCGCCCAGGTAGGCCAGCATGAACATGGCTCCGGGAAATGCCGGGGCGCCATAGCTGACCACCCGCGCACCGGTGGCGCGAATGGCGGCCGGAGTCTGGTCATCCGGATCAACGGACATGCCGCCCGTGACCGCAACCAGCCCGGCGCCGCGGCCGATGAACGACTGAATGGCGCCGGCGGTCATGGCCACATCATCCGAAACCAGCACCTGATCCATGACCGTGCTGCCCAGTTCAGCAAATTTGTCGCGCAAGACCGGACCGAATTTATCCGTAATCCGTCCATGAAACACCTCGCTACCCGTGGTGACAACGCCGACCCGAAGCGATCTGAAAGGTTTGATCTGAACAACCGGATAATCCTGACGGCAGATGGATTCAACCGCCTCTATTTTTTCTTTGCGGGTCATCAGGGGGATGATCCGCGTTCCGGCCACAGGGCTATTGGCAACAACGGCCTGATGGGTATGCAACGTGGCGAATACGACTTCTTCAATGGCATTGATGCGAAACAGCGCGTTGGTGTTGACTTTCAAAAGACCGGCTGCCCCGGCCAGGAGGTTGACACGGCCCTCGGAAGTTTCGCTCAGATCAATTCCCGGACCGGCCGCGGCCCGGGCGATCCGGATGGCGGCGTCATCTTCGTGAATGTCTCCGGGACCCAGATCCATCACAAATATATGTTCCTTGCCCATATCCAGAAGCGCGGAAACATCCTGGGCCTGAATGACATGCCCTTTCTTAAAAGCCCTTCCCTTGAATTCACCCGGAACGATACTGGTGATATCATGACATAACAGCATTCCCAACGCATCCTGAACCGGGATCGATCTCATTATGACTCCTTTTTGAAATCCATTATTTTTTGCAGATTATGGGCTGATTTTTGAATGTGTTGAACGAAGTTCGGTAGCACGGCCTTTTCCATTGCACCGGCAAACCCAACCACCCACAGGGCCAGCGGCAGCCCCCGACGATTTCCGACACCGATGGCAATGGCCCTGACGCCCGGAAGATATTCTTCATCATCAACCGCATATCCATTCTGACGTACTTTGTTGATTTCCGCAATATAATCGCTTTTGTCCGTAATGGTTTTATCCGTGTATTTGGGCAACTCCCGCTCCTGAATGAACTGAACCGTCTGGTCCTCGGGCAGGGAAGCCAGATACACTTTCCCCAATGCCCCTGCCAGCAGGGAAATGGATGTTCCGGGCGGGGCGGATATTTTAAGTGATTTCCGGGATTCCGCAGTCGCCACGATGATTCCCCGGGACCGCCCCAAAACCCCCAGGAACACGGTTTCTCCGATCTGATCCCGCAAGGATTCCAATATGGGTCTTGCCTTATCACCAACCTGGAAATAATTCCAGCTTTGAAACGCCAGTTCCACAATGGCAGGACCCAGAACAATTTTTTTCCCCAGAGGTCCCTGTTCCAACGCGCCCACGCTTAACAGCGAGCGAATCAGGCCGTGGGTGGTGCTCTTGCTCCAACCCAGATTTCTGGCAAGATCACTGAGACTCTGCTCCGCGGGCGATTCGGCAACCACTTTCAGCAACTGGAAAGCCCGCTGAACCGCCGGCGCCTGATATCCGACAGATAATGCATTGTTTTTCATATCACTCCATTTGTTCAGCATAATGAACACTCTTTTATGGGTTTAATTCAAAAAGACTTGATATGTCAATATAATAATTTTTATTGACATATGATACAAAGCTGATAAATAGCTATATAAACAGTTTCGTTCATTTAAATGGACATTTTTATTAATCACCCGTTGGCGCTTCAGGATGACAACACAGAAGATTTTTCCAGAATCCATGCTTTATCTGATACGCCACGGCGCTATCGATACCACCCAGGAAAAGCGGTTTGTCGGGCAGATTGACCCGCCGCTCAGCCCCGATGGCCGGAAACAGTCCGAGCGGCAGGGACGGCAGCTTCGGGACATTTCGTTTTCCAAGGTGTGGTGCAGCGATCTGAAAAGGGTTTATGAAACCGCTGAAATTGTCTGCCGGGATCGCGGTCTAAATTTGCATCCGGCCCCGGAACTGCGCGAGATCGATCTTGGCCAATGGGATGGGGTAGCCATGTCGCAAATCCGTGAGCAATTTCCGGATCTCTGGCAGGCAAGAGGGGAAGATATCGCTCACTTCCGGCCGCCCGGGGCAGAGAGCTTTGCCGACCTCCAGCAGCGGGTGGTCCCGTTCATCCGGCATATCGCCGCCCAATCGGCCGGCAATACGCTGATCGTCACCCATGCCGGCGTCATCCGGGTGCTGCTTTGCCAGGTGCTGGAGATGCCGCTGTCTCATCTTTTTCGGATTCACCTGGATTATGGGGGAATAACGCTCATCAAAGATATCAATGGCATGTCTCAGGTCATGGCGGTGAATCTCTCCCCTGCCCTGCTGACAACTGACGACTTAACTTAGGAGAACATCATGCTTTTACCCAAATTTGATTTCCATGAGCCCAAGACACTGCATGAGGCCTGCCAGATACTGGCGGAATACGGCACAAAGGCCAAGCTGATCGCCGGCGGAACCGATCTGATGGTCAACATGAAGAAAAAAATCCTGTCTCCGCAGCAGGTAGTTTCGATTTCAAGAATCGGAGAATTAAAGAAACTGGATACATCCGGTGACACCATCCGGATCGGCGCCTGTTTCACGGTAGCCGAACTGATTACATCGGATGCGATCCAGAAGCATCTGGGCGCGCTTGGCGAAGGCGCAAAAAATCTGGGAACCCCCTTGATCCGGAATCTGGCGACCATCGGCGGAAATCTGGGGTCGGCAAGACCTGCGGCCGATCTGCCCCCAGCGCTGATGGCTTATGGCGCGCAGGTTGTTTTAAGCAGCCTTTCCGGCGAAAGAACGCTGTCCCTGGACCAGTTTTTCCTGGGGCCCGGATTTACCGCCGCAAAACCCGATGAAATCCTCACCGAGATTCAAGTCCCGGCTCCGCTGCCTCGCTCCGGCGCCGGCTACATCAACATCGGCGTCCGAAAGGGGCAGGACTGCAATCTGGTGAACGTGGCTTCCTATATTTCGCTGGATCCGGAGGGAATTATCCGGAACGCGCGGATCGTGATGGGATGCGTGGGACCCATCCCCCTGCGGGCTCGTACCGCGGAAAAAATGCTGATCGGCCAGAAGGCGGAAAGCACGCTTTTTTCAAGAGCCGGAGCCGCCGCAAGTTCAGACAGCACCCCAATCGATGACTTCCGGGGAACTGCCGTCTACAAGAGAGACATGGTAGGCGTGTTGACCCGACGAACGCTCGACATTGCATTCCACGAAGCCACCCATCGCCAATAAAGGGAGAATACTCATGAAAAAGCTGATTCATCTGACCATCAACGATCAACATTATGAAGTGGCCGTGGAGCCCAACCAGACCCTGGTCGATCTGCTCCGGTATCAACTGGGGCTGACCGGAACCAAAAAAGGATGCGAGATGGGAGATTGCGGGTCCTGCACCGTGATCCTGGACGGCAAGGCAGTCAATTCCTGCCTGGTCCTGGCCCTTCAGGCCGATGGCCGCAGCATCCAGACCATCGAAGGCCTGGAAACCGGAGAAGGGCTCCACCCGGTACAGGAAGCCTTCGTTGAAAAAGGCGCCATCCAGTGCGGGTTTTGTTCATCCGGGATGATTCTTTCCGCAAAAACCCTTCTGGATCAAAAACCCAACCCCAGTGAAACCGAGATCCGAAGGGCCTTGTCCGGAAATCTCTGCCGGTGCACCGGATATCAGAAGATCATTGAAGCCGTCAAATCCGTGCCACAGTCCAATTAGCGCCTGAACGTCGTACTTCGAATTTATAAAATATGGAGATATCACATGAGCGAATATACCGTCATTAACAGCAGGGCCGCCAGGGTGGATACCCCGGACAAGGCCACGGGAAAAGCTGTTTTTATCGATGACATGACCCTGCCGGGAATGCTTTACGGCGCATTGCTGCAAAGCCCGCTGGCGCATGCCAGAATCGTCGGCATCGATACGTCAAAGGCACGGAGCCTGCCGGGCGTCAAATCCGTTGTCACCGCGGCAGAAGCCGGCCTGGTCAAATACGGCGTCAGTCCCGCCAGATACGATGAGACGCTTTTTTGTCATGAAAAAGTCCGCTACGTCGGGGATGATATCGCAGCCGTTGCTGCGGTGGATCTGGAAACCGCGCTGGAAGCCGTTTCCCTGATCGAGGTCGAATATGAGGAGCTACCCGCCGTATTCACCATTGAAGAAGCCATGGCAGCGGGCGCACCGGTGCTGCATGACACCTATCCGGGAAACATCTGCGCCGAGGTGCATTCGGAATTTGGAAATGTCGAGGCGGCATTTGCCGATTGCGATCTGATCAAAACCACGACATTCAAGAACAAGCGGCAGGACGCGGCCTTCATCGAACCCCAGGGGTGCATCGCCTCCTATGACCATGCCGGCAATCTCACCCTGTACAGCTCCACCCAGGTTCCCCATTATGTTCAGCGGACCGTGGCCATGGTCCTGAAGCTTCCGGTGGGAAAAGTCCGGGTGGTCAAGCCTTATGTGGGCGCCGGATTCGGCATCAAGGCATCGGCCAATCCCCTGGAACTCTCGGCCTGTCTGCTGTCGATGAAAACCGGAAAACCGGTCAAG
>Ga0268283_1001030_pt1 | contig 14489 bp, 10 predicted proteins | sample saktaG_13_FD_190140 | JGI IMG/M metagenome (GOLD analysis project Ga0268283, IMG submission 190140) | Saline water microbial communities from Sakinaw Lake, British Columbia, Canada - sak_2013_06_06_36m | ecosystem: Environmental > Aquatic > Non-marine Saline and Alkaline > Saline ... | reverse complement strand
AGGCGGCAATGTTGTACCGGGCACATCTCCTACAACACTCGAAAACAAGAATTTGAAATGGGAAACTACAAAACAAACCAACATTGGTCTTGATGTTGCTTTCCTTGATAATCGTATTCTTTTCACCACAGATTATTATATCAAGAGAACAACAGATATGCTTCTTAACAGGCCTATTCCTGCCAGTGTTGGTTTACCAGCCAGTACCGCAACCAAAAATATAGGCGAAATGGAAAACAAAGGTTTTGAATTCCAGGTAACCAGCCACAATCTCAGCAACGACAATGAGTTGAAATGGACTACCGATTTCAATATTTCTTTCAACAAGAGCAAAATCATCAGTCTCGATGGCGGAACTATAAAAGTTGGTAATATCTCCGACAGGGGAACCGTTGCTATTGCACAGGAAGGACAGCCTTTAGGATTGTTCTACGGATATATTTTCGATGGTGTTGATCCAGCAACCGGTAATTCAGTTTATCGTGATATTGATAAAGATGGAGAATTAAGTGATGGCGATAAAACAATTATCGGCAATGCAAATCCTAAGTACACTTTTGGATTAACAAACACATTTGCATACAAAGGCTGGAGCTTCAGTTTCTTCCTACAGGCTGTTCAGGGTAACGACATTTTTAATGCCTCCCGCATCGAAACAGAAGGTATGAGCCTGGAAGCAAATCAGCTGGCTACGGTTGCAAATCGTTGGACTATCCCCGGACAGATTACCAATATGCCAAAAGCTACTTATGGTGATTTTACGAATTCTCTTATTTCATCCAGGTTTATTGAGGATGGATCCTTTGTAAGGGTGAAATCGCTTTCACTGGGATATGAGTTGCCGAAAGAGATAATCAGCAAGTTGAATATGAGCAGGTTATACATCTACATAAGCAGCGAAAACTTATTGACCTTTACGAAATACAGCGGATTTGATCCCGAGGTTAGTGTATATAACCTGGGTGGATTTAGTAATACCGAGAAAAATATTGCCCCTGGAGTTGATTACGGAACATATCCGCAATCAAGGGAATTTCTTGTTGGTCTGAATGTAACTTTTTAATGAACATAACAAATCATAGATATGAAAAAGATATTTAAAATAACGGTGCTTGTTGGCAGCATTTTGCTGATGACCACAATATATTCATGCCAGAAGTTCCTGGATATTAAACCGCAATCGGAACTTACAACCGGTAATGCCTATAATTCGGCTCAGGATCTGGAAAACGCGTTAACCGGAGCTTACCGGGGATTTTACTACGAATACTATCAATGGGTTAACGTATTGTTAGGCGATATGCGTGCTGATAATTCGTATATCGGCGGTAGCGGCGACCCTCCTCTTGCAGAAATTGATAATGTTAATATTTCTGTAGCAAACAGTGCGAACTATAATAACTGGTCGCAACTCTACATTGGAATTGGTCGCTGCAATGTGATTTTAGATAAAATAAACTCTGTAAATGATCCTGCTCTGGATGCAAATAACCTCAGGCAGCAAATTGTTGGCCAGGCTAGTTTCCTCAGGGCATTTCATTATTTCCAGCTGGTGAAATTATGGGGCGGCGTTCCGATCGAACTAAATTCCAATAGCGCAGATCCTTCTAAAACCAATCTTGCACGTTCAACTGAAACGGAAGTTTACAACCAGATTGTAAAAGACCTTGAAGTGGCAGTTGCAAATTTACCCGATAGTTACGTAAGCGGGATGGCAATTGACAGGGAAAAAGCTACAAAAGGTGCAGCTAATGCATTGCTGGCAAAGGTGTGGGCACAACGCAGCGACCGTGATTACACTAAAGTTATAAAATACTGCAATGATGTTATTAATAGCTCAATAGGCTATGAATTAATGTCGAATTATGCTGACTTATTTGATGGCAACCATTATGGCAACTCAGAATCGATACTCGAAATAGCATATGTTGGAGGAAACTGGGATGTTTCAAACTGGGGTGTTGAATTATTCCTTGGGCTTGATGATGGCTGGCAAAAGTATTGTGTTCCATCGAAAGACCTTGTGAATGCTTTCGATAATGCAGGTGATGCGATCAGGAAAGATGCTTCTATTGTTTTCGTTAATAATACCGGATGGATTGATGAGAACTGGAATCCTTGCGGTGACAATGAAGTTGCTGTTCCTTTCAACTACAAACTGAAGCATCCTGATGGATGGAATAGTGGAGACCGTCCTTATTTACTCAGATTAGGAGATATTATACTGTTGAAAGCAGAAGCTCAGAACGAAACCGGTGATCTCGGTGGTGCTTTGGCAACACTCAACCTGATACGTCACCGGGTTGAATTAACGGATGCAACTGCTTCATCGAAAGAAGATCTGAGGACCAAAATTTTATTGGAAAGACGCCTGGAACTGGCTTTCGAGGCTCACCGCTGGGATGACCTTATTCGCTTGGGTGTGGCTACTGATGTTATGACTAATCTGAAGGAATACAAATACACCTGCGAAGACGGAACTCAAAGTGCTCCGATAAAAATCAACTATGTTGTTAACCACGACAAATGGCTTTGCCCGATTCCACAACTGGAAAGGGATGCCAATCCTAATCTTGCTCAAAATCCTGGATATCAATAAGAGTTGTTGCAGTACTTTGGAAAAGTGTCTTACTTTTTTCATAAGCACAAATTTGTTGTCCCACTTTAATTAACACTCCGGATTTACATAGTTAGTGTTTGCAGAGTGTTATAACCCAAAGATTATACTGTAACCAGCCAGCTTACCTTCATGGGTAGGCTGGCTTTTTAATGATTAGCTTTTCACGAAATGGTTTACTTTTGTATTCTCTGCCCTTCGCCCATTCGATTCTCGCCCCTCGCCATGTCTCCCTTCACCCAACACCCAATCCCTAAATCCCAAACCCTAACCCATGAAGCTCTACCTTATTCCTACACCAATCGGTAACCTCGAAGATATAACCCTCAGGGCGTTGAGAATTTTAAAGGAAGTGGATATTATTCTGGCTGAAGATACCCGCACTTCGTCGAAATTGCTTCGTCATTACGATATTGATAAAAAAGTACTTGCCCATCACCAGTTTAATGAGCATAAAATGGCAGAAAGCCTGGTGAGGCAGATTTCGGAAGGAACCACCATGGCATTAATTTCAGATGCCGGAACACCAGGCATTTCCGATCCCGGTTTTCTGCTCACGCGTGCCTGCATAAAGGCCGGTATTGCTGTGGAATGCCTGCCTGGCCCAACTGCTTTTGTGCCTGCCCTGGTAAATTCCGGGCTGCCATGCGACCGATTCTTGTTCGAAGGATTTCTGCCACATAAAAAAGGCCGGCAAACCCGGTTAAAAGAACTTGCAAAGCAGCCTTATACTTTCATTTTATACGAATCACCTTTCCGGTTGGTGAAAAGCCTTGAACAACTTGCCGAATATCTCGGTGCTGATAGGCAGGCATGTGTTTCACGTGAACTGACAAAGATTTATGAGGAAAACAGGAGAGGAACGCTAACAGAACTGGCAGAATGGTACAAAGCGCATTCACCAAAAGGGGAGATTGTATTAATAGTTGCCGGATCTTCAGGAAATAATCCTGAAATTGCTGACACAGAAGAAAATGAGGAGGAATGACATACACGTATAATTATCCGCGACCGGCAGTTACAGCCGATATTATAATTCTCAGGGAAAGTGAAGCTCAGCAGTTTGTGCTTTTAATAGAACGCAAACACCCGCCTTTTGAAGGAATGTGGGCTTTACCCGGCGGCTTTCTGGAAATGGATGAAACGCTCGAAGAAGCGGCATTGCGTGAACTTCAGGAGGAAACAGGAATAGAGGGAGTTGAACTCAAACAATTTCACACGTTCAGCAAAGTGAACCGCGATCCGCGCCACCGTACAATAACCACAGTATTTATAGGGTATGCTAAAGAAAATATTTCAGCTGTGGCCGGCGATGATGCAGCAAATGCTGATTGGTTTCCTTTAAACAGTTTACCCGCTTTGGCTTTCGATCACGAAGAAGTTATGGAAATGGTAAAGAAAAAATCGGATACTACATTACTTTAAGCATTGCCTTCACAATATTCTCAGCACCTTCAGCAACCTGAACTATGGTTGATTTAAGCTGGTAACAGGGCGTGGTGAACAGCCTGTGTTTCTCGTCAATAATAACTTCGCCGTGCTTTGTGGCAATATGATGGGCACCCATTGCTAATACATTTGCAGCATCCCCTTCGTCCGGCCCAACGGTTATAGTTACATCACCCATTATTTTAGCAAGTAGGACCGGCGAAATACACAAAGCCCCGATTGGTTTCCGAAGGCTTACAGCTTCTTTTATCAGAATTGAAATTTCAGGATTAACTTTACAGTCAGCGCCATCAAAAGCATAAGAGCAAAGATTTTTAGCCACCCCAAATCCACCGGGAAACAATAAAGCATCAAAATCGCGAAGATTCAGTTTGTCAACAGGTTTGATATTTCCACGGGCGATTCGCGCACTTTCAACGAGCACATTGCGGGTTTCCGGCATTTCGGCTCCCGTTAAATGATTGACTACGTGATGCTGCTCTATATCAGGTGCAAAAAGTTGGTATTCAGCACCATTTTTCATTACTGCATAAATACTCATTACTGCTTCGTGAATTTCAGCACCATCGTAAACGCCGCATCCGGCCAGTATAATTGCAAATTTCTTCATAGTTCGGAATATTTAAAAGTATAAAATTACAAAAACTCCGTCTGAAATGTCTCACTTGTTTTAATGCATTCCAGAATGAATATTTTATCGTTTTTTGTAACTTTATAGTTTATTACTAATCTAGATGGAAACGATTGAAATTGAATAAAATGAACCAAATTAGCACACAGGATCACAACAGATTCTGTCGCTATATCTCCACTTACCCTCGCATAGTCACCCATTCTCCGTGTCGCCCTTTCTCCCCCTCGCCCAGTCTCCCAAAACCCAATCCCAAATCCCCAAACTCAATCCCATGTGTGGTCGTTTTTCTCTTACTGCAAATGAAGCTGAACTGAATCTTCGTTTTGAGCTCGAAGGTGGAACTGCTCCTTATGTTCCCCGCTATAACGGTGCGCCAACGCAGCTGCTGGCTGTTATTACAAACGAAAATCCTCATAAGCTTAGTTTCTGCCGCTGGGGATTAATTCCGCCTTGGGCAAAGGATATTTCCATTGGCAATAAAATGATAAATGCACGTGCCGAAACTATAACTGAAAAGGCATCATTCCGATCACCCTTATTTAGTAAACGTTGCCTGGTTCCTGCCGATGGATTTTACGAATGGCAGCAAAATGATGGCAAACAGCCATACCAGATTTTCGTTAAAGATAATCCCATCTTTTCAATGGCAGGTTTGTGGGAAAAATGGAAATCACCCGAAGGCACCGTGATTGAATCATTCAATATCATTACCACCGAAGCCAATAGTTTCATGATGCCGATTCATAACCGCATGCCGGTAATCCTGAAACAGGAAGATGAAAAGATCTGGCTTTTCAGTAAGGATTCGGTAGAAATACTTTCGATGTTGAAACCTTATTCTTCGGATGGAATGGATGCTTTTCCCGTCTCAAAACTGGTAAATTCACCCAGGAACGATGGGTCGGAGGTTTGGGAGAGACAAGCGAAATAAGTTTTGATGACTTCTATAAAACAAAGAAACACAGAAGCATTTCTTAACGCACAGTGCATAAAATATAATCTAAATTGTCATTTAGGGTAAAATGAAGCAGATCCGATGTTAATTTCGACTCTGCTTCATTATATCTACTTTTCAAACAGTAATAACATTCCCTCTGCAGAAGGCGAATATCAATAAACTTTGTACCTAAGTATACCCTTGTTGCCATCGAATTTAACAAAAGCATTCCCCGTGGTGGTAAAGTATGGATAGCGAGTATCTTGCATCTTTCCAGCAATTTTACCGGTTAACGGATCAAAACAGATGAATGAGTTTAGTTCTTCTATTTTATCACCAATCCACACAATATAAATACTTCCTTCAACTTCTGATAGTAAGATTTCTTTGGTTGGAGTAGCATAAACTATTTTTCCATCGGTGCTAAGCATTGCATACCCATTAGTAGCCTGAATAAATATATTATTGTTGAGAAATGAAATATCTTTTGGAAAACCAATATCCAGTTTTGAAATCGGGGTGGAAAGAACCAGTTTTCCTGATAGAGCATCAATTGTAAAGAGTTCCTTTTCGGTGGCCACAAAAATCGAGTTGTCCTTAATCAGTGCATTGGTTGTCCTTTTCTTCAAGCCTTCAAATTCTTTTTTGCTATAGGTCGACCAGATCAATTTACCTGTTTTTGCATCGTAGCTTTTAAAACCTCCATCAGTAGGAAATGCAAAGCCTTTCGACCATGTTTCCTGGGCACCTGAACCAATACCTACTTTATAAAGCTGTGAAAAAATACGCCCGCCAAACTGGTTTATAATCGTATTATTGACAAAAAACATATTTGAAATCATGGCGTCATTATCGTATTGTTCACTTTCCCAAATCATTTTACCGGAGTTTGCATCAAGAGCCCTTAACTTTCTCACATCCTTGTGCATATCCGTAACAAAAACAACGTTATTGTCGTAGTAAGGGAATGGCGCTTTAGGATATTCCTGTGTACATTTGGTTAAACCAAAGTCGAAATTCACATAATCGAAACCACTTTCCCACAATATTTTTCCGCTTGCCAGGTCTAGCACCGAAAAGCCATCGTATACAACAAAAAGTTTATCGCCCTGAATGTATGCAGTTAAATAGTCGGCCATTTCACGAGTCATACTCGAGTTGCTGTACAAAGTTCGCATTACCTTTGCGTATACGGTTTGGGTCCATTTGTATTTGCCATCACAAATAACACTTAATGTTGCGTCAGAGCTTGATGCCGAAGAAACTATTAACTTGGCCCTATACTTTACTGTAAGGGTTACTCCATTTTCGACCGAAGAGACTGTATGGCTAATATCTCGGAAGCTCAACTTTTCGGACTTTCCCTCGGATTTTACATCAGGTATTACCTTAACCGAACCCGCAATCTTGTTCCCTGTTTCTAAATCCAAAGAAACTGATTTGCGCTCCTTATTTTCTGTATAAAATACAAATATCGAGTCAGTTTCAGTAAGTGAACAATAATCAGCCTTTTTAAAGCCGAATTTATCTTTGATCGTAAAAGACCATTTTGCTTTACAGGTAGTTGCATTAATTAAGGCGACATTTTCGTTATCAGTAATAAGCACGTAATCCCTGTTATTGCTAATGATTTTGTTTGTAGGCTTAAATGGAAACGAGAAGGAATATTCCGGTTTGAACTCTGCCTGTGCGAATATTGACAAGCTGATGGCAATAAAAATACTTAATACGATTAGTTTTTTCATTTTTCCTGTTTTTAAAAGATTAATGTAGTTGGATTCACGAATGTATTTGTCAGAATAATTTTTGCTGGTAATTAATTATTCAATTGATGATCAGGTTCGGGAAATAATAATCCTCCCGCTTGACAAAGCTACGGTCACAACCTATGTTCTGAAATACCATATTAGTAGTATTTTCATTTTCAGGCCGGTTTGCCTTAATTACATTTCTGAAAAAAATTAAAGGGAAATCTGGTTGTCAGTGTTGAATATATTTCAACACCACTTCGGTACGGGTCCGTACCTGGAGTTTCTGGTAAATATTACGGATATGGGTCCGAACGGTTTCGATACTGATAAACAATGCTACAGCTATTTCCTTGTATAGAAATCCTTTCGAAAGATAAGCCAGTATTTCCTCTTCCCTGGCAGTAAGTTTTGCTTCAGGGAAAGGATGCTTTAACGGCCGGGCAAAGGTTTGTACAACTTTCCTGGCAATTTCACCGCTCATAGGTGAACCACCATTCACCAGTTCTTTTATAGCTTCAAGAAGTTTGGCAGGAGGAGTTTTTTTAAGCAGATAGCCAGTTGCGCCGGCTGTGAGTGATTTGAATATTTCATCTGTATTATCAAAAACCGTGAGCATCATGACCTGGATGCCGGGCCATGAATTTTTAATGCACACTACACACTCAATGCCATTCATGCCGGGCAGGTTAATATCCATTAAAACCACATGCGGCTGGTTTTCGGGAATTATGCCTAGCGCTTCTTCTGCTGACGGACAGGCTGCGATACAATTGTACCCTTCGGACCCATCAATAAGTAAACGTAAAGCTCCGCGTACTGCTTCATCATCCTCAACTATCATTACTTTTATATCGTCAGCCATGGGTACTATATGTTTTATCAATTCTTCCTGCAAATATAACTCTTCAAAACAGCTTATGCATCACCCTTTAATGTGACTTGATCTTTTGCTGCATAGTAACCACTATTTCAATAACGGTGCCTTTTCCAACTTCTGACACAATGTTAAAACTGCCATCGAGTTCTTCTATTCGTTTTCGCATATTAGTCAATCCGTTGCCCCATCCTTTAATTTTATCGGTTTCAAATCCCATACCATCATCCTCAATTTTTATAATCAGGTTCAGCATATCGAAATGCAAACTCATGTTGACCTTTCCTGCACCGGAATGTTTCACAATATTATGGAAGGCTTCTTTTACAGTTAAAAACAGATTCCGCCTTAGTTCGGACGACATATGAAAGGCAGGAATTTCATCAGGAAACAAAAATATACCCTCTATTTCAGCAGATTCAAGATATGAAGAAGCATGTTGCCGGATGTAGAATGTAAAACTATCGAGTGTATCGTTGCGAGGATTCATTGCCCAGATGATTTCGCTCATTTCGTCAATAACACCGCCTGAAATTTCGGAAATCTGGTTGATAGTCTGCAATGCCTTTGCCGGTTCTGTTTGTTGTTTTTTTGCCAGTTCGCTCAGGATGGAAATACGGGTAAGGCTGGCGCCCACTTCATCATGCATATCTTTCGAAATGCGAAGGCGTTCCTTTTCGATGGTAAATTCCCGTTCTATTTCCCTGATTTTTTCCTGGTAACGTATACTTTGTGTTCTTTTTACGATCAGAATGGTTAGTCCTAATATAGTGAGTACAAGTAAAGAAAGGAACCACCATGTACTGTAATAAGCCGGCGCAATAGTGAATGAAACCAGTATTGCCGGAGCACTCCAGTTCATATAGGTATCGGCGCATTTAACAAATAACCTGTATTCACCCGGAGGAAGGTTACGGAAAATAAAAGCAGAACTGCCTGATGGTTTGCTCCAACCGGATTGATACCCATCGAGAAAGAAAGAATATAAAAGAGATCCGGCATTCGCATAATCGGTCGAAAATACATTTCCGCTAATATGTGGTGCGGTGCGGCTGAGTTTAAAATTCAGGTTTGAGGGCGGAATCCCGGGCGAATAGGAAGTATCGGATACAAACAAAGAAATTAGTCGTACGTCTGGAGCTTCTTTATCAGGATTAAAAGTTGAAGGCTTGATATAATTGAGGCCCTGAATTCCACCGAAATATAATCCTCCGTCAGAATTTTTGAAGGTAGCATTATAGTTGAATTCTAGTGATTGCAGATTGTTTTTCGAATTGAAAAAGATAATACGATTTGCATCAGGTAAAATACAGCCGATACCGTTGTTGCCTGTAATCCATAATCTTCCGCTATCATCGTTTAGGATAGAATAAATAACCTCATTTTTTAACGATTTAAAACAAGATGATAAGTCATGCACACTGCCATCAGTATTATAACACTCAATTCCATTGCCTGTTGCAGCCCATAAAAGACCTTTATAAAGCAGAAGACTATAAACCGGTATCGTTGAAAGCTTATGCTCTTTCGAATTAAAATTAACATTGCGATCCAGGCCTTGTTTTTTATTGTACCTGTATAAACCATCGGAAGTGCCAACCCAATAATGATTGCCTGTTGTGATTAAAGCACTGGCTGATATATATTGGCTTTTGCTGAATAACCGCGGTTTTTCAGAAGTTTTTATACGGAGTAACTGATCATCGTAAACCATAAGTAAGGAATCCGCGTTCTGATAAATAAATTTCGCACGCAAACACCGGAAAGGATATTTCCAGATGCATTCGCCCTGGGCATTCACCACTTCGAGCCCGTTTCGTGTAGCAATCCACAAACGCCCTGATTTATCTGCTGTTAAATCGAGAAAGTAAGTCCTGTTACCGAAATGAGCCGGATTAATGCGCTTTGAAAGACTAAGATCCGGGCTTAGTTCCCAAAGTCCATTGTTAAAAGTCCCAGCCCAAATATTTTCATTATAACCGGTTATGCAGCGTATAAATCCTATGTATGCTTTTTGAAACTGAACCTGAGTGGGAGAGTACAACAAAACCCCGTTTCCATCAGTGCCAAACCAAAGGTTGTGTTCCTTGTCTTCAAAAATACTGATAATACTTGGCGTAAGAAGTTCAGCGATTTTACCAACATGAGTCAGAAGATTAATTTCTTTCATCTTTCCTTCTGCCAGCCGATAGATCCTGTTAAAACTCTGGTCTGTCAGCCAGATGTTTTCACTGGCATCAGTAAAAATATGCTGTAGTCCTTTCAATTTTGTATCCAGATACAACTCCGGTTTCCCGCTTTTTTGCCAGGTAAAAATTTTATTCCCGGCCAACAAAAGTGTATTACCATTTTGGGTTTTGGTAACATCGCTGCAACCGGAAACCGGTATCCATACGGCATTAAATACGGAGTCAGAAATAGGATTATTAATTTGAACATCAATGATTCCCTGCTCACTGCATATCAAAAGTTCATCTTTGGCCGAATGGACAATCCGCAAGGGGATAATATCGGAAGGTATTTCTTTGCCAGGACCAACTTTAAATTCCAATGGTATTAACCTGCTGTTTCGTAACAGGCAGAAATTCAATCCACGTATCCAGACAAGAATACTACCATCGACCAATGTGTTAAATACGATCGGGCAAATACCGCTTTTATTGTAAATAATTTTAAATTGTGCGGTGGCGGTATTAAACTGAAGCAAGGATGATGTTGATGATACTACTAATTCTCCCGGCGCGCTGACGGAAAGAAAGCGCATTACGTTTTCCTGCTGCTGGTAAGCATCATTGAATGGAACCCTGAAAGCTTTGAACTCCCGGCCATCAAAATAATGCAGGCCGTCACCGGTAACCATCCATATCAATCCGTTTTCGTCCTGACACACACGGCTAACCATGCTTTGCCGAAGCCCGTCTTCGTTGGTAAAGGCTGTTACAAAAAGATTTTCAGTTCCAGGAGTCTGCTGCCCAAATAATTCGTCTCCATTAAATATAAGAATAATGAACAATAGCAATAGAATAATCCTGTCAGCTTTGATTATACAAGTTTTTCGTTGCAGTAATTTCATTCGGATCATTCTGTTCCTTCAAAGCTAAAGCAAATATACAAAGCCGAGCTATATAGTTAGCTAAAAGTCTGATAAAGATATGTGATAAAATCACATTTGTCTGTTGCCCGTGTGCAATTATGCGTTTTTGAAAACTAAAAAATCAATATTATTTTAAATTGGGTTTGATATTGACATGCGTAATTATCTGTAAACATTCGCCTTGTCTCCTCTCGCCCAATCACCTTTCTGCTTGTATTCCTTCCTTATCTCGTTTAACTAATACGTCACTAAGTCACCAGCAAACTACATCCGCGGATATCGCTGTTATCAAAACGGCCAAGCACTTCAAAACTTTCATCTTCAAATACACGGCCTAAATCCTGTGTTGCAATAAATGAGCATGAGTGAAAATTTGCCAGGTCTATGATGTTAATGCCCCCGGTACGTCCTGTTTCGAGGAAGCTGAGCGGATCGTTGGTATCAGCTATCATAATTTTCATCCATGGCGGACACCGGAAAATACCATCACCTGCCGACCATGCCTGCGAAAGCAATTCCGTCATTCCGTACTCTGAATGAATCTTTTCAACACCAAAAGCATTGGACAATTTTTCGTGAAGTTCCATGCGGGTGAGTTCCTTTCGACGCCCTTTCATGCCGCCGGTTTCAAAAATTATTGCACCGGGAATATGGATCGGATGGTTTTCAGCCATATCGAGCAAAGCAAACGTTACACCAAAAAGCATAATTTTCAGTCCCAGGCGCTGAGCCTCCAGAAGTTGGGTCTGTAAATCCTCAAGATTATTCAGGAAAAACCCACCCATCTGCCTGTTCGACTTCGTCATTATTTTTTCGACCATGTAAACAAGTGATGAGTTTTGCCTTTCGAGGTACGAAGGCAACAACGCAAAAACGGTATATTGTGACAAGTCACCATAAAAAATCTCTAATCCACTTGAGAAGCTTTGTTCATATAAATCAGCATCAACAACAAAATGTTTGCTGGTTTCCATCGCGGTAGTGCCGCTGCTTTCAAAAACTACTTCTTCCTTAAAATCACCTGTGACTATTTTGTGGGTTTTGAAAAAACTTACTGGGAGAAAAGGAATCTGCTCCGGATGATATACTTTGCTCTCGCTTATTCCTAGGGCGTCAACAAACCTATTATAAATTTTGTTGTTTTTATATTGATACCGAAATAAACTGAGCGCGATTTCGTTAAATTCGGAAGGGCTTAGCAGATTAAATATACTATGTTTAAAAGCTGTGAAGTCCATAACAGAAATTTTGTAATTTTATGCCTTGTTAATGTTCGAAATGAAATTATATACAAAGATAAGCCTTATCCTGCTTATTCCGCTATTTGCCGGTCTTACTGGTTGTATTAAGGAAGAGCAGTATCCGCTTGAACCCAAAATTGAATACAAATCGTATGAAACTTACACCGCCGTGGATGGAAAAGATTCTCTCGGGAAAATCACCATTTCATATACCGACGGCGATGGAAATATCGGATTGTTTTCCTGGGATACGGTTGAGCCACGCAAGTACAATTTTTACTTAAAGTTCATGCAACTTATAGATAATAAGCTTGTTGAGGTAAAACCCGTCGATAGTAGTATTAATTTCAATGCCCGTATCCCTATACTTACGCCGGCAGGAAAAAACAAAAATATCAAAGGTGATATTTCAATGACACTCGAGCTTTATTTTGCTGGCCAGATGTTGCAAAGTGATGTCATTGCTTTTGAGATCTTTATCAAGGACAGGGATCTGAATAAAAGTAATGTAGTAGAAACACCAATGTTTACAATTAAAAGATAATCGATACTTACATGCAGTTATATATTTTTTTCTTTCATGTGAATGGAGATTGTTTGAGTTGTATATTTCAGTTTAGCAGCTTATTAAAGCAAAAAGCTATTGGATATTGAATTTTATTAAAATACTGTTTATCAGTTTTGTGGTATCTTTTATTGCTATGTTTTCTGGCAATTACAAATCATCCTTTCAAGGCATATGGACGTGAATTGCTACGGCGTTACTGATTTTTAATAAAATATTAATCTATTGATAGCTTCGGTGTGAATTGACTGCGTAATAGAAGAAAACATTTTTTTATCCATCATATCAATATTGTTATATATTTGAGCCTTGGTTTTATTATTCTCATTTTAAATTCTTTTTCCATGGACTTTACCTTCACCGAAGAACAGCTGATGATCCGTGATGCAGCCCGCGATTTTGCTCAGCGGGAATTAATAACGGATGTAATTGAACGTGATGCAGGCGCCATTTATCCCACCAAACATGTGCAACGGATGGCCGAACTGGGTTTCCTGGGAATGCTGGTGGATACTAAATACGATGGCGGAGGAATGGATACTGTTTCGTATGTGCTGGCTATTGAGGAAATTTCGAAAATCGATTCTTCCTCCAGTGTAATCATGAGTGTTAATAACTCGCTGGTGTGCTATGGATTAGAGGCATTTGGAACTGAAGAGCAAAAAGAAAAATACCTGAAACCCCTTGCCCGTGGCGAAAAAATCGGTGCTTTCCTGCTATCGGAACCCAATGCCGGATCCGATGCCACTTCGCAACAGACAACTGCGTTGGATATGGGTGATTATTATTTGGTTAACGGGACAAAAAACTGGATAACCAATGGTAATTCTGCGGGAACCTACCTGCTTATTGCTCAAACCCATCCTGAAAAGATGCATAAAGGCATCAATTGCCTGATTGTTGATCGCAATGCTGCCGGCATCAGCGTTGGACCGCATGAAGATAAAATGGGAATGCGCAGCAGCGACACACATTCGGTCATGTTCACTGATGTGAAAGTGCCAAAAGAGAACCGCATAGGTGCCGATGGTTTCGGTTTTACTTTTGCTATGAAAACGCTCGAAGGAGGACGTATCGGTATTGCAGCGCAGGCACTTGGAATTGCCGGTGGCGCTTTCGAACGAGCTCTGCAATATTCGAAGGAACGCAAAACCTTTGGCACCTATATTTCAAATCACCAGGCCATTGCTTTTAAACTGGCAGATATGGCAGTGAAAATTGAAAATGCCCGAAACCTATGCCTGAAAGCTGCCTGGCTGAAAGACCAGGGACAACCTTATGGATATGCAAGTTCGTTAGCAAAATACTACGCCGCCGAAATTGCCAT
>Ga0268283_1001029_pt1 | contig 14501 bp, 14 predicted proteins | sample saktaG_13_FD_190140 | JGI IMG/M metagenome (GOLD analysis project Ga0268283, IMG submission 190140) | Saline water microbial communities from Sakinaw Lake, British Columbia, Canada - sak_2013_06_06_36m | ecosystem: Environmental > Aquatic > Non-marine Saline and Alkaline > Saline ... | reverse complement strand
TTTTATGCCCTTTTGGATGAGCCGCTCTTTTACCAAAGATTTAGTGTTTTGGGTATTTACAGCACTCAATCTAAATTCTTTCATTTTAATCCTCATCCGGATAGCAGCATTGAATCAGGAGATGTTGCAATAGTGTTAGCAAATAGAGGTTTGATTGAGGAATTCCGGGCAAAACTTCACCGCAAAGGAAAATCATGAAGCCGCGCTGTGCTGCTATCTTCGGATACAATGAATATTCCAAGCAAATCGTAAAACAAATAAGTAGTACGTATGACAATGTAGGCGTATTTGTCATTGACGAAGCAGAATTTTTAGAGGCGAAAAATGCTGGGATCAATGCAGGTCGGTTTGATCTAAGTGATGATTGGCAATCGTTTGAAACACAATTTGATGTCGAGGGATTGATCGTTTTTTGCGCATTGGCAGATGATGCTGAAAATGTATTTTTAACGATTTCTCTTCGTGCAACGTTTGATAACCTCTTTATTATTGCCCTTGCTCAAGACAACGAGAGTATGATGAAGATGAAAAGTGCGGGTGCAGACAAGGTAATGCCGATTTTGCAAATTGCAGCGAATGTTATCCATGATATTTTAAGTAAACCGATTATGACGCAAGTCTTGCACGATGTATTGTATGAAGACAGCCTTTTGAACATAATGGAAATTGAAGTGAAAGATACATCCCCCCTTAACGGACAGTATTTGCATGATCTCCATTTTAAGCGGGATTTTGATCTTATTTTATTGGCAATTGTCGATCAGGAGATGGGGACGACGTTTAGTTTTGCATCAAAGGGACATAATCACCATATTGATGCAGGGGATATTTTGGTCTTTATGGGATATGCAGATAAACTCAATGTGATAAAACAATGGAATAGTGGGGTGAGGGTATGAAAGTAGGGGTAATAGGTGCCGGAAAATGGGGGGAAGCCCTTGCTTTTGCTTTAGCAGAAAAAAACGACGTAATTATCACTTCTCGTACCCCACGTGATTGGAAAAATTTTAAGTCTTTATCTGAAGTTTTAGAGTGTGATTATCTCATTATCACCGTCCCTGCACAGCAAGTTGCTCAGTGGCTTAGAGAAAATTTTGTTTACCGAGGACAAAAAGTATTGGTTGCTGCAAAAGGGATCGAAGCCTCAACAGGAAAATTTCTCAATGAAATTTATGGACAGTATATACCGGATGAAAATCTCAGTTTTCTCTCGGGTCCTTCATTCGCGAGTGAAGTGATTCGTTCTTTGCCGACGGCATTGGTTATTAATTCTCATTCATCTCAAACTGCCAAGGAATTTGCATCATTGTTCCCGAAGTTTATTCGTACCTATATCAGTGATGATGTGATGGGGGCAGAGATTGCAGGTGCTTATAAAAACGTTATTGCGATTGCTGCAGGTATTTGTGAAGGTTTAGGTTTGGGGCATAATGCGGCGGCTTCACTCATATCCAGAGGTCTGGTAGAGATGCAGCGTTTTGGAAAAGTCTATGGCGCATCAGACGATACATTTTTAGGTCTTAGCGGGGCGGGAGATTTGTTTCTAACGGCAAGTTCTAATATGTCACGTAACTACAGAGTAGGGCTTGGGTTGGCTCAAGGAAAGAATAAAGAGAGTGTCTGTGCTCAGATCGGTGAAGTGAGTGAGGGGATTGGAACGGCGTATGCCCTTCATGAAATTGCACAGGCAAAAGGGATTTATCTCCCTATCGCGGCAGAGGTGTACGAGATACTGGAAGGGAAATCCCCGAAACAAAGTTTAAAAGATTTAATAGAACGGTAATAATCTGTTATTCCCGCGAAGGCGGGAATCTAGCTGGATCCTCAGGTCAAGCCCTAGGATGACGGAGAAAATAGTAAAATAAAGGAAAAAATATGCTAGTACACATCGTCATGTTTCAATTCAAAGAAGAAAATAAAGAGGCAAATTTAGAACGTGTTAAAACAATGCTCGAAGCACTGCCTTCTAAAATAGATACTCTTAAAAGTATGGAAGTCGGAATCGACATTAGTCGTAGCGCTAGGTCCTTTGATTTGGTATTAACTTCCATATTTGAAGATCAAGAAGGGTTAACTAAATATGCCATTGACCCTGCCCATTTGGAAGTGGTAAGTGTGATCATGGAAGTGACGAGTCTCTCAAAAGTGGTAGATTACGCGCAGTAAGAACTGCTAACACTTTGCTAATAAACTTGGTGTATAATAACGTAAATCAATCAAAGGGGTTACCATGAAAATGTTACTTACTGTATTATCGGCTTCGGCACTATTAGCAACTTTGGCGTTTGCTGAAACACCTGTACAAAATCAAGAACAGGTCCAAAATAAAGTGCAAAACGAAGTTCAAAATCATTTCAAAAATATGAAAACTGATGAACTTTTAGAAAAGCGTGGGACGATGACGTCTGAGCAAGAGCGTGAGCATCTGCATAATGAGCTTATGACACGTGAGCAAACCATGACGAAAGAGCAAAAAGAGAAATTTAACAAGCGTCCTGAAAATCGTACTCCAAAAGGTATGGGTCAAGGCGGAGGTAAAGGAGGGCGCTAATCGTCTCAACTTTACCTCTAAGAGGCATTGTCAAGTATTTTTGAGTGCCTCTATCTCTTCTACTTTTTCTTTGTAAATTGCTTTTAGGGTATGGCTCTCGTTAGGCTTCAAAGTGATGATCTCATCTCTTGTATTAGCAGTTTCAATACATATCATTTTTTTATAATCCTCTGCTGATAAATCTGCTTTTTGTTCACATACTCGTATCCACGGATTCCAGACTACGGCTGTTTTACTTCCCTCACATTCAATGGATATGCTTCGATTCAATGATACATCATGCATTACAATCTCACGACCATCATACACATAGATGCGGTCGGTTTCAGCTTCTATAATAATCGGATTTTCTTCACATTTTTCGTGGCTCTTATCAGTTTTATCAATATAGGTAAATTTTTCTAGCCCTGTGATCTTTGTACGGGTGATGTCTCCGATATTAAAATAGGTATGCAGTGCTTGTGTTAGCTCAAAAGGGGTACTGCCTCGATTGTGGGTTGTGAGTTCTAGGGTGAGTGTTTTGCCTACGGTGAGTTTGAGTGTCAGGCTAAAACAATGTGGCCATAGTGCATAAGTCTCAGGGGAGTCAGTCAGCTCGAAGGTAATAGAGCATTCTTGATCCTCTAGGAGATCGGAAGCAACGACGCTCCACATCCGAGTGCGAGCCAAACCGTGATCGCTTCGCCCTAAGTTCTGAGGATCAGGTCCAAACCACGGCCAGCAGATGGGTATACCGCCTCGTATTGGAGTTCCCTCATTAAAGATCGCTTTTTCACTGAGAAAAAGTAGATTGTTTTTGTCGGAAGTAAACTCATAGGAGAGCAAATGAGCACCATAAGGGGTGATGGCGGCAGTAGCGTGGGGCGTTGTGATGAGGGCGATTGGAAAACCATTGGGACCCTCTTTGAAAGTCACATACCCTGCGTGTGAGTAGAGGGAGTTGAGCGTCTCGATATCCATGAGGCTTCCTTAGCTGTTTTTGAGTGTTTCTATTTCTTCGGCTTTTTCTTCAATGGTGAGGAGTTCATCGACTTTTTCTTCGTAGAGTATTTTGGTCTTTTCCAACTCTAGGGCTAAGACGCTGATCCCTATTTTTTCGTATTTTTTTGGATCGGCGAGAGAGGCATTGAGTTCATCGATTTTGGCTTCTAGTGTTTCGATTTCAGCAGGAAGTTTTTCGAGGGCGCGCTGTTCGTTAAATGTAAGCTTGAACACTTTTGGTTTTTCGGTTTGTACCGCTGCGGTGGTGGTTGAAGATTTTGAAAACTCAGCTTCCATGGCGTCCATTTCATTCAACTCTTTTTCATCATCGAGATATTCACTGTAGGGTTTGAAGCTCTCTTCGATAGTACCGTCGCCTTTAAAAATAAAGAGTTTTTTAGCGATTTTATCGACAAAATAGCGGTCGTGGCTCACCAATATGACCGCACCTGAAAAATTTTGAAGTTTTTCTTCGAGGATATTGATGGTGGGAATATCGAGATCGTTGGTAGGTTCGTCAAGGATGAGAATGTCCACTTTTTTAGTGAAAAGGAGGGCAAGGGCAACACGATTTTTTTCTCCACCGCTGAGTGTTCCTACTTTTTTATCCAAAAATTCTCGAGGGAAGAGGAAGTTTTTGAGATAGCCATAGACATGATAATCCGTCCCTTGTGCATCGACTCGATCACCGCCATGGGGGCAAAAGGTTTCGATGAGGTTGAGGGAATCGTCGAGCATTTCGCGGTGTTGATCGAAATATCCGACGGTGAGTTCACCCATTTTTATGATCCCACTTGTGGGTTTTAGTCGCCCAAGTAGAGCTTTAAGAAGGGTGGATTTTCCGCTTCCGTTGGGACCTACGACGGCAATGACATCTTTTTGTAAAATCCGTGTTGAGAAATCTTTTATGAGGAGTTTATCCCCCAGTGTCAAACCCAAATGCTCTAGTTCAAAAAGCATCTTTTGACGGTTTACCCCTTCTCCACGATTGAAATGTTTGGCTTCACGCTCCAGTTCCAGACGCATTTTATGAATTTTACTGGGGTTGTTTTTGGCATCTTCACGCAATGCCAATACCCGCTGTTTTCGTCCTTCGTTACGTTTTAGTCGTGCTTTGACTCCGCGTGAAAGCCACTCGTTTTCAGTTTTTAGCAGTTTGAGGAGGTTGTCATGCTGTTGCGCCATCGTTCGCAAGAGTTCTTGTTTTTGGACGAGATAGTTGCTGTATCCACCGGTGAATTCACGCAGAGAACAATCTTCAACTTCGATGGTTTTGGTCGCGATTTGGTCGATAAAATAACGGTCATGAGAGATAAAAAGGAGAGTAAACTTTTCTTTTAAGATCAGTTCTTCGAGAAATTCGACCATGTAAACGTCGAGGTGATTGGTAGGCTCATCGAGCAGTAAAATATCGGGCTTGAGAAGCAGCAGTGATGCGAGAGCAACACGGCGCTGTTCTCCACCACTGAGTAAATCAACGTTTTTGTCTTCATATTCGGTGAGCATGAAGTGATGCATAATGCGCTGGATTTTATCGTCTAGATTCCAAGCGTTATGATGATCGAGAAAATTACTGAGACGTGCTTGTTCGTCCAGCAGGGCAGTATTTTCAAATTCGGTTGCGAGAAGGACAGAAATCTCATCAAAACGGATTTTAGAGGTTCGCAGCTCTCCCAATCCCGCTTCGACTGCTTCACGGACTGTATGAGACGGATCAAATTTTGGAACTTGAGAGAGCATTTTAATCTCGATTCCCTGACGAGTAATCCGCTCCCCATCATCGGCATCAAGAGAACCGTTGACGATTTTCATAAGGGTGGATTTGCCGCTGCCGTTTTTTCCGACGATAACGATACGTTCCCCTTCATCGATGTGAAAGTTGATGTTTTCTAAAATTTTTTGTGCTTCGTAGTGTTTGCTAACACCGAGTAAATCGACTAATGCCATAAATTATTCCGTAGGTGTGGAGATGGTAAAACAGGTGTTGCGTGAGAGATACCATGTTGCGATGGCGTAATCATTATATTCATACTCACGCTGAGCTAAGGGGATTGAATCGTTGCGTAACTTGGAGCGGAGAATTCCAAAGAGAATAAACCCCAATAATAATATTCCAATGGCAATAAACCAGTCACTTTTCCACCAAACAAAGAGGGCTAAAGCATAATTCCCATAACTCAAAGACCATCCAAGAAGCCGTGCCATAAAACGGCATTTGCGTGAGGGTAAAGTTGGCATGGGATCAATGTGGAAGGTAAAAGGTTCGTTATTCATAGGGCGAATTATAGCGAAAATAGTACAGCTCTTGAGATGTATACAAATATGCTTACAATGGTGTTATATTTGTGAAAGTATGCTTTTGGTTACATCGATGTTACATATTTGTTGCAAAATTTGGATAGAATCATTATTGTTTAATCTTATACTAGATTTGGGAGATAGAATATGTCGACAATTAAGGCCAAATTACTGCTACTTGTAACCGTTATGAGTTTGATTGCAATTATGATTGCAACAGTTGGTGAATCGGGAATGAAAGCGTGCAACAGCGATTTTAAAGATGTTTATGACAATCGAATTGTTCCGCTCAATCAGCTCAAGGTTGTCGCGGATATGTATGCCGTCAATATCGTGGATACCTGTCATAAGTCTCGTAATGGTAATTTGACTCCAAAAGAGGCAATTTTTTGAGAGCGAAGAGAGTTCGATTGTGTATGGAATGCCCCGCAGTGCTTCAGAGCGTGTTCCTGAAGCCCAAGTGGCTTCACTGGCACAAATAGTAGAAAAGATTATCGCGTTTGGGAGCGCTCATACTGGGATGGTTTAAATCCAAATCTACTGTACCGGCAGTTAAAGAGTGTGTGCCTGAATGGACATCGGATGACACTGAACCTTTGTACCGATATTTCAACGATTTAACGGGAATCCATTTTGATCAGAAAGAAGAGATCACGACTTTAAAACTGACCCGTTTTGCAAAAGAACATCGATGCTATTCGTTTGGCGATCTCCTTAGCAAATTAAAATCTGATCCCGTATTGTCCCAAAAATTGGTCAATTTTCTTACCGTCAATGAGACCTATTTTTTTCGGGAGATGGACCAAATCCACTATATGGTCATGGAGATACAGAAAACATCTGCTCAGGTGCGCATTTTATGTGCTCCAGGATCGACAGGAGAAGAACCGTATACGATTGCTATTGCCTTGAGTGAAGCGGGGATCGATATGAAGCGTATTGCGATTGTATCCGTTGATATTAATACGGAAGCGATTCATTATGCTCAAGAAGCTCTTTATACGAAACGATCGTTACACCGGGTAGACCCCATGATTACTGAACGCTATTTTAATGAGGAAGAGAATCGATACCGCTTGATAGAGACGATTCGGCAAAAAGTGGAGTTCAAAAATCTAAATTTGTTTGAATCAGGCTTATTTGAATTGGGAAAATTTGATTACATTTTTTCGCGTAATATGCTGATCTATTTTGATCCGCACAAAACGGCATTGGCAATCAAGAGACTTACCTCTATGGTACGCAATTCCTCATCGGTTTTATTTTTCGGTCATGCGGACATTATCACCCCTCCTGCAGTAATCACGGAACATTACATCGAGGGTGTGAAGTTTTATACTCATTGCCTATAAGGCTTGTTTTGATAAGGTAACTCTCACTTGTGTTGATTTCAAGGCACTTTGAAATGAAAAAGGGTCATTGAGGGTGGGAACCAACATATTGATAGGGGCTTGCGGGTATCCAAAAGGGGCAAAAAGGTGTCGAGAAGAAAGTTCTCCAAAGCGAATAGGCAGCTCAAGTTGCCCAAGTTCATTGGAGATTATGACGCTATCCCCTTCATTTAGATTCATCACAAGCGCTTCGGAAGCATTCATAAGCAGATAGGGATGTTCTTCGTCTTTTAGGAGTTCATCGACCAATCCTGTTCGGGTCATGGTGTGCCATTGTTTTTTAGTTCTCCCCGTAATGAGGACATAGCTATCCTCTTCAAGAGTTAAAGTGGAGGATATGATGGGGTGAAACTGTACTTTGCCGGATGGAGTTGGAAATATCCCATCGGTATAAAGACGTTCTCCTCCCCATTGATAGGAGAGGGTATCATACTCTTGTGTACTTTGGTCGCATAATCGTTTTGTGGTTAGGGCTTTGTACTCATCGTACACGTCTTGGGCTTTGCTGTATTTAAATCCACTCAACTCAAGCTTTTTGGCAACGTCACAAATAATATCAAGGTCACTTTTTGCTCCCGATGGAGGAGATTTAAACGGTCGTACGCGTTTGATAAAACGCTCTGAGTTGGTCATGCTTCCCTCTTTTTCACCCCATCCGTAAGAAGGCAATACTAAGTTTGCCAAAGCAGCCGTTTCGCTTAGTACACAATCTTGAACGACTAAAAAAAGATCAGAAGATTTTAGTGCGCGTTTGGTTTTTTCCACATTGGGCAAGCTTAAGAGAGGGTTGGTGCAGGCGACCCATAAAAATTTGGTTCTATTACAGAGGATAGAATCGACAGCCTCTGTAATGGTGATTCCTACCTCCGAAGAGATGGTATTTTTGGGAAGATTCCAGTGGGTTTCACAGGCGATTCGGTCATCACGATTTCGAACATCCCGATACCCCGGAAGGGCATTGGAGAGATAACCTGTCTCTCGTCCTCCCATAGCATTGGGCTGACCTGTGAGGGATAAGGGGGACCCTTTGGCAGCATTTAGTCTACCTGTTGCTAAAAAGAGATTGATAAATCCGATATTGCGCATCACGCCATCATGTGCTTGATTGAGTCCTTGACACCACAGACCGAGTATTTTTTTATCCGATCCCAGCGCTTGAAGGAGTTGTTCGGAGGCTTCTAAGGGTATACCGCACGATTTGATGGCATCGTGATAGGGTATTTTAATGGCTTCAACCAGGGTGTTTTCAAATCCTTGAGAGGAATGTTGGATGAAATCGATGTCGCATTGATTTCGTCGATAGAGTTCACCTAAGAGCGCATTGTAAAGCAGGGTATCACTTCCGCTTTGCAGTCCAATCCAAAGATCACTTTTTTGCGCCGTTTGTGTACAGATGGGATCAATGGTGATGATGAGTGTATCGGGATGGGCTTTTTTGCGTGCCAAGATGCGTCGAAACACAATCGGATGTGCCCATGCAGGGTTGGAACCGCTGATGAGTATGACATCGGCATCATCAATATCTTGATAATTTCCTATGGGACCATCACTTCCAAAAACCATTTTGTGTGCTACAACGGCACTTGCCATGCATAGTCGTGAATTTGCATCAATGTTGTTGGTTCCTAAATGTCCTTTAATCAGTTTGGTAAAAAGATAGCTCTCTTCGGTAAGAAGCTGTCCTGAGAGGTAAAAATAGAGTTCTTCCTTGGAAAGGGAAGTGATGTTTTGAGCAACAAGATCGATGGCTTTTTCCCAAGAAATCTCTTGAAACGGACCATTTTTGTCTTCTCGGTATAACGGTGTATGCAAGCGTGCTATATCAAGCGCTTTTGCCATTTGAATCGGTTTAAAACACAAATCTCCTAAAGTGGAGGGATTGCTTTTGTCCCCTTTGACTTTATATCCTTTATCGCTACATTCTACATTTAACGCACATCCAGTACCGCAAAATGGGCATCCTGTAGAGACTGGTTGGGAGGAGTTCATATTATTCGCCAGTCTCTAATTTTTTTAATTCTACTGTGATTTCGGTAAATACTTTCGATCGTGTCAGAGGATTGGGCTCTAACATTTTTTCGAGTATCGTTGCATAGCGTACAAGTTCGGGAGATTTATGACGGTAACTTTTTCTCTCTTCGGCGAGGGGTTCATCGGTGTCGTAAGGTTTGTTTTGTGTGGCTCCCTGAATGATAGCACAACCAAATTCAAAAATCTCATCTTGTTCTTTGTGCGAACCGCCCTGACGTTTTAGATTAAAGGAAAGGAGTGCTTCGAGTTTATTTTCCAGACGCATTTGGCGATTCCAACGCATTAAAAATCCGATAGAAGCATTGGTATACCGTCCTTGCAAACGGAGAATAAATTTTTCCAGACTCTCTTTGGGCGTACGCAAGTCACGATATTGACGCATGAGTTCCGCAACGTATTCGCGTGCGTGCTCTAAAACGATTCCTTTGAGGAGAAGATGACCCTCTCCCCCCTCGCCACTGAGCGTTCCTCCGATGAAAATATCAACACCCAAAACAGTTTTACCGTTATAAGGAGTTTTGCATCCCAAAAAGCCCAAATCTCCTGCACCGTGAATACCGCACCCTTTGACACATGCAGACCAATACAAACGCATTTTGGCGTCTTCCATCGGTACTTCACGCGCTAGATATTCTCCCATTTCAATCGCATCGGGCTTGTTGGGGATAACACCGAATGGGCAATGTTCCGTCCCAGCACACGCGATGAGGTTTGCCATATAGGGGGATGGGCGGTTGGGATATTTGTGAAATAAGGACGAGGTTAATGCCGTTGCTTCGTCGGTGATTCCTGTGATGATGAGATTTTGCTCGATGGTGAGACGGATGGCACCGTTTTGAGTCTTGGCAATATCGGCAGCATCGTTCAAATCACTTCCGCTAAATACTCCAGAGGGGACAGCGGCATAGAGGGCAAACGACCCGTCTTTGAGGGCAATTTTGCCGTAATGGTCACCCCCTTCAAGGGCACATAGAGTCTCACCTGAGAGAGGCATTGTGTGAGAAAGTTGCTCTTCGATAGCAGCTCGAAACTCCGCCATTCCTACCGCTTCGATGAGAAAAACGAGACGATTTTTGTTGCGATTATCTCGAAACCCGTATTTTTTAAAGAGTTGAGCGACTGCTTCAAAAACCTCTACCGCTTCGTGAGGCAAGACAAACATATCGGCATTTTTTGCCAAGGTTCCCACCCGTCCGCCTAGAAAGAGGTTAAACCCATACACACCATCCTTTTGCGCAAGAGCAAGGGCAAAATCTTGACCGAAGATATTACAGCGATTGGAGAGTGAGCCGTTGAGTCCGATGTTGAATTTACGAGGAAGCGTTGTAATCCATTCCTCATTTTTCAAAAATACTGCTTGAATTTCTTGCATGAGGTGAGAGCACGGGATGAGGTTATCCATCGCCAATCCATCGAGAGGATCGATGAGAATATTACGGAAATTATCGACCCCAGTTTGATAGCTTGTAAGTCCGACACTCTCTAAAATACTCAGTGCTTCAGGTAAATCTTCTATGGTGATGTAACGCAGTTCCACTTGCATGCGCGTTGTGATATCGATATAGTCTCGACCAAAACGTTTTGCTACAGATCCAAGTGCATGTGCTTGTTTCACACTCAAAGCACCACCAGCGATTCGTACACGGATCATAAACTTTTCAGGGGTAGCAGGGCGGTCAAAAACACCGAAACTTTTGAGGACGAAATCTTTGTCCTCTTCGGTGATGGAAGCGTAGCCCGTTTTGGAATACCCGATTAGCCTTTCCCATGCTTGGTGAGCGTTAAAATCATCTTTGATGGTTTCTGTCTTGTGGCGTTTTACACTGCGTGCTTCATTAGCCTGCATTAGCGATGTCATGTGCGGTCTCCTTGATCTCATGGATGTATTTTGGAAGTTTGGATTCGAGTGCGACGACATCACCAAAAATGATGATGGCAGGTTTAGGTGCTTTTTTGGCGGCTTTTGGTAGATCCAAGAGTGTTGTGATAATTGTGCTTTGATGCTCTGTTGTGGCATTCGAAACGATAGCGACATTGAGCGAAGGATTAATCCCTTTTTCTAGTGCTTCGGCTGTGATTTGCTCTGCACGGCTCAACCCCATCAAAACAATCGTGGTATGGTGTTGCATACTTAGCAAAGGTATCCATTCCAAGTTCACACGATCACCTGCCAAGTGGGCGGATACAACGGACATCCCCGTGGCATATCCGCGTGCAGTCGGAGCGATACCCGCTGAAAGAGGACCGCTGAGCGCTGAAGATATTCCCGGAATCACTTCGGTGTGAATACCGCGTTCCATCGCATAGATTGCCTCTTCTGTTCCTCGTCCGAAAATATAGGGATCACCACACTTGAGGCGACCGACATTTAACCCCATCAAGGAATATTTGGCAATGAGGATATTGATTTCTTCTTGAGTTGAGCTGTGGCGACCTTTTTCTTTTCCAACGAAGACGACTTTAGTGTGCAATGGAATCAAATCAATAACTTCTTGTGTAAGGAGATGATCGATCAGGGCTACATCGAGTTTTTGAATAGTTTTTAGGGCTTTGAGAGTGAGCAAATCGGCATCTCCCGGTCCGCATCCAATCAAACAAAGGTGTCCGCTCATCGTATTTTCCTTATTAGGACTTTTAAATCTTCAAAATAATAGTGTAAAATGGGGTTTAGAAATGCAATAGATTGATTATTTTTTAAGCATAAAGGATTTTTATGGCACTTTTCCCCATGTTTGTTGATTTGAAAGATCAAGATTGTCTCGTCATCGGTGCAGGAGAAGTGGCGCTTCGTAAGATTGAGCAACTAGTGAAGTTTTCACCAAGCCTTACGGTTATAGCACCGTTTATTCATGAAGAGATACACACACTGGCGCAAAAGTTTTCAATTGCCCTTATTGAGCGAGAATATGATTTGGAAGATTGTAAAAACCGTTTTTTGGTTATCGGTGCATTGGATGATCTAAGTGAGCAGGAAAAAATTTATGCCGCCTGTATGACACTCAAAATCCCCGTCAACTGTGTCGATTCTCCTGTATTGTGCAGTTTTATTTTTCCGGCTCTTATCGTGGAAGGAGATTTGTGTGTGGGGATTAACACCGCTGGACGCGCGCCTGCTGTGAGTTCGGCATTGCGCCAATATCTGACTAAAGTTATTCCTGTTGGAGTCTCAAAACTTATTGATACGGTTCATGATATTCGCCAAAGCGAGCCGGTGGGGAAAGAACGTCAAGAGAAGATAATAGGGATATGTCGGAAGTTTTTTAACTCATTGCATTAATACAAAGAGAAAGAAGAGTTGGATACTGTGTCACGAAATAAGGAGTACCAATGTTGAACTGGAAAGAAGTATTAAGACTAGGAAAAGAAGGAAACTTAACTCCGGATAAACGTGTAGAAAAATCACCGCAAGAATGGAAAAAATTACTCAGCGATGAAGAGTTTCGTGTAACGCGTCAAGCAGGAACAGAGCGAGCCTTTAGCTCACAGATGTGTACACAGTTCGAGGCGGGTTTGTATAAATGCGTTTGTTGCGGGACATTGCTTTTTGATGCAAGTGAAAAATTTGACTCAGGGACTGGATGGCCGTCGTTTACTCAACCGATTCAAGACAATGCGATCGCCTACAATGCAGACCATTCTCATGGAATGACGCGCGTTGAGACAGTGTGCAATACATGTGATGCCCATCTAGGGCATGTGTTCCCTGATGGTCCTGCTCCTAGTGGATTACGCTATTGCATGAACGCGGTGGCGTTGAAGAAAGTACATGAGTAAAATCAATCGTCATGTTTCGCAAATTTAGAGTAAAGAAACTCTACAATTGCCCCACGGCATCTTAGATACTCTTCGTTGTGTTGTAATTCTAAACGATTACGTGGACGGGGAAGGTTTACTTCCAATATTTCACCGATGGTAGCTTCCGGTCCATTGGTCATCATGACGACACGATCGCTGAGTAACACTGCTTCGTCTACATCGTGAGTGATGATGATAACAGTGTTCCCTGTTTGCATCTGAATACGCATCAAATGATCTTGTAAATTAGCGCGGGTCAGTGAGTCGAGTGCTCCAAACGGCTCATCCATCAACAACACTTTAGGCTCGATGGAGAGGGCTCGTGCGATTCCGACACGCTGCTTCATCCCTCCGCTGATTTCAGCAGGATATTTATCTTTCGCGTGATCGAGATTGACGAGATCGATGTATTTCGTGACATGGTCACGCACCTCTTTTGGGCTCAAATCACTGCGTACTTTTTTCACGGCCATTTCGATGTTTTGATACACCGTAAGCCATGGCAACAGCGAATGATTTTGAAACACCACGGCACGCTCAGGTCCCGGTGCATTGATCTCACGGTCTTCGAGTAAGATGACACCGTTGCTGATTGTATCCAGACCTGCAATGAGGTTGAGTATCGTTGATTTACCGCATCCTGAGTGACCGATGATGGAAACGATCTCATTTTCACGGATTTCGAGCTTTACATCACGCAACGCTACATACTCTTTGCCTTTTCCCAGTGGGAAGATTTTATCGACATGATCGATATTTAAAAAGGGTTTTGCACTCATACGCGACCTCGCTTGCGATAATCAAAATGATCGGCGATAAAGCCCATGATGGTGTCTAAGATATACCCGACCACACCGATGAGAATGATCCCGATGATAATATGGGAATAGTTGAGATTGTTGTACTCATCCCAAATCCAAAATCCAATCCCTAAACCGCCTGTGAGCATCTCTGCTGCCACGATGACCAGCCATGCGATCCCTAGTGATAATCGCATCCCCGTGAAGATAAACGGTACCGCAACAGGTAAAATGATTTGAAACACACGTTCAAACGCCGTGAGTTGCAACACTTTTGCCACGTTAAGATAATCCTCACTTACACTGCGTACTCCTAAAGCCGTATTGATGATAATCGGCCAAATGGAAGTAATAAAGATGACAAAAATCGCCGTCATATCGACGTCTTTAAAGACAAATAACGCCAACGGTAACCACGCAAGCGGTGATACAGGTTTTAAAATCTGAATGTACGGATTAAAAGCCGTTTGCGCTAATTTAGACATTCCGATGAGCAGTCCTACAGGTACTCCCACCGCAATAGCCAGTGCAAATCCGCCAAATACCCGTTTGAGTGAACTCATCAACTGCAATGTAATCCCTTGATCTCCTGCTCCATTGTCGTAGAGGGGATTAGAGAGTACGATGAGTAATTCATTCCATGTTTCCATTGGG
>Ga0268283_1001028_pt1 | contig 14504 bp, 14 predicted proteins | sample saktaG_13_FD_190140 | JGI IMG/M metagenome (GOLD analysis project Ga0268283, IMG submission 190140) | Saline water microbial communities from Sakinaw Lake, British Columbia, Canada - sak_2013_06_06_36m | ecosystem: Environmental > Aquatic > Non-marine Saline and Alkaline > Saline ... | reverse complement strand
CATGGTTGCGGCTGTGGAGCACGAATTAATCACAAAATTCAATACCACACTGGAAGGGAAAAATATTCTTGCGTTAGGCGGAACAGGCCCAGTGGGTCAAGCTGCGGCAGTTATTGCCGCTCAAGCAGGTGCCAACGTAAGAATTATCGGCAGACAGCTGGAAAAAGCGCAACACATTGCTGACCTGTGCAACAATGAATTTGGTGACGGTAAAATCACTATTACTGCGGGTGCAGATGCTGACAAAGCTGAATATATGAAGACGGCCGATGTTGTTTTTGCAACAGGTGCCGCCGGCATCGAATTGTTAAGCGCTGAATTGATTGCCTCGGCACCGCAACTGAAAGTTGCTGCCGATGTTAATGCCGTACCTCCTTCCGGTATTGCAGGCGTTGATGCTTTCCATAATGGCACACCGATCGAAGGATCAAATAGCGGCGCTGTTGGCATCGGTGCTCTGGCTATCGGTAATATTAAATATCAGGCACAAAATAGATTGTTGAAAAAAATGCTTGAAACCGATCGGCCTGTGTATCTACATTTTGAACATGCTTTTGAAGTCGCCAGAGCTTATATTAAGTCAAAAGCTTAAACCTACACTCATTATTAAAGAGGATATCTAATGGAGAAACGTAGCATTCTTCACATGCTTGACCCCATGCCAAACAATAGTCCGTTTGATATTAATATGGCAATGGATGCCGGCTTTGATGTGCTTATGCCTTATAGCAATGTCAAGTTAGACAGTGTTTACGGGCTCACTCAGGATGCTATTTTTTCCCGTGGCCCTGCTGGTGTAAAACGCACCGGCATCTTTATTGGTGGCCGCGATTTAGGGTTGGCGATGGACATGCTGGATGCCAGTCAACAAGCCATGGTGCCGCCCTTTGAAGTCTCTGTTTTTGCTGACCCCAGCGGTGCATTTACGACGGCGGCGGCATTGGTTGCCTGCGTAGAGAAAGAGCTGAAAGCAAAGCACGGTAAGGAATTGAAAGACTGTACGGCGCTGGTTTTTGGTGGCACTGGGCCTGTCGGTATTGCTACGGGTATTATTGCTTCCTTGGCGGGTGCAGAGACCGCATTAGTCGATCATTTATCCTATGATACCGCTGAAGACATTGCCAAAGCTTACAACCGTCGCTTTGGTTGCACGCTAAAAGGCGCGTGTGCCAGTTCTGACGCTGATAAAATCAAACTGGTAGCCAATATTGATATTATCTTTTGCGTCGCCAAAGCGGGTGTTCAGGTGTTAAGTGCGGCTGTTTTAAAAGAAGCCAAGCAGTTAAATGTGGCGGGTGATGTTAATGCCGTTCCGCCCTTGGGTATAGAGGGTATTAAGCGTAATGATTCAGGTGCTCCTTTGCTTCATGCCGTTAATGCTCAAGGCGCGGTCGTGGTTGGGGCGTTGGCAGTGGGCAATGTAAAATACACGCTTCAGCATGAAATGCTAAAATTAATGCTGGACACTGATAAGCCTTTATATCTTGATTTTAGAGAGGCTTTTAACAAAGCTAGGGATCTTGTGTAATTAGGTCATAAGCCCATTTGCCGGTTTCGGTCGGTATCGAGTCATAATTTTAAATCATTAAAGACTGGTTTTGCGAGGGATATCGAAATTCATATTTTTATCTTCAGCTCTATCGAAAATTGACACGTTGTCAGCTTTCATCTCAACATGAAAAGGACGGAAGGTAACAATATGAATCCACACAACAGAATTTTATTTGCGGGTGATCCGCATGGGGATTTTAAACCTCTGATAGGCGCAGTTCATAAATACCAGCCCGAAGCCGTTATTTTATTGGGTGACTACGATCTGGACAGGCCGCTGGAAAATTGTTTAAAGGAAATTGCCGACCTAACTGAGGTGTGGTGGATTGCTGGAAATCATGATTTTGAAACGCCAGAGAAATATAATAACCTATTTAATTCAGCTTTTTCTCACCGCGACTTGCATTTGAAAGTGACTGAAATAGCGGGGCTTAGAATCGCTGGATTAGGTGGTGTTTTTCTTGGCAGGGTATGGTATCCCCCGCAAGCTCCAAAATGGCTGGGTAAACAGTATTTTTTACATAATCAATCGGTTAATATCCAGCATTCCGAGATGTCACTAAAATACAAATCAGCGATATGGCTTGATGAATTTGAAGCATTAAAAGCACTGAAGGCCGATATTTTGGTGTCGCATGAAGCACCGGGATCTCATCGACATGGCTTTAGGGTTATTGGTGATTTAGCGGCTGCCATGGGTGTGAAGCATATTTTTCATGGACATCTTCATGAAAACTACGCCAGTACTATAAAGAATAATATTAAAGTACGCGGTGTGGCCGACAGGGGTGTGACAAATTTGTTTGGAAATACACTCGATATAAATTAATCCATCAACAAAATACTTCTGAGTTTGGGAATAATGTATTGATGCACTTGAATACCTTATTCCCTCTCCTGCTGGAGAGGGTTGGTATTTGGAAACTATAATATTACTCAGCGTATCCGGATAAACGTTGATCACAGTCTTGCCATCAACCTGATGCTAAAGCATTAGCTTGAAGACTGGCTATTATCAACAAAGACCTTGAGTTTTTGACCGGGAAGCAATCCTTTAACAAGGGTGGCCGCATTGGATTTACGTATTTCAGCAACGGGTACATTAAACTTTTTGGAAATTTGTATCAACGAGTCGCCTTTGTCAACCGTGTAATTAATTAGGCGGATTGAAGAGGCTGCGCTGGCAAGTTGTGGATTGATACTCTTGATGGTTAGTTTTTGACCGGGTATCAATGCTGTTTTTAAAGTGATATTGTTCCAGCTTGCAATCTCTTTTGGGGCAACAGAAAAGCGTTGAGAAATGTTGTAAAACGTATCACCTTTTTTGATTGCATAAACTTGAGAGCTTGCGGACTTGGTTTTAGAGGCTTTGACAAATAACGGATTAGTATTTGATTTTTCTTCTACTTCAGAAGGAATCTGCAAATGTACACCTGGATGGACAGTTTTGCTTGCTAAGTAATTGGTTTCGCGCAGTAATTGAGTCGTTGTGTTATTTTTATCGGCAATGGATGCCAAATTATCACCGGCTTTAACTTTGTATTGCGCCAAGCTTGTTTTCACGGCATCGCTACGAAGCGGAGCTGCTTTTTCTTCATGCTTTTCCTGATGACGTGGCTCAGTGACCTGATCTTCATCGTATTGTTTTAAAACAACCCGTTCCGAGTAGGGCAGTAGAGCAAGGTTTTCTTTGAATGATTTCGCATGGGCAACAGGCACCAGCAACCGATGTGGGCCTTCAGGTGCCGTGCTGGAACGGTTAAAGCCGGGGTTTAATTTTAAAAAGGCATACAAGGGTGTGTTGGCCAGTTTTGCTGCTTTGTGTAAGTCCAAGGGTGACTTAATATCAACAACTTCAAAGTAAGGGCGGTTGGGAATATGCTGTAAATGAATATTGTATTCGTCAGCATGGGCAAATAATTTGGCAATGGCCAATAATCGGGGAACATAGTCTTCGGTTTCTTGGGGGAGGTTTAGTGACCAATAATCAGTGGGTAGATTGAGATACTCATTTCGTTCAATGGATTTTTTTACCCGACCTTTTCCGCAATTATAAGAAGCAAGCGCAAGCAACCAGTCGCCATCAAAATTTTCACTTAATTCTTTTAGATAAGTAGTTGCGGCTTTTGTTGATGCATAAATATCGCGGCGACCGTCATACCAGTTATTTTGCTGAAGGCCATACTCTTTACCTGTAGACGGTACAAACTGCCAAAGTCCTGACGCATCGGCTTTTGAATAAGCATCGGGTACAAAAGCGCTTTCAACAACGGGTAATAAAGCCAGTTCACCGGGTATTTTTTTGGCTTCGATTTCATCGAGAATATGGTGTAGATAGGGCTCTGCGCGTTGCTGAATGATGGCAAGAGAAGCCGGATGTTCTAAATACCAGTATAATTCGCGATCTATGCGTGGATTTTTAATGTCAGGTAATGAATACAGCGACAATAAACGCTCCCAAACGGTATCTTTGTGCGTGGATGCTGTTTTGAATTTATGTGTATGCAGGGTACCATAAGGATGGTACTCATAACCGTCATCCTGGGTCGATTTGACAGGCGCTTGATCGTTAATGGTTAAAGGTTCTTTGGGGGAATTTGAACAACCTGTAACAATTAATGATATTGAAATTAATAAAAAATTAATCGACCTGTTAAAATTAACACGTGTCATCTTTTTAGGCCTAAGGGTATGTTATTATTTTGGCGGAATTATACCATTTTTTTTGATGAAAATCATCAGTGTGATGTTGTATTGAGTGTAATTAATGAAACGAAATTTCTTGTTTGCCTGGTACCAAACCCCACGGGGTAAGCTTTTAAAAGAACTTGAAGCTGACTATTTAAAACGGTCTATTACTGTTAGTTGTCAGCAAATCATACTGCAAATCGGTGGTTTGGGCTGGGAGGATGAATTTATTGATTGTACTTTATACAAAAATTATACCGTGCTTGATGCCAAAGGACTGGGTTGTGACGAGGCCAGAAAAATTCAGGCCAAAGCCTATAGTCTGCCATTGCAAAGTGACAGTGTGGATATGATTATCATACCGCACCTATTGGAATTTGATGCGCAACGGTTTCAAACGATGAGAGAAGTCGAGCGTGTTTTAAAGCCCGAAGGACTGTTTGTGGTATTAAATTTTAATCCCTGGAGCTTATGGGTCAGGTATCAGTTTTTATGGGATAAAAAAATGGCTGATTCTTGGGGGGGGCATTTTATTTCTCGATCAAGAGTTCTGGACTGGTTGAAATTATTAAATTTTGAAGTAACGGTATCATCGGAGTTTAATTTAGATTCTGTCAGCTCTAAGCGGGGAAAATTAATAGCCGATAGGCACTCATTTTTTTCTACCGCCTATGCCATTAAGGCGATAAAACGACGCTACAATATAATTCCGTTAACACCTGTTAAAAACGGAAGTGCCCGTATGGCTTTGATCAATTCACTAACCCCGTCTGCCCGGATAAGAAAACATGACTGATGTAGTAATTATTTATACCGATGGGGCTTGCCGTGGTAATCCAGGCCCCGGTGGATGGGGTGCTTTGCTTAACTATAAAGGTAAAATAAAGGAACTTTATGGCGCAGAAAAGCTGACAACCAATAATCGAATGGAACTGATGGCGGCCATACAAGCATTGGAAATATTAACAAAGCCTTGTTCTGTGCAACTTAACAGTGACTCAGTTTATGTGCTTAAAGGTATCACCGATTGGATGCCTAACTGGAAAAAAAGAGGCTGGAAAACAGCCTCTAAATCGCCAGTTAAAAATGAAGATTTGTGGCGCAGATTGGATGCTGCCATAGCTAAGCACACGATCGAATGGAAGTGGGTAAAAGGCCATTCGGGTGATATAGGCAATGACAAGGCCGATGCCTTGGCTAATCTGGGTATCGATTCATTGTAATCAGGTTAAAGGTCATATAGTCTTTCAGAAAATAAACTTCTATTCACATTGTTGGAAGCTCATACAGATAACATCCCTTGAAGGGATGGTATCTGTTAGCGTTGAATTTATTTATCTGAAAATCTATAGGTGGCAAATATTATCTACTGTTATTTTGCCCCTTTATATTTTAACCCTGCTCCCTATTTCTTGACCAAAAGATTTTTTAAATCTGCAAATGGGTTATGGGTGGAAGCAGGGGTGCTGGATTTATTTGATTGTAAGCTACCAAAGCGGGTTTCTTCGTAGCGTGAGTGCTCATTATCGTGACAATAAAGACACAATAATTCCCAATTACTGCCATCGGAAGGATTGTCATCATGGTTGTGGTTTTTATGATGAACAGTCAATTCAGTTAGATTGGTATGGGTAAATTCACGCGTACAGCGACCACAGATCCACGGATAGAGTTTAAGTGCCTGACCACGATAAGATTGCTCCCTGATTTCCTGATTACGTCGGGCATCGGTAACAATTTGATTAAGTTTATCTTTATCAGGTTGGATTTTTTTTATAGTCATATTAATGTCTTAGTCTGTTAATAAGCAATGCGCATGAAATAACTTAGTCATCTTACTCCCTCCCTCCGAGAGAGGGTTGGGGTGAAGGGATAAATGGTCAAGTTATTTTATGCACGTTCCTAAATTGTAGTGAATATTGAATCCCAAGATCAGGGTTGTGAATGATTTAGGGATTTGCCAGTGCTGATGCAACCTGTTTTATTGATATCATTCAATTATTTTTACCAGCCAACCGTCACTGCCTTTACATTGATTGGGGCCATCGGCAGCAATATTAATTCTGGCAAAGTCGCCTTTTAACGTGTCAGGCAATGTACCTGTCACCAGAAAACTCTGGTTTTTAGGAGTAATAGTGACCTCTAACGGTTGATTTTTTACCGTAACGATAATGCTGTCCGGATTAGTGTTAGCTGATGCAATAAAAGAAAAAGCAGACTTTGCTCCAACTTGGGCGTTATTGACGGGGCTAAATTCACTAAATTTAGGTTTGTCACAGGCTTTTTTGCTACTGCTGCTACTGCCATAAGCCAAGGCGTTACTGGTAACCATCATGAGCGTCAGTACCCATGCTATTTTGTATGCTTTCATTGTTGAGTCTCTAGTGTTGGTTTTACTTAACTTACCATTAATAACGGGTAAATATACAAAAATATTAAAAACTTGGTTAAGAATGTCATCAGCAAGGAGCTGTGCATGAAATAACTTGACTGATGCCGGTCGGGGTTTGCAACCCCGACTGAAACGTTTAAAAGTTTCAATAGGTTCCCCAAAAATGAGTAGTAACGGGGTTGCAGACTCCGTCACGCGTCAAACATGTTGCAGTGCATTTGTTTGTTGTAACCAAATATTAAGGTCGGAATTTTTTAGTAATTGTCCCACAAACTGGCAGGCCTGATCCAGATGGTTTTTTGCCAGCGCACTTAAACCTTCACCCAGTTCAAGTTTTTCCGCTTTAATGCTCAGTAAAAAACACGGTGGCGGCGTTTGTTTTTTTATCGATTGATAGACATCCAAAACGGCCGCAGGACTCATCGTGTGCGTGGTATAACTGTCGTCTCTGGCAGGCTCAAGCTGCACGAAATCAAACGCGCCGGCACAGGAAACCGAGGCATCAACAAATAATACCAAGGATCGGTTTTCCAAATCCAGCGCGTGTTCGATTTGCAGTTGAAAGTCACTCAGTATTTCAATATCTTTCAAATTACAGTGGCTTTCAACGTATTCCAGTAATAACGGCCCCAGTGCATCATCGCCACGACTCAAATTGCCATAGCCAAACAACAGAACCGGTTTAATCATGGTCGGTCCGTTCAATTTCACCGTTACTGTGTTTAATCAGTTTATCGATTAGCTTGCCTTCGACATTAATCAATTCCAACTGTAACGGCATTTTTCCCATCGCGTGGGTTGCACAAGACAAACAGGGATCATAAGCACGAATTGCCACTTCCAAATTATTTAATAGTGGCTCGGTCAATTCTCGGCCTGATAAATATTCTGCCGCCACTTGCCGAACAGATTCATTCATCGCCATGTTGTTGCTGGTGGTTGAAACGATTAAATTGGCTTTGGTGACGATGTCATTTTCATCGACTTGATAATGATGAAACAGGGTGCCGCGCGGTGCTTCAATAACGCCCACACCTTCATAACGTTTTTCACCTTGCGCCACTAAATCATGACCCATGATGTCTGGATCATGGAGCAGTGTTTTAATGCTTTCGGCGCAATGCAGGGTTTCAATCAAACGCGCCCAATGAAATGCCAGCGTGCTATGGACCATGGCTTCGTTGCTGTGTGCTTTAAATTCTACCCGGGCGGCTTCTGCTAAGGGCGTGTTAATAGAATCACAGTTATTGACGCGAGCCAGCGGCCCCACGCGATACCAACCGTTTTCCTGGCCCATGGATAACAGATAAGGAAATTTCATGTAAGTCCATGAGCGCACTTCTTCATGGATATAGTCGTTATATTGACAATAATCGACATGATCCATAATCGTTTCGCCGTTGGCATTTTTCGCGCGAATGCCGCCATGGTAAAGTTCCAAGGCACCATCCGGCTTGATTAAGCCCAGGTAATTAGAGCGTATGGTGGCAAAGTCATCGTAATAAGGCAGGTTGGAGCAATGCACTTTTTTAATCAGCGCAACGGAAGCCGCCGACCATTCAATCATTTGATCAATATCTTCCAGCAAATAATCACGCTCGGCTTTGCTTAATGATTTATTCATGCCGCCAGGAATTGCACAAGTACCGTGAACCCGTTTGCCGGAGACCATGCGTATTACTTCCTGTCCGTATTTACGCATCTTTACGCCTTGGACACCCAAGTCGGGATAGGCACCCAGCACGGCAACAATAGAACGTTTGCTAATATCGCTTTCAAAACCAAACAATAAATCCGGGCTGGATAAATGAAAGAAATGCAGGGCGTGGGATTGAAACACTTGCCCAAAATGCAGCAAGCGTCTCAGCTTATCGGCAGATACCGGAAGATTTTCCGGGTCAATACCGACCAATTGGTCTATGGCTTTGGCGGCCGCTAAATGATGACTTACCGGACAAATACCGCATAAACGCTGTACCAAAACCGGCAATTCCCAATAAGGGCGGCCTTGTATAAAACGCTCAAAGCCCCTAAACTCAACAATATGCAATCGGGCTTGCTGGACTTTATTATCGGCATCCAGCAACAAAGTGACCTTGCCGTGTCCTTCGACCCGAGAGACTGGGTCAACAACGATGCGCTTCAAATTTTCTGTATTTTTGGCTGTTTCTAAATGTTGGTACATAATAATTCTCTAAAGTTGGTTGGAACAACAAGACTGCCCGGCTTGTATCGGCGGACAAGGAACGGTTCCATAAGAACAAAAAACACAACAATCACCCGGCTTGGGCTTTAATAATACCTGACAATGGGTGCATGGGTAAAAATACAGGCAAGCATCCGTTGGCATGGACTCTTGTTTTTTAAAGCCACATTCAGGGCACTGAATTACTGATTCCAAGATTAATTCTGTCATAGTCTGTTGGGTCAAATTGCACTGATATATTGTTTTTACTGTTTCTTTGTAGTCTGTTGGGTCAAATTGCACTGATATATTGTTTTTACTGTTTCTTTGGAAAGCTGTGCAATAATTAATTAGTGGCTTAACAACACCGAATTGCGCTATTTACTCAAAGTTCCAGCCTGGTCTAATCGCCTGAAACTACTCAAAAATCTAAATCCTATGCTTCCAATACTCGGGGTCGCGGTGAAGGTGCATGGCAGCAATAATATAGATGAGACCTTGATCTTCAGCATATAAATACCGTACGGAAATCTTTTTACCAACGCTCTTCTAATGTCACCTTCAATGATCAACCATGCTTTTGGAAAATCAATAACCCTGCCGATGGCAGAGATAATCTCTAGCGAAAAATCGTAACCCAATCCATTTTCTATTGCTTCGTAATAATCAATGGCTGCATTTAATTCCAATTCCGCATCAGGATGAAATAAAACATTCATTGCTGGAATCTGGCCGCTATTTTTTTAAACACCTCATTCGCCGACTGTGCTGTTACCTCGCCCGCTCTTAATTGTTGAAGGCGTTCTTGCGCAACTGCGATCCATTTCTTATCAATAGCGGGTTCAGGTGTGTTTAAACTTCTAAGCAAAGAGTCCACAAGCAAAGCCCGTTCTTCCACAGGCAAGGAAACAGCTTCAGCAATCAGTTCTTTTGTTTTCATACTTCCCCTTCAATTCAAAAGCTCACGTAAAGTGGCTATGCGCTTTTCTTACTGCTTTGTAATTTCAATCATAATGCACTAATTCATAAGGCAACGAAGGCTCGCGTCCTTCAATTAAATCGGTCAAAAACTTCCAGAACACATCGGCCGACGGTGGGCAACCGGGTAAAAAATAATCAATTTTTACGACTTCATGAAGCGGACGCACTTTATCCAATAATAAGGGCAGTTCCGGATCGCTGGGTATTTGCGCATTCTCAACACCAATGCCATCCAAATACGCTTCATTGAGACATTCTTCCAGAGGGATAAAATTACGCATCGCCGGCAAGCCGCCGTTAATCGCACACGCACCGACCGCCACCAGAATCTTGCAGTTTTGTCTAAACTCACGCAATACATGCACGTTTTCTGAATTACACACGCCCCCTTCAATCAAACCGATATCGCAGTTTGTGCAGTGTTCAATGTCGGTAATGGGTGACCGATCAAATTCAACGTGCTCCACCAACTGCAACATGCGTTCATCAATATCAAGAAAGGACATGTGACAACCAAAACAACCTGCCAGCGATGTGGTTGCAACTCTAATTTTATTGGCCATGTTGAGGATTCTCCGAATCTAAACTGACTTGATCAATTTGTTTATGATCGTAAATACGCTCCCCAATCGGCACTTGATAAGCTGTGTGCTTAATCAGAATCGCACCGGTGGGACAAATATGTGCGGCCTGATCGGTAGCCTCAATATCCGTGTCTTTTAACAAACCGCTTTGTGCATTAACAAGCAGATGTTTATTAAGGCCGCGTCCACTGATGGCAAACACATCTTTACCGTCTATTTGCTGACTGGCCCGAACGCACAAGGTACAAAAAATGCAGCGATTATGATCAATCATAACCTCGGCATGAGACGCGTCGACTTTTCGGGCGGGATAAAAAAGCGGGAAATGATTATCGAGCATATTCAAATGATAAGCAACGGCCTGTAATTGGCAGTTACCGGTTTTTTCGCAGGAGGGACAAAAATGATTGCCCTCCACAAACAACATTTGGGTAATAAGCTTCCGGTCATCAGTTAATTCTTGCGTGTTATTAAGCACCTCCTGACCTTCCATGGCCGGAAAAGTACAGGCTGAACAAACACGACCATTCACTTTTACATTACACAACTTACAACTGCCATGCGGGGTAAATTCCGGATGATGACATAAATGCGGAATATAAACACCAGCCGCTGTCGCTGCTTCCATGATGGTTTGTCCTTCTTCAAAAGGAACGGTGTTACCATCAATCGTGATTGATTTACTCATGATTCGTCCTCGATTTGGGCTAAATGCGCACCGGTATCGTTACGTTTTGCCAATCTCCGTGCTGTTTCCAAAGCGCCATCCAAATCAAATCCCGGTTCATAACTGATTTTTTTCAATTGGCTTTGATACAATTCAGGATAGCGTTCCAGCGTGGTTAACACAGGATTGGCAGCGGTCTGCCCCAAGCCACAGTGGCTCTGGGTTTTAATTAACTGACAGAGTTCTTCAAGGGCAACCACATCCCCCGCCGAACCATGACCTTCAATAATTTTATCCAATTGTTTTTTTAATAACGAGGTGCCCACGCGGCAAGGCGTACAAAATCCGCAACTTTCGTGAGCAAAAAAATGGATAAAATTATTAACAATTTCAAGAATGTTTCGACTGTTATTAAAAATAATAAATGAGCCGCCAGTGGCTAAATCTTCAAAAGCCAGTTGCCTTTTAAATTCGTGATTAGCAATAAAAGTACCTGACGGTCCACCAATTTGCACGCCCAACACATCACTTGCCCCGCAATCATCCAGCACCGTCTGGATAGACGTGCCGAAAGGATATTCGTAAATGCCGGGACGAGCACAGTCACCGCAAATACTCAGTATTTTGGTGCCTTTTGATTTTTGTGTGCCGACATTGGCAAACCAGTCGCCTCCGTTTATAGCAATACTGGCCGCAGCCATAAAAGTTTCAACATTGTTAACCACCGTGGGTTTGCCTAAATACCCTTGGGTAACCGGATAAGGGGGGCGATTACGGGGAATGCCCATTTTTCCTTCCAGCGATTCTATCAACGCAGATTCTTCGCCGCAGATATAAGCACCGGCACCCAGACAGATTTCAATATCAAAATTCAAGCCCTGCTTGAGAATATTATTACCCAACAAACCGGCCTGCCGACGGGCCTCCAAAATACCTTGAAGCTTTTCGTAAAGATGCAGATACTCGCCGCGCAAATATAAAAGACCATGATCAGCACCGATAATCGCAGCACATAACGTCATACCTTCAAATACCTGATGCGCATAAGTATTTAATAACACCCGGTCTTTAAAAGTACCCGGTTCGCCTTCATCGGCATTACAAACCACATAACGTTGTTGCTGATGTTGTTGCGTAACGATATCACAAAAGGCGTCTTCTTCAGGCCCTTCATAACACAAATGCCATTTCCAGGCGGTGTTATAGCCCGCTCCCCCACGTCCCCGCAACTCGGCAAAACTAATTTCCGCTAACGTTTCCTGTGCGCCTCGATTAAACATGGCAGTCAGCGCAGCCCCCGGTTTGATGGGATGAGCCAGCAATAAATCAGGCAACTGGATATTATCCTCAACCAAAAACAACTCGGGTGGCCATTCTTCCAGTGGTTTTTGTTGATTAATTAAAGCGGTGATTTGGTCAATTCGGTGATGATTCAGTCGGCTTAACGCATAGCCGTTGACCAAGCCCGCAGGCCCCTGATCACAGAGCCCGGTACAGGACGTGTTATCCAAACTAACCACGCCGTCTTGTCGAACCTCACCAACGGCTACCTTTAGCTTTTTCGACAAATAATCGAGCAGACCTTTCTTGCCCAACATGTGATCGGTAATGGAATCACTGATCAAAATTTCGTATTGTCCACGCGGTGACAAATGAAAAAAGCTGTAAAATTCAACGACACTGATGATCTGGGTACGGGGGATCTTTAACAACTCCGCCAACTGTTCTATCGCGACTTCGGGAATGTAATGATAACGTGTTTGAATCGCCCTTAAAATAGACAACAAACGGGTTGCCTGATAGCGATTTGTTTCTGCGAGATCTTGAATAAATGAGTGCATTTAATTTCCTTAGCCTGATCTTTATGAATACGTGCTAGAGTAATTATAGTGGATTGTTTACAGCTCACCAACAATAATAAAATAAGGCTATCCACTTGAGTCAGGACAAAAATGCTGACGCTAAATTCGGCAGGTTTATAAAATCTGCCAGCTCTGTCCTGTGTTAAGGAATGAGCATGAAATAAGTTGAGCATCTGTAGGGGCGGATTTATCCGCCCAAGGCGAATGAATTCGCCCCTACACGCATGATTCATTGGCCATTCTATTTCATGCGCGTTCCTAAGTTGATAGACCATAATTTCAATAACAAAAGGAAAGGTTAATTCATGTATCAAAAAACATGAGCTTGCGTTACCAAATCAATCTGCGGATTTTTATGTCTTCCCTATGTATTTTGTTGCTGGGCGGATCGATAGCTATCTGGCAGGCACGCAATGCCGTAGACAAGGAAGTTGATTCATCTATTAATCTGGCTGTGCAGTTGATAAAGTTTGGTTTTTCCCAAGCCTCACCCATGCCGTTTAACGAAACCGATTGGTTGCCACAGCTTAATGCACTCAACCAAACCCGACATTTAAGCATTCAACTGAAACAGCCCTCAGGTGAAACAATTAATGTAGTCCGTAAAAATCAACAACCCAATCTTCAAGAAAAGCCGCCGCAGTGGTTTGTCACACTGGTGGAAGGTCAGCATCGTAAAGCGGAACATCCCATTACGACTTTTGAAGGCAAACAACTGACGCTAATTATTCAAGCCAATCCGTTGGATGAAATAACAGAAGTTTGGCAGGAAAGTATCGGTTTTTTTAGCTCGCTTTTTCTGGTGACCTTGTTGACATTTTTGGCGGTTAATGTGGCTTTTAATAAGGCACTTAAATCGATTGCCGTTATTGTTAAGGCACTAAAAGTGATTGAAACAGGGCAATACCAGCAAAAGTTACCGGATTTTTCCATTCAGGAAGTTGACAGTATTGCCAAAGCCATTAATCACATGGCGGCTGAATTGAATGCCAGCCAACAGGAAAATCGTGCTTTAACCCAGCACTCACTGGAAATACAGGAAGACGAGCGGCAGCGACTTGCTCAGGATTTGCATGACGAATTGGGTCAGTCATTGACCGCCATTAAAGTAATGGCGGTGACGGCTGAGCGCTCCCAAGCCGTGGCAACAGAAACGCGTGCCAATATTAAACAAAGCACAGATGCAATTATCAGTGTTTGTGATCACTTGATGACCGTGGTACGCTCCATGATGCATCAGTTACATCCTTTGGTATTAACGGAACTGGGACTAAAAGCGACGCTGGAAGATTTGTTAAATCATTGGGCGATAAGAAATCCGGCGTTAAAAATAATCCTGGAGTGTCCTGATGAAGCGGATACGCTGGAGCAAAAAATTAGCATTCAGGTATTTAGAATTATCCAGGAATGTTTAACCAATACAGTGCGTCATGCCCAAGCAAAGCAGGTCATTATCAAGCTGGAAATGGTGTGTACAGAAACAACACAAAGAGTGCTGCGCTTGCGGGTAACGGACGATGGACAGGGCAGCGCGGCTGACCGGATTAAAACGGGTTTTGGCTTATTGGGTATGCGAGAAAGAATCAACAGTTTG
>Ga0268283_1001027_pt1 | contig 14507 bp, 9 predicted proteins | sample saktaG_13_FD_190140 | JGI IMG/M metagenome (GOLD analysis project Ga0268283, IMG submission 190140) | Saline water microbial communities from Sakinaw Lake, British Columbia, Canada - sak_2013_06_06_36m | ecosystem: Environmental > Aquatic > Non-marine Saline and Alkaline > Saline ... | reverse complement strand
GCAGGCCGTAATGCCTATCAACGGAGAGCGAATTGTCAAATGAATATGTTTACATATGAAATTTGAAGCAGCATATTAACCTGACGGGGGATTACGTCTGGAAACTCAGTCGGCGGGTGACCGCCGGTCAATTCAGGCCACTTCGGAAAACTGGGCAGTGAAAATGGGCCTATTCAAAAAGTCGTACAATTTTTTCCGTTTGGTGCGGTGACCCCCCATTGGGAACGATGAGATTTATGTGACATTGCCCCCTACTCATGCTAGTCTGTACAGACACCATCCGTATGGAGAGCAACATGTCAGCAGCCATTGACCGTTTCGATATTCGCCTCCCCGCCACAACCAAACAAGTGCTAATGCAGGCTGCGGAAATTAGCGGCAATACACTCACCGCCTTGGTGTTGAATGCTGCTTTGGATAAGGCTCGGGACATTTTGCAAAGCCACCAGCATTTTGTGCTTAACTTCGAAGAATGGCAGCGGTTCACCATCACGTTGGAAAATCCAGCAGAACCCAGCGGTGCCCTGCAAACTGCCTGGCATAACCATAAAGATGTGGGCTAGGTGAATATTGTCCCACTCGATACGGTGCGTCATGACCGAAGCGGTTTTACATGCGGCCACACTGGACTGGACGAGTACCTACAACGTTACGCCAGTCAGAACGTACGTCATTGTTTGGTACGTGTCTATGTAGCCGAGAGCGGAAACGGTAAGGTTTTAGGCTATTACACTCTTTCTGCCGCTTCTGTTCGCCACGAAGAATTCTCGGAACCGCTCACCCAACGTTTGCCGAAATATCCAATTCCCGCAGTGTCGATCGGACGCATGGCTAGCGACCAGAAAGCGCGTAAATCCGGACAACGAATTGGCTCGCGTTTACTCATCCATGCCCTCAAGCAAACCTTGCGTGCCTCGGATACCATTGGTGTGCAATGCGTTATTGTTGACAGCAAACCAGAGGCTATAAATTTCTATCAACGCTTTGGCTTTATCCCGCTAAAACGGGACGGTCTAAAGTTATATTTGCCTGTCAATACGATTAAAAAGATGAAACAAAACGGTGACTGAATTAATAAAACGCCAATCATGGTTGCATGGTATAGCGCTTCTTCTTTCCGCCATGAATATGCGGTTTTTCGCGGAGACATTTATGATAATGAAATTTAAGCATGGATAATTTAGAACAAACGGACAGAAAGACCATCCTTGTTGTGGATGATGGCCCTGAGAATCTAAAGATAATGAAATGGATTCTCAGCCCTTTCTATCGGGTCCTGGTGGCGATCAACGGTCGTATGGCACTTAAAGTGGCCATGTCACCCTCTCCGCCGGATTTGATCCTGATGGATATTGGAATGCCCGAAATGGACGGGTATGAGGTGTGTCGAATACTGAAGTTAAACGATCGAACTCGGGATATTCCTATCTTATTTGTAACCGCCAAATCCGAAATGGAAGATGAGGCCAGGGGGTTTGCGTTGGGTGCCTCTGATTATCTGGTCAAACCTGTGAGTCCCACCATTGTGTTGGCTCGTGTTAAAACGCACTTGATCATTCATGATCAGACCAGCCTGCTGGCTAATCAAGTGGAAATACGCACCGCTCAACTTAGCATTCGAAATATGGAGTTGGAGGAAACGCGGTATGAGGTGATTCGCCAACTGGGACGGGCAGCGGAATACCGTGATAATGAAACAGGCATACACGTTATGCGCATGAGTCGTTACGTTCAACGTTTGGCACTAGAATCTGGACTGAGTGAATCGGAATCAGAACAATTCATGCATGCAGCACAGATGCATGATCTAGGAAAGATCGGCATTCCGGATCATATTCTTCTCAAACCTGGGAAACTGACAGATGAAGAATTTGACATCATGCGCACCCATGCCGAGATTGGATACAAGATCATTGGAAAACAAAGTTCAGATATTTTGAGTTTTGGGGGCATGATCGCACACACTCATCATGAAAAATGGAATGGCTACGGATACCCACGTAAACTTCAAGGAGAAGAGATTCCATTAGCTGGCCGGATTTGCGCTCTTGCTGATGTGTTCGATGCGTTGACCTCAGTGCGGCCATACAAGAAAGCCTGGTCGGTGGATGATGCTATGGCCTTGATTGCCAAGGAAGCGGGAGAGCATTTTGACCCCCGATTGGCTTCATTATTCCTCGACTTGAAGCGTGAGATCGTAGAAATCATGGAACAATATCAAGACAAATCCGAATAATTCCTGAACCTACTGGCTACTCTAGTCAAGTTAATTAATGTTTTAACAGAGATTGATCATGCCAGAAAAAACTCGTACCCCTACTGTTCTCAGTCCAATCACTTCTACGATGGAGAATATTACAAAGCTACAACGTCAGGAAGTATTGCTCAAAACAGGGGCCTTGCAGAACGCGATTCTTAGTAGTGCTAACTTTTCGAGTATTGCTACCGATGCAAAGGGCGTCATTCAGATATTCAATATCGGTGCCGAACACATGTTGGGCTATGCGGCCGCTGAAGTGATAAACAAGATCACACCGGCTGATATTTCCGATCCAGAGGAAGTAATCTCGCGTGCTAAGGTATTGAGTACTGAACTTTCCACGCCAATTATGCCAGGTTTCGAGGCTCTGGTATTTAAAGCCTCACGTGGTATCGAGGACATCTACGAGCTGACCTATATCCGAAAAGATGGCAGCCGCTTCCCTGCAGTTGTATCGGTCACGGCTCTGCGCGACGCCCAAAACACAATTATTGGCTATCTATTAATTGGCACAGACAACACCGCTCGCAAGCTGGCGGAAGAGGAATTGCTAAAAGCTGGCGCTCTACAAAGGGCTATTTTTAGCAGCGCCAATTTTTCGAGTATTGCTACCGACGCAAAGGGCGTCATTCAAATCTTCAATGTCGGTGCCGAACACATGTTAGGCTATGCGGCCGCTGAAGTGATAAACAAGATCACACCGGCTGATATTTCCGATCCACAAGAAGTAATCTCGCGTGCTAAGGCATTGAGTACTGAGCTTTCCACAGCAATTATGCCAGGTTTCGAGGCGCTAGTATTTAAAGCCTCACGTGGTATCGAGGACATCTACGAGCTAACCTATATCCGAAAGGATGGCAGTCGTTTTCCTGCGGTCGTGTCGGTTACCGCCCTGCGTGACGCCAAAAACACAATTATCGGCTATCTATTAATTGGCACGGATAACACCGCTCGCAAGCTGGCGGAAGAGGAATTGCTCAAAGCTGGTGCTCTACAGAGGGCTATTTTTAGCAGCGCTAATTTTTCGAGTATTGCTACCGATGCAAAGGGCGTCATTCAGATTTTCAACGTCGGTGCTGAGCATATGCTGGGCTACAGATCTGTCGAAGTGATCAACAAGATCACGCCAGCCGATATTTCCGATCCAAAAGAGCTGATCGCACGCGCCAATGTATTGAGTGCCGAACTTTCCACACCAATTATGCCAGGTTTCGAGGCCCTGGTATTTAAAGCCTCACGTGGTATCGAGGACATTTACGAGTTGACCTATATCCGAAAGGATGGCAGTCGTTTTCCTGCAGTCGTGTCGGTTACCGCCCTGCGTGACGCCAAAAACACAATTATCGGCTATTTATTAATTGGCACGGACAACACCGCTCGCAAGCTGGCGGAAGAGGAATTGCTCAAAGCTGGAGCTCTACAGAGGGCTATTTTTAGCAGCGCTAATTTTTCGAGTATTGCTACCGATGCAAATGGTGTTATTCAGATCTTCAACGTCGGGGCTGAACACATGCTGGGCTATATGGCCGCCGAAGTAATCAACAAGATTACGCCGGCCGATATTTCTGATCCACTGGAAGTGATCGCACGTGCAAAGGCATTGAGTATCGAACTTTCTGCGTCAATTATGCCAGGTTTCGAGGCATTGGTATTTAAGGCTTCACGCGGTATTGAGGATATCTATGAGCTGACCTATATCCGAAAAGATGGCAGTCGCTTCCCTGCAGTTGTATCGGTCACAGCTCTGCGCGACGCACACAACACAATTATCGGCTATCTTCTCATTGGCACGGACAACACCGCTCGTAAACAAGTTGAGGCAGAACAGCGGAAACTCGATCAGCGTCTACGCGATCAACAGTTTTATACACGCTCTCTTATTGAATCCAACATCGAAGCACTGATGATTACTGATTTGTCCGGCATTATTACAGACGTCAACAAACAGATGGAGGTGCTTACTGGTTGTACACGTGACGAACTCATTGGTTCACCATTCAAAGATTATTGTACGGATCCGGAACGAGCCGAGGCAGGTATCAAACGGGTATTGGGTGAGAAGAAAGTTATGGATTACGATCTTACCGTACGCGCCTGGAACAGTAATGAAACTCCGGTATCCCTAGATGCAACTACTTTTTACGATCGCAACCGAAAGCTACAAGGCGTATTTGCTGCTGTGCGCAACATGACCGAGCGCAAACGCCTGGATCAGGCGCTGCAAGATAAAAACGATGAACTGGAAAGCGCCAAGATCATGGCGGAAAAGGCAAACCTCGCAAAATCAGATTTTCTTGCCACGATGAGCCATGAGATTCGCACGCCGATTAACGGAGTGATCGGTTTGACCCATCTATGTCTTCAGACCGATTTAACCAGGCGGCAGCGAGACTATCTGGAAAAGGTTAGAATCAGCGCTAACGTCCTCCTGCAATTGATCAATGATATTTTAGATTTTTCTAAGATAGAAGCTGGAAAGCTTGCTATGGAAGATGTGGAATTCGTCCTGGAGGAGGTTTTATCTGGAATAGTAACCATCTTAAGCGTTAAAAGCAATGAGAAAGGATTAGAACTGTTGTTAAACACCGGTAGGAATGTTCCTCATTATCTACGAGGGGACTCACACCGCCTTGGGCAGATTTTGATCAACCTAGTTGGCAATGCCATCAAATTTACTGACAAGGGAGAGGTTTCAATCACTACAGAGGTGTTGGAGGAGAGACCAGACAGTGTATTCCTCCAATTTACTGTCCAGGATACCGGTATCGGTATGACGCCAGAACAGATTTCTAAATTATTCCAGGAATTTTCCCAAGGAGATAATTCCATTACTAGAAAATACGGAGGAACTGGGCTTGGATTGGCAATTAGCAAGCGTTTGGTTGAAATGATGGGTGGTCATATTAATGTTCTGAATGATTCCGAACAAGGCTGTCGTTTTATATTTACAGCTTACTTCAGTAAAACTAACCGACTAACGCCAAAACTTCCGGTACTTGCAAAGAATATTTGTGGGTTGCACATCCTGGTGGTGGATGACAATATAAATGCTAGACAAATTCTCGCTGAGCATTTGTCACTGCTGACCTATCATCCTGTTTGTGTAGAAAGCGGAGAAAAAGCTATTGAAACGATCATCGCAGCCAATAGAGAGGATTCTTGTTTTGATCTTGTTTTAATAGACTGGAAAATGCCAGGAATGGATGGCTTAGAAACTGCTCGAATAATAAAAGATGAGTTGTCCCTGAAAAAGATCCCATCTATTATCATGGTCACAGCCTATGGTCAGGACTATGTTACATTACCGGAGGACGAGAAGAATATCATAGATGGTTTCTTGATGAAGCCGGTTAACATCACATCCCTGCTGGACAGTATTATGATCGTCTTTGGTCATAAACTAACAAGACAACCAACAGACCACTCAAACAATCAACGCTTCGATTTTTCAGGGGTCCGGTTGCTCCTTGCCGAGGATAATGAAATTAATCAGCAAGTGGCGCGAGAATTGTTGGAACGAATGGGCATCAACGTGGTAATTGTCAGTAATGGCCAAGAGGCGGTCGATTTTGTGGCAATGGAGCATGTTGATGGGATTTTGATGGACCTCCAGATGCCAATCATGGATGGCTTGACTGCCACAAGGCATATTCGGAAGAAAGAAAGTCCTGAGGTACTACCTATTATCGCCATGACGGCTAATGCCATGGCCGGCGATCGAGAGAAATGCCTTGATGCTGGAATGAATGACCATATCTCCAAGCCGGTTGACCCGGAAGAAATGTACACCACTTTGGTAAAATGGCTTTGTAAACAACCAATCTTGTTTCCCGAGACCCATATTCTACCCCTCTTTGTAAAAAGTCCTGATATGATATCGCCATTGCCACCCATTCTAGGTATAGATATGGCCAGAGGAATGCACAACGTGGGAGGTAACATTGTTCTCTATCGTAATGTCCTACTCATATTTGCAAAAAACCAAAAAGGATCATGCCTAGAGATGGAACAGTGTTTAGCCTCCGGTAATGTGACAAAATTGGAATCTATTGCCCATTCACTAAAGGGAGTCTCTGCTACCCTCGGGGCTTCAACATTATCTGATCTAGCGGAAGAGATCGAAAAACGATCGAAAAGTTCAGCAGAATTGAAAGAGCTATCAAAATTGCTCAGAAGCACTTCCGATGAGCTCGCACGAATCGTATCGGACATTGAAACAACCCTGACAAAACAGACAACCATTTCCACAAAGGAGGAGCAGCTAGGTGTTGATGCTGGTTCTGAAGAACTGACTCCTTTATTTGAAAAGGCTATTGCGCTGCTTCTTTCCTCTGACTCAGCAGTAGAAGAGGTGGTGGAAGAACTCGCTAATTTGTTATGCAGCAAACCTCGTCGGGAAAAGCTAGAAGCCATAAAAGTTGCACTTGACGCTTATGAATTTGAAATCTGTCTGGCGCTTTTTCAGGATTGGAAAAGAGAAGAAAATGTCCCCATTGAAGTAACTTCTCCATGATAAAAGACTCTTCTGTAATTATTGGCGAAGAGGAAAAACGTAGCAAGGTGCCAGAGGTCATTGCCTTTGGAACTAGCGATCTACCAATCAGACCTCATACTGCGACTCCGCCCGTGCATCAGATCAAAAAAGCAATATCTTGGAAACCACTCCCTGCATTATTTCCGGTTCTACCCGAAAGAGAAGGTGTTTTTCGTGAAAAGACGGTTATTGTATCTGGGAAAGTGGCAAAAGAACGGCAAACCATTCTTGTTGTCGATGACGACGTGGAAATTCTACACATACTGTCTAATCTGTTAAAAGATGAGTATCGGGTACTTTTGGCAAACAACGGGGAAAAGGCACTTACGATTTGTACATCCGAGAATTTTCCAGACATCGTATTGCTTGACGTAATGATGCCCAACATGGATGGTTTTGAGGTTGCCCGCCGTATGCGCGACTGTCCAAGCGCAAGCAATATACCTGTGATCTTTATCACATCTCTGAACGATAAGGATTCGCGCAAAAAGGGTATGAACCTTGGTGCGGTAGATTTTGTAAAAAAGCCCATCGACCCACTAATTCTCAAACCACGTATCCGCAATTTTATGCGCTACGTCGAATTACACAAAGGTTTAAAGGAAAGCGAACGCCTACTCAAAGAAGCACGGCGTCTGGCCAAGGTCGGAAACTGGCAGTGGGACATCCGATCGGATTCACAGGCTTGGTCCGAAGAAGTTTTTTCCATCTATGGCCGTGATCCCAGCCTACCCATCGAGCATTTCTCAGAAATGCAGCAGATCTTTACGCCGGAAAGCTGGATATTGCTTATCGCTGCCATAGAAAAGTGTCTGACTGACGGCGATCCCTATGAATGTGACGTGGAAGTAGTGCGTCCCGATGGCACGCACCGCTGGATTATAGCCACGGGAGAAGCCGTCCAAGGTCATGATGGCAATATCGTAAAACTTCGTGGTATTATCCAAGACATTACCGAGCGCAAACAGGCGGAAGCCATATTGATCGAGGCGCAAGAACGAGCGGAACAGGCCAACGTGGCTAAGAGTCGTTTCCTAGCTATAATGAGCCATGAAATTCGTACGCCGATGAATGGTATCCTCGGTATGGCACAGATGCTCTTGATGCCGACCCTCAAAGATTCCGAACGTCGGGAGTATGCCCGAACGATCCTTAATTCCGGTAAGATATTGCTCAGCCTACTCAACGACATCCTCGACCTCGCTAAAGTTGAGGCAGGAAAGGCAAAACTGGAGTTAATCTCGTTGGAGCCGAGGAGTATCATCAATGATATTAAGACGTTGTTTTCGGAAACTGCTAACCTCAAATTTTTGCAGCTTGATTCGGATTGGTCCGGACCTGCCGAGCAACGCTATCTAAGCGATCCTCATCGCCTGCGTCAGATGCTTTCCAATTTGGTGAGCAACGCCATCAAGTTCACTGCACGTGGCTGGATTCGTATCACTGCCCGCGAAGTCTCACGCGATAAACAGGTCGCCACGCTTGAATTCGCTGTCTCAGATAGCGGCATCGGAATTCTAAAGGACGCGCAGCCGTTATTGTTTGAACCTTTCTCTCAGGGCGACAGTTCGACGACGCGGAATTACGGTGGCACTGGTTTGGGCCTTTCCATTGTACGCGGTCTAGCTCATCTGATGGGTGGCAACGTCGGTTGCAAAAGTGAATCTGGGCAGGGTTCGTATTTCTGGTTCCGCATTTGCGCGGACCTCGTCGAAGCGACTGAAGGGAATCGTCACACTGAACGACCTGGGGATGAGGACAATATTTCGGTAATCCCCACACAACTGTCCGGCCGAGTGCTGGTGGTAGAAGATAATTCTACTAACAGCAAAGTTATCGATGCTTTTTTAAACCAAATCGGTATGACCACCGTGTTAGCGGAAAACGGACAACAAGCACTTGACGCCATCACAGATGGCGACCCGGCGAATCTCATCCTTATGGATGTGCATATGCCAATCATGGACGGTTATATTGCCACGAGGCTGATACGACACTGGGAGGCGGAAAGTGGTCGACCTCATCGTCCGATCATCGCCCTGACATCAGACGCCTTTGAAGAAGATCGACAGCGTTGCCTAGCCATCGGCATGGATGACTTTCTGAGCAAGCCGATCATGATCGATACACTAAAAGAGGTTCTAGGTAGATGGCTCAATACGAAGTCGGTAACCGTACTGGACAATCCAAGCCTTGCGAAAAATCCAGTGGATACACCTCGAGTGATTACAATACTGCACGAACTTATTCCTTTACTCTCAGAAAATAAGTTCGATGCTCTTGGCCATTTCAAAGAATTACAGGAAACGTTGGCGGCTACCGACCTCGCTACGAAGATCGATGGAATAGGCCATTTGTTAGAAGAATTTAACTTTAAGCTGGCACTTGGATGTTTGCGCCAGCTAATAATTGACCAAAACTGGGAAGAGGAAAATATATGACTGATCATCGTTCAAAAATCCTGATTATCGACGATAGGCCAACAAATCAGATGACCTTGGGAGTGGCACTGTCCGCTGAATTCGAAATACAAATCGCTACTTCTGGAGCGATGGGATTAGAATTGGCGGAACAATCACCGCCCGATATTATCTTGCTCGACGTAATGATGCCGGATATGGACGGCTACGAAACTTGCCGACGGATCAAGATGAATCCTCAACTCCAAATGATCCCGGTGGTTTTTGTCACCGCCATGGCTGAAATTGACGCCGAAAGTACAGGTCTAGCCCTGGGTGCCGCCGACTACATCACAAAACCATTTAACGTAGAAATCGCCAGACAGCGGATTCATAATTTGATCGAACGGGAGAATCTGCGGAAAGAGGTTGAGGCATGTCGTGATTACCTGGAAGAACTTGTACAAACGCGCAGTCTGGCTATTTCAATAATAGATGATGCTATTATCATGATAAACCAAGACGAGTGTGTTTCATTTTGGAATAATGCCGCTGAACGTATTTTCGGATATACCTTATCCAAGGCAATTGGATTTAAATTAGATGAATTGATTTTGCTGTCGACACCACCGATGCTTCCGATTGACAGAATATTCCATGAGCTTCGAGAAAATGGAAGGATAAAATCTATTAACGGAGCTACAGAGCACACATTATTGCGCAGGGATGGGAAGAAAATCACAATCGAATTGTCTGTTTCTGCCATATACTTAAATGAAATCTGGAAAGTTATCATGGTTGCCCGCGATATTACCGAACGTAAAAATACCGGACATTACATAACACAAATGCGTCAATCGGTACATAAAAGAAATATCCACCGTCAATGTCAAGAACCTTTCTATTCTTCAGGATCGATGCGTGTCTAGGCCGGGGATTTGTGGGCTTGAAGTGGTGTTCAAAATATCAATCACGTCACAACTAAAACCGAGGCTTCTCTCAGACATTTGGTATTTTTATCCATGATAAAAGATCCCTACCTAAAAATATTTCTGGTCGTTGACGATTTTAGCGCAATGCGTCAGATAACCACGTCGCAACTAAGAGCGCTGGGGATCAAGCATATCTTAACCGCTCAAAATGGTGTCGAAGCATTGGCAATACTCCAGAAACAGCATGTTGATATGGTGCTGTCAGACTGGAATATGCCCATTATGGATGGTTTGGAACTGCTTAGGTCCATTCGTAGCAACGAAAAACTACATCATATACCGTTCGTGATGATTACTGGGGAGAAAAAACGCAGTATGGTGGCAGAAGCCATTGCTCTCGGAACTAGCGACCTGCTAATCAAGCCCTACACTGCGATCCAGCTTGCACATCGTATCGACAAGGCAATATCTTGGAAACCGCTACCTGTACTATCACTAGCCGTATCCACGAGCAAAGATGCTTTGCAGGAGAAGACCTCTACCGTATCTCTGCAAGTAGTAAAAGGACGGCAAACCATTCTTGTCGTCGATGATGCCGTAGAAATTCTACACTTGCTGTCTAATCTGTTAAAAGATGAGTATCAGGTACTTTTGGCAAACAACGGGAAAAAGGCACTTACGATTTGCACATCCGAGAATCCACCTGATATCGTACTACTTGACGTAGTCATGCACGATATGGATGGTTTCGAAGTCGCTCGCCGCATGCGCGAGCATCCAGGTTCAGAGAACATCCCTGTTATATTTATCACATCCTTGAGTGATGACGCTTCGCGCCAAAAGGGTATGAACCTTGGCGCAGTCGATTTTGTAAGCAAGCCAATCGATCCACTGATTCTAAAACCACGTATCCGCAATTTTATGCGCTATGTCGAATTACACAAAGGGTTGCAGGCCAATTGTGATGTTATGCTAAACGCCGCGAGACTGCGGGATGACGTTGATCAAATTACACGTCATGACATGAAAGGTCCTCTTGCCAGTATTATTGGCCTGATACAAAATCTATCCGAAAATGAAACATTGAATCACGCACAAGGCGAAAAGTTGCGTCTTGCTGAAGAAACGGCACTACAACTTCTGAGCATGATCAATCTCTCCTCTGAACTCTATAAGATTGAAAGCGGTCGATTTGAGCTAAAAGCTAAGCCGGTCGACATTCTTCATATTCTTCGTCGTTTAGTCGAACTCGAGCGATCTATATTTACTGAAAAAGAATTGATAGTGTCTGTTAGTGCCGATGTCAATATTGATAAGAATGTTCCGAGGGCGCTTGGGGATCCGATGTTTTGCTATTCGCTGCTACAGAACCTTATTCGTAACGCCTGTGAGGCCGCTCCTAATCGAACCCCTGTATCAATCTCACTCAAAGATGGAAATCCACTTCAGATTTTTATTAGAAACTCTGGTGTTGTACCACAGGCCATTCGTTCACGGTTCTTCGAGAAATTTGTCACCTCTGGCAAACCTGATGGCACCGGGCTTGGTACGTACTCGGCATGAATGTTGTGCGAGGCGCAACACGGAACAATTGAAATGACTACCAACGATACCGACAACAGCACTACTGTCGTTATCACTTTACCAAAACTTGACTCCAGTGGGCCAACCCATTCTGAAATACGAGCGTTACCTCCTAAATGAGTAATAAAATCCTCATTCCCTATCAATCCAGTTGGAGTGTAGGTAACCATCGCATCGCCATGATCAGAACCGCACCAAGTCAAAATAACGACAAACAAACGTTGGAAAAATGACCATTCTAGAAATCACAAGACCCACCATCCTTGTAGTGGACGATACCCCTGAGAACATAAATGTTCTAAAAGGGGCCTTGATCGCTGATTATATAATCAGATCCGTATTCAACGGGCAAGCGGCCATTAGAGCAGCTCAGGTTAAACCCTATCCGGATCTAATCTTGTTGGATATTATGATGCCTGGCATGGATGGCTACGAGGTTTGTCGCATACTTAAGGCGGATCCTGCTACTCGAGATATTCCTATCATTTTTATTACCGCAAAAATCGAGTTTGAAGATGAACTGGATGGATTAAAACTGGGTGCTGTAGACTATATCACAAAACCCTTCAGTCTACCCATTGTCCAGACTAGAGTAAAAAATCACATCGCTCTACAATCGGCCAATCGGAAACTCGACGAACATAATCAAATTCTTCTGCGAGAACGAAAGTTGATTGAAAATGTCATCATCAAGATGCGTCACACGGATAGATTGGACGAAGGTTATCTACGTTATCTGGTTTCACCCGTGGAAATAACTGCTGGAGATATGCTTCTTGCGACTTTCACGCCGGATGGCCGACAACTGGTCCTGCTCGGAGATTTTACGGGGCATGGGCTGTGCGCTGCTATCGGAGGCCCGTTGGTGGTTTATATTTTTTATGAACTAGCCCACTGTGGAAGAAGTGGCGAATTGATTTTAGAAGAGATAAACAAACAACTTTACCTTGGGTTGCCCACAGGTATGTTTTTTGCGGCCACTATGCTGGAAATTTCTCAAAATCGCGAGAAGGCAACCCATTGGGGAGCGGGGTTACCAGATACTTTGTTGATTCATAATCATTGCATCAACAATCGGATCCAATCAGGAATGGTTCCCCTTGGCATTTTAAAGAATGTCAGCATTTCTAATGCTGCAAAAAATCTTTCCCTGGAGAAAGGTGATCGTTTGTATATTTTTTCCGATGGAATTATCGAAGAAATGGACAATCAACACATCGAATTTGGTATGGAAAGACTGGAAGCATTCCTTGAGAAAGTTTCCACTGGGGAGAATACACTAAAAGATCTGCTTACCCTACTCAATGAGCATGCGGGTTCAACTTTTCATAATGATGACATTACGATTGTCGAAATTAGTATATGATTTCACACGTATCCAAAGATGGATAGTAGATGATCAGCTGCAGAAAAATGATATTATCAAGTTGAAAGATAATCCATCAACAAAAATCAGAACCTTGATGACAATAGGCTACAAAGCGATTCTTACCCGCCAGTTTGGCCTGATACATGGCCTGGTCGGCGTGACGGAGCAAATCACCTACCTCTGCATCATCGTCTGGATAAAGGGTCACGCCCAGGCTGGCCGACACTGCAATTGACTGATCTTTGATAATCATCGGTGCGCTGATGGTCGCCAAAAAACGCGTTAAAATGTCGCGTAACTCTGTTTTTCCAACGCTTTCTCGCTCGATACCATCCAATAACAGCACAAATTCATCGCCACCCATACGGGCCAGCGTGTCGCCAACTCGCAGGATAGTTTGCAGTCGGCGAGTTATTCCCACCAGCAACTGATCGCCAGCGTCGTGACCCAATTGATCATTAATGCATTTGAATCCATCCAAATCTAAATAACAGATGGCCAAAAGTTGCCCCGATCTTTGTACCTGGGCACGTGCCTGATTTAGTCGGTCCAAAAGCAATCGGCGATTTGGGATTCCAGTAAGCGGGTCGTAATAAGCAATTCCTTCCAAATTGGCCATATTTACCTGTGCGATGGAAAGAGCCAGCGTACGCGCTTGCACGAGTTCTTCCAGATGGTCACGATAAGTTTCAACCTCTTTGCGCAGGCTCTCCCGTTCGAGCAAATTACAAATTCGCTGTTTTGCGATTCCCACGTTGAGAGGTTTTGTGAGATAGTCAGCGGCACCCAAGGCCAGGCCAGCGCTTTCAAATTCTCCTTCGGCCATTGCCGTGATAAAAATCACAGGGACCATCCGAAAGCGAGTGTCCATCTTGAACCGTCGGCAAGTTTCGTAACCATCCATGTCCGACATCATCACGTCGAGCAGAATGAGATCAGGCTGTAATTGTCCGGCCAATATCAACCCCATTGCTCCAGAAGTGGCAATTTGTAGATCGAATTCGGTGGCCAGCGCCATTCCCAACATCATTAGATTTTCTGGCACATCGTCGATGATCAGAATTTTGGAACGCCGAACGGTCATGTTCTTCATTCTCCCAACCTTCATCAATGATTAATCTTTGCGTTGGTTAGGTGACATGATGGCCTCTGGGAAGCAGCATGAAACCTAAATCCATAGTTTTCCAGGTGTCGTCTTACTTATGCACAGATTAATAAACAAGCCGGAATTATCAAAAATGTGAGTGCACATACTTTTCGTCACAGTTTCGCCACGCATTTGTTGCAGCGTGGTACGGATATCCGCACCATTCAATCTTTGTGGGGCATAAGGATGTGCAGACCACAATGATTTACACCCATGTCTTAAAACAAGGAGGTGAAGGTGTCGTAAGTCCATTGGACGATTTGTAAGTTACTACCTTCTGCA
>Ga0268283_1001025_pt1 | contig 14546 bp, 13 predicted proteins | sample saktaG_13_FD_190140 | JGI IMG/M metagenome (GOLD analysis project Ga0268283, IMG submission 190140) | Saline water microbial communities from Sakinaw Lake, British Columbia, Canada - sak_2013_06_06_36m | ecosystem: Environmental > Aquatic > Non-marine Saline and Alkaline > Saline ... | reverse complement strand
TCTTACATACGATGCTGTTAACAGCCGTTTAGGTATCAATACTCCAGTAAACCTAAGCGGCAATAGCGGCACTACAGGTCAGGTATTGCAGAGTAATGGAAGTACAGCAGTTCCTGCCTGGGGTTCAGCTACCAATCAGCTTTTTAATAATATCTACGGTTTTGAGATGTCGAACAATATCACCCTCACATCCGGCACAAATATTTTTTATCTTCCCGGGTTGGATCAGAATATCGTATTGAATCAGTCTTCAAAAGTAATACTCTCCATGCATGGATCCGGCCTGAACAGCGGTTGCTTCGCATGTCCTAATGTGGGCCTTACCTTTAGTGTTGAATTAAACAACAATGCCATCTATGCTAAGCAGACTTTGTCAGAGAACGGCAATATGGCATTTTTTGATTTCGACAGCGGTATAAGGATTTTTACTCTTGGACCGGGCACTTATAATTTCAAGATGAAAGTATTCAGATCAACTACCGGTGCTGATGTGGCGTTAATCGCGGGTGGTCCTTATGGCACTTTTATGCAGATCATAGTAGTGCCTCAATAAAAAAGCAGGCAATATTTCAAAGCAAACAATGATATTCTAACGGATATTTAATCATTTACTGTTTTAGCGTCGCAGCACAAAATGTATGTTTAGTCACAACCATCCCGAATACAAAACTGAAAGTAAATGTGCCACTGAAAAAGGAATCGATGCCGTGCAATTAAAATGAAAAAGTAAATAAAAAAATACGAGTTCTGCTAAGATGCCTAAACATCCATGTCATAAGGAGTAACCTGGTCCAGGGATTTAATATGGATTGGCATCACCGTTTTCGGCCTTATAATTGTACTTGCAATTTGCTCCGTCTTTTTGTAATTTTACACAATGGCTCAGGGTTATTCATGAGGAGCCATTTTCCTGTTTTCTAAAAGTCATTTTTACAACATAATTTGTTGATTATATGACTTTTTCCAGCAATTTCTTTCATCTTTTCTATTTGATTCAGCCGGATAATACTCCGGCTATAGTGGTATTTAATGATGTTATCATGAAAAATGCGCTCCTAATATATCCGGAATACCCGGTGACTTTCTGGGGTTTCAAACATGCCCTGAAATTTATACACTGCAAGGCGGCTTATCCTCCTTTGGGTTTACTGACGGTAGCATCGATGTTACCCGCCGACTGGGAAGTAAAACTAGTTGACCTTAATGTGGAGAGGCTACAGGATAAGCAGCTTGAATGGGCTGATTATGTGTTTATAAGCGCTATGAATGTGCAAAGACCATCGGCAAAGGAAGTAATCCAAAGATGTAAAACACATGGAAAAAAAATAATTGCTGGTGGTCCTTTATTTACGTCTGATTTTTCTGAATTTCAGGAAGTTGATTACCTGGTGCTGAATGAAGCGGAGCTAACTTTGCCTGGTTTTCTTCAGGATCTGGCGAATGGCACGCCAAAACATATATACTCAACCAATGCTTTTGCGGATATTTCGGTTACACCTGTGCCGAAGTGGTCGCTGATCGATATGAGCAACTATGCGACAATGAATATTCAGTACTCCCGGGGTTGTCCTTACGATTGCGAATTTTGTGATATTACACTTTTGTTTGGCCGCAAGGTACGAACCAAGAGCAGGGAACAGGTGATAAGGGAACTTGAAGCCGTGCATACGGCAGGGTGGCATAATGAAATATTTTTTGTTGATGATAATTTTATAGGGAACAAACCTAAGTTAAAGAACGAGATACTGCCTGCCATAGCTGCCTGGCAGTCTCGGTTTCGGATTGCTCATTCATTTAACACACAGGTATCAATAGAACTTGCCGATGATCCTGCACTGATAAAACTAATGACCAGTGCAGGTTTTGATAAAGTATTTGTTGGTATTGAAACTCCTCACGAAGACAGCCTGAAGGAATGTAATAAATACAAGAATGCAAACCGTAATCTTATATCAAGCGTGAATGTGTTACAAAATGGTGGTTTGGAAGTAGCTGGTGGATTTATTGTAGGCTTTGATAACGATCCGTCTTCAATTTTTGATACACAAGTCAGGTTTATTCAGCGAAGTGGCATAGTTACAGCTATGGTTGGTTTGCTTACAGCTTTGCCAGATACAAAGCTTTATCAGCGGCTGTATCAGGAAAACAGGATTCTGAAACAATCTACCGGCGATAATACTGATTTCTCCCTAAACTTTATACCCAGGATGAAAACAGAAGAATTGATGATAGGGTATCAGAAATTGTTAATCACGATTTATTCGCCTAAGGAGTTTTATGCGCGGATAAAGATTTTTCTGAAAGAATACAACCAAACGCGGCGCAAAAGGAAGCCAATGAGTTTCTTTTATATGCTGGCTTTTATAAAATCGTTATTCTTTATCGGATTCTGGAACAAATCCGGGTTCCGATTCTGGAACCTTTTACTATGGACATTATTTAACCGGCCCTGGCTGATTAAAAACTCCATTACATTTTCTATTTACGGATTTCATTTCAGGAAGATTTTAAAAATGAATATCAGGAGGATGAGAAGTGCTTCAATATGATATAGTTGAACGAGATTATTTTTTATATTGAATAACGGCAAACACCTTTATGCGGATATTTAAAAACAGTAATATCTTCGTATTTAATTAGTATGCCTTTTTTAGAAATATTTTCAGATTGAAATCTATTGTTTTATTCACTCCCTGTATTCAGAAAGCTTTTGATGTCTTTCCGTTTACCAAAAAGCACTATCTCGTCATCTTTCTGTAATTTTTGGCCAGCTGATGGTAATCCCAGCGATTTTTCCCTTCGCTGCAGCTGCCTATCCACAGAGTTATAGTATATAATCGTTAGTTAAAAAGCAAATCTGCCAGTCTGTGATTGAACCCAATGTGATAAAGTAAAATGATAAATCCGCTGAGTGCTGTGAGAATTCCGATTGCATCCAGAAACCGCATTAACCTATTCAGCAAACGGTTGAATGTATCAAAAGCTTCTTTGATCAGCTCGATTTTTAAGGAAATTAGATACATAAGTGGATTATGAAGAATAAGGATAGCTAAGGATAATTTATCTAAACTTTGGCCGATTTACTTCAGCGGAACTTATATCCTAAACAACAAAATCCCTTAAACTTAAAGAGCTTTGATGTATTTATCAGATGAAATAGGGTATTAATAGATTTTTTTATTTTATTTTCATTATTTCAGCATTATCAAGAATGAAAGCATATATGAATTGTGCTAGAGTCATGAAAAGTGTATATAAATGCAACATCTGTATAGAAAATATACACTACTACCTAACAAATTGATATGTAGATCTTTGTGGTAGATGTAAAAATATAGTGTTGAAAAATGCAACACAATACCTGTATACAATTTAACCACAACAATAATTAATATGCAGTAAAACAGATGGTTATATTCTATTTTCTACTTTGGCACTGTAATTGAATGGCTAATATTCTAATGAAATATAATCCTTAAAATTATGAAAACAAAAATTTTATCATTAGTCGTAATTTTTCTACTTCTCTTTTGTGGCAGTATAAAAAGCCAGGAAGTCGCAGGCACAAATGCTGCTCAGCAACCAGAAACTTTAACTATTTCGTGTACTCCTGACATATATGCGTTGGCTTTGCAATGGGCCGGTGAATATGGCAATCTGAGACCTGAAGTAAAGTTCAGGGTAACTGAAATTGCAAACAATAAATTGGATCAGGGCAAAGATGACAATTTACGATTTGTCTCGAACAGATTCCAGACATCATTGGTTGATGAAATGAACTGGAAAATGGTTATTGGCCGCGATGTTATTGTTCCTGTAGTAAATTCCGGGAATCCTTATTTTACAGCCTTATTTAAATCCGGCATTTCACAGGAAGAGTTAACAAAGATTCTTACTAATCCTGACAAGCAAAATTGGGGAGCTCTTTTGCCGGATGGCCAAAATGCTGCCATTCATATTTATTTAGTAAACGATGAATCGGTAAAGACAGGTGTTGCAAAGTTTATTCAGGCTAAGCAGATTTCAGCTGCCGGAATAACGATAGCATCAATGGAAGAAGTGATTTCTGCTGTTCAGAACGATCCTCTTGCTTTAGCATTTTGCAAAGTTGTTAATGTTATAAGTCAGGATAACCAGGAGCTTCTCAACAATATAAAAATACTGCCCATTGATAAGAATGGTAACGGCACCATTGATTATATGGAAAACATTTATGCAGATGCGAACACTTTCCTTCGCGGAGTATGGATCGGGAAATACCCAAAAGTATTATACAGTAACATTTATGCAGTTAGTAAGGTACAACCCTCTACTGAAGCCGAAATAGCATTTTTATCATGGGTTATTACTGACGGGCAGCAATATATGAATTCAAGCGGGTACTGTTCACTGGTAAATACTGAAAGTCAATCACAACTAAACAAGATAAATACTTCACTTGTAAGTGTATCAACGGGAAAGGACACTACATCAGCGGGCTTGGTTTTGTTAATCTTAGTATTAGTAATTACTTCAGGTCTTGTTATAAGTGCAGGTGTTCGATATTTCAGAAAGCAAGCACCTGTTATCCCCGATTTTAATGATTCATTACCCGGTTTTAACGAACATTCTGTTGAGGTTCCCAAAGGCGTATATTTTAATAGATCCCATAGCTGGGCTTTTATGGAAAAAGACGGAAACGTATCTATCGGGATTGACGATTTCCTTCAACATGTTACAGGTACGTTAACCCGGGTCGAAATGAGAAATCCCGGAGAAAAAGTCAAAAAAGGGGAACACTTGTTTTCTATTATTCAGTTTGGCAAGCGGTTGAGTTTATACTCACCTATTTCGGGAATAATAAAACAACAAAATGAAGCGCTAATTGAGGATGCCTCAAGGATCAATTCTTCTCCATATTCCGACGGATGGATTTATAGGATAGAGCCATCTAACTGGTTTGAGGAAGTAAAGTTTATGGACATGGCAGAAAAGTATAAAAAGTGGATAAATACTGAATTTTCAAGGATGAAGGATTTTCTTGCTGCTACTCTAAAACCTGATAGTCTCGAATTCGCGCATGTTGTGCTTCAGGATGGCGGTATTGTTAAGGATGGAGTACTGGCTGATTTCGGACCAGAGGTATGGGACGATTTTCAAACCAATTTTCTCGAAATTTACAAATAGCTACTATCATTCTTCTTGAATTAAAATATCCATTTATAAAATAAAAGATATGAATTTACATCGTCGTGACTTCTTCAAGTTCATTGGTGCCACAGGCCTTACCCTGGCTGTTGGAAAGGAACTGAATGCGGCACCGAAAGCAAAAAGTGATCCGGAGTTCAGAGGCGTTTTGTATGATGCTGCCCGATGCAAAGGCTGCCGTGGCTGCGAATACGATTGTGCTGAAGCAAATGGGTTGCCTGAACCGCCTCCTAACAAAGAAATCAAAAGTTTGAGGAAAACTGATGATAAACACCGCACCGTTGTTAATGAGTTTAAAACATCGAAAGGTATTGTATATGCCAAAACACAATGTATGCATTGCAATGAGCCTGCCTGTGCTGCTGCATGCCTTACCCAGGCAATGACAAAGGCCAAGGATGGACCTGTTATCTGGAGAAGTGATAAATGCATGGGTTGCCGTTATTGCATGGTCTCATGCCCGTTTGATATTCCAAAATTTGAATTCCACAGTGCGAACCCGAAAATCGAAAAATGCACCATGTGCTACGAAACCAGGTTGAAAAAAGGGGAACTTCCTGCCTGTGTTGAAAATTGTCCCAACGAAGCCCTGATGTTCGGGACCCGCAGGGAACTAATTCAGGAAGCGAGGAGACGCATGTTTGATAAACCAGACCTGTATTATGACCAGATTTATGGCGAACGTGAAGCAGGAGGAACATCCTGGTTATATATTTCGCCTGTGCCATTTAACGAAATTGGATTAAATACAAAAGTTCAAATGGAATCGTACCCTGCACTTACCAAGGGATTTCTATATACTGTGCCTAGTGTGTTTGTGCTGGTTCCGGCACTTTTATTAGGTATTCAGCAGTCAACTAAAAAGGAAAATCAAACAAACGATAACAGCGATGAATAGTGGTCATATAATTTCGGCAGACAACGATGGGAAGCCCATCTGGAAATTCCTGTTATGGGAATTGAAACCAAGAGGTAAATGGTTAACGCCTTTTAATATCATTTCTATACCGATTATACTTTTAGGCATTTTTCTGATAGTGATTCGTTTCTGGAAAGGGATTGGAGCCATTACCAATCTATCTCAAGAGATTCCCTGGGGATTGTGGATCGGTTTTGACGTAGTGACAGGGGTTGCATTTGCAGGCGGGGCTTACGTGGTTACTTTTATGGTCTATATCTTAAATATGAAAAAGTACCAGTCCATTGTAAGGGTTACGGTACTTAACGGTTTTCTGGCCTACCTGTTTTATGCAGGAGCTTTACTTCTCGATCTGGGTCGTCCATGGAATGTGATCAATCCCATAATAGGAAATAATTTTGGCGTAAGCTCGGTTTTATTTCTTGTGGCATGGCATTTTCTGCTTTATATGATAGCTCAGCTAATTGAGATATCGCCTGCTATTGCTGAGTGGCTTGGAGCACGACGGGCACGGAAAATCCTTTCTGGTATGACGCTGGCAGCGGTTATATTTGGGATTACTTTGTCTACTCTTCATCAATCAGGATTAGGCGCCCTTTTCCTGATGGCAAAGGAGAAAATACATCCGCTCTGGTATTCTGAATTTATTCCCGTTATGTTTTTTGTTTCCAGCATTTTTGCCGGACTTTCGATGGTTATTTTTGAAGGATCCATAAGTGGGAAAGTATTTGCGAACCAAATCAGTGATAAAAATAAAAAAGCAGAACACGGAATTATCCATGGGCTGGCAAAAATATGCACAGGAACATTGTTTGCTTACTTTTTTCTGCAGTTGCTGGTTTTTATTCATGGTAAACACTGGGATTTGCTCAATACACCTATGGGGCAATGGTACTTATTGGAAATGATCGGTTTTGTACTGGTACCGATGATGCTCTATTTTTATAGCTACAGGAAAAATAGTGTATTCCTGATCCGTTTGGCATCTATACTTACAATGGTGGGAGTAGTGTTGAACAGACTTAATGTAACAGTAATCGGTTTCAGGTGGGATATGCCGGTTCGTTATGTTCCCTCGTGGATGGAACTTGTAGTTACATTCACTGTACTGTTTACTGAGATCTGGATATTCCGTTGGGTAGTTAATCGTATGCCAGTTTTGCGTGAATCGCCTAACTGGGTAAAGGAAGAAAAACAACAACAGAAACCTGCTTTCGGAAAACAGCATCAGAGAGCTTAAAAATATTTAAGATGTTTCTAGGTATAAGGGAAATAGTGAAACAGGGAAATGGGCTTTGGATGAATAACTGTTATATACTGATTGCAAGTAACAATTCATCTCTCACTTGATTCAAAATTGGTAAATGGTCTCTATAAATCTCAACCTCTTCGCATCCTTTTCTTTTGAACCCGTATGCCCTTTTACCTTTAAAAAAACAACAAATTCATTTAAAAAAAAACTAAAAAACATGGACGGATTCACTTATACTAATATTTTTGAAACAAAGGGAATTGAGTACCTGGTAATCATAGCCTTTCTTTTGATGCTAATCCCTTTTTGGATTTCCTTGAACCGGCAGGTAAAGATAAAAGAACAGATGCGAAAAGCCATGGGAGTTCTTTCGCTTGGGATATTGAAAATTGAGCAGGGGATATTTTACAGCAGGAATCATACCTGGGCTTACCTTGAAAAATCAGGCAATGCAAAGGTTGGATTGGATGATCTATTGCTTCATATCACCGGCGAAGTGAAAGTCCGCCATTTGAAGAACCCCGGAGAAAGCATCAGCAAAGGCGAATTATTGGCTGAAGTAGATCAAAATGGGAAATCACTTCAAATATTCTCTCCTATTTCGGGTATGGTCATTAACTCAAACCCGGCTTTGGATGAAAACTATACATGGCTCAATGAGGATCCTTACGGGAAAGGGTGGATTTATAGTTTAAAACCCACAAACTGGATTGCAGAAATACCTTCATTGTATCTTGCCGATGAAGCTACTATCTGGATAAAAAAGGAACTGGAAAGGTATAAAGATTTCCTGGCATTGAACCTCGGAAAACATATGCCTGGGAATTCTATAGATGTGCTTCAGGATGGTGGCGAATTAGTAGATAATTCACTTGCCGAATTACCAACAGAAATGTGGTATGATTTTCAGAAAGAGTTTTTAAATCCGTAAAGAGAACTTCTGAACATGCAAACAAAAGCCTAAAAAAGGCTAATGAATTTGATTGAGGCAACGAATTAGTTAAAAATTTATACAAAAAAAATAAAACTGGTGAATTTTTCATCAGTTTTATTGTTATATTGCGTTGATATATATACGAACAACCATATAAGTGTTCGGTACTTTAAAAATTGCCTTATGAAAATGTCTCATAAATTAAAAGACAGTAATAAAATAAACGGCAAATCTTTTGGCCGGTATTTGCGATTCGGGCGTTCAATTTATGGCCGTGTAGTTCTCATCATCGCTATCTTGTCTGTCTTCCTGTTTGTTTCATTTGGTATTATTTTCCGATCAGTGTACGAACAGTACCTGAATACAGTTATCCTGCAAAGCGGTAATAATGTCGGCTCGCTTGTTGAAGGAGCATTGTATCATTCGATGATGGAAAACGACGAAGGCGCACTTCAGAATACACTCGATGTGATTCATACATTACCTGGTATTGATGATGTTAATATGTACGACAGTAACGATAGTCTTATTTATTCATCTTTTTCTACAGATACAGCATCCGATATAAATCCGAATTGCAAAAGTTGTCATAAAAATATGGCAACTATGTTCCCGGGGAAAGAAAAGTCTTATAAAATCATTAAAGCTGACAGTGAATGCAAGATGAGTAAAAACCTTATCGGGCAGCGGCATCTGTTGATACGCTCGCCGATTTTAAACTCAAAATCTTGCTATGAAAGTTCATGCCATGCGCATTCCGTTAAAGAAAAAGTATTAGGGTCACTGGTTATTAAAGTCCCTTTGAAAGATCTTGATGCCGCAGTTCAAAAATCATCGCTTGAATTTTATATGCTGGCTATTTTAACCACATTATTACTTGCATCATTTCTCGTATTATTTACCAGGAAAGAGATAAAAGATCCTCTTAGTGAACTGATTAAAGCAAGCATTGCAGTGGCAAGCGGAGATAAAAGCACCAGATTGAAAATAAAACCAAACCAACTGGATGATATGCGGATGGTTTCCGTTGCATTTAATGATATGCTTGATAACCTGCAGACTGCGACTACTGAGCTTGAAAACTGGTCTCAGCAGCTTGAATATAAAGTTCAGAAAAAAACAGAGGAATTAGGAACAGCTCAGAGTGAACTGATTCATATTGAGCGACTTGCATCACTTGGAAAATTATCATCTTCGGTTGCACATGAAATAAATAATCCGTTATCAGGAATCCTGGTTTATACCAAATTGGTTCATAAACTTCTGAGTAATCCCGATTTGACGGATTCTAAAAAAGAAGTCATGCTCAAACATCTTAAAATGATTGAGGCTGAAACAAAGCGGTGTGGCGATATAGTAAAAGGATTACTCGATTTTTCGAAAAAAGACCAGGAAGATTTTGAGCCTAAACATCTTCATGAAATTTTACATGAAACGTACGACCTCATGTCGCATCCTGTTAAAATTGCTAATATCAGTTTTTTAACTGATTTTACAGCAAAATCTGACCTGATTTATTGCAGCCCGAACCAGATCAAACAAGCTTGTGTGGCAATGTTGGTTAATTCCACCGAAGCGGTTACTGAAGGTGGTGAAATCGTGATAAAAACATCAAATTCTGATGAAGATACAATCAAGCTCGAAATATCCGATAATGGAATAGGAATTTCAGCTGAAGATATACCACATATATTTGAACCATTCTTCTCAACTAAGCAGCAGGCACGTGGCATTGGACTTGGCTTGCCAATTGTTCATGGAATCATACAAAGTCATAAAGGGAAAATCCAGGTGAAATCTGAACCCGGCCATGGCACTACTATTTCAATATTTTTACCAGTAATCAAAAGTTAACGAGGCTTACTATGGAAAAGAAAATTTCGATATTGATCGTCGATGATGAAGAATCCGTCAGAGAATCATTAAATCTTTGGTTCACGGAAGACGGATACCAGGTTGCCTGTGCCGAAAACGCGAAACAGGCGTTGTCAATCCTCGAATCGGATGTGTTTGATATAATTCTCACTGATCTCAAGATGCCGGGTATGGACGGGCTGGAACTTCTCCAAAGGATCAAAACGCTGAATAAGGAATCGATTATTATAGTTATGACGGCTTTTGCCACTGTAGATACTGCTGTTAGAGCATTAAAGGAAGGTGCTTTTGATTATGTAACTAAACCATTTGATCCAGACGATCTGTCGCATCTCATCCGCAATGCCACCAAACAGATACTACTGACCCATGAAAATGAGACATTGAAAAAAAGGGTTGATTCTCTAGAAAGTGTAGAAGATCTGATTGGTAAAAGTGAGGCTATAAAAAAGGTACTAAAGGAAGTTGAAAGTGTCGCTCCAACAAATTCTTCTGTGATTATTTCGGGGGAAAGCGGTACCGGAAAGGAATTAGTTGCCAGGGCCATTCATGCGAATTCTCTTCGGAAATTCTACCCTTTAGTTAGTGTACATTGTGGCGCTCTCACTGAAAGTTTGCTTGAGAGTGAACTTTTCGGACACGAAAAAGGCGCATTTACCGGAGCGTTATACAATCGTAAAGGCCGGTTTGAGATGGCTGACAGCGGCACTATTTTTCTTGATGAAATTGCAACCATTTCGCAAAAGATGCAGGTGGAACTGTTGCGTGTTCTTGAAACAAAGAGATTTATCCGGGTGGGAGGGAACAAGGAAATATCGTCTGATTTCAGGGTGATTTGTGCTACCAACCGCGATCTGAAAGGCATGGTAGAAAAAGGAACTTTTCGCGAGGATCTTTATTACCGGCTCAATGTGATGAATATTCATGTTCCTCCTTTGCGCGAACGCATTGAAGATATTCCGTTGCTTGTCGATTATTTTATCAAAAAATATTGTACTTCAATGAATAAGCCGCTTATTACTATAGAGCCGGCAGCGTTGAAACGTATTACCGGATACCCGTTTCCCGGCAACATACGTGAACTGGAGAATATGATAGAGCGTGCAATTGTGGTTGGAAGCGGGAAGAAAATTGTACTGAAAGATTTGCCTTTTGGTAAGGACACAATTGATAGTTCAGTCGAAAGTCTTGACGATTTCGAAAGATCATTTATCCTTCAGATTCTGAACAAATATAGCTGGAATATTTCACGCACTGCACATGCGTTAAAAGTGGATCGCGTAACTCTCTACAATAAGATCAGGAAATATGGGTTGAAAGCCTGAGGAAAGATTTCGGATGTTAGATTTCGGATGTCAGAATTTGAAGGCGAGGTAATTATAGATTGTTAGTTCAATGTATTTTGAAATGAAGAAACTGCGATATCTACGCTTTCAGTGTGTGAAACTTTTCGAAATTTATTTTTTGCCAGTTATTTACAACAATATCATATCCATCTGAATTCACAGACTGCCGCTGAATGAATGCTCAAGCAATAACAATATTATCTTTTGGTCATTTCGAGAAAGCATTTCTTGAAAAGATATCTGAAGTTGTTTCGCACGAATTCAATGGTTTGGTGTCTGTAAAAGAAGCACACTTTGATATAAGTGAGTTTTATGATCCTATCCGCAGACAGTATAATGCAAATAAGTTGCTGAAATTAGTGGAAACTCAGAATGGGTCCGGCAACGCGAAAACAATCGGACTATTTAATGTTGATCTCTTTATTCCTATACTTACGTTTATTTTCGGACAGGCACAGTTGGGCGGTCAATCAGCTATTGCATCACAATTCAGGCTTGGTAACGAAAGGTATGGAATGTCTGCTGATGAAAATCTTCTGCTGCAGCGTTTTACAAAAGAAGTTATTCATGAACTAGGACATACATTCGGGTTAATACATTGCCATACGCCAACCTGCGTTATGCGATCAAGCTCATATGTGGAGGATATAGACCAAAAAGAAGTGCGGATTTGTGCTAAGTGCAGATCAATACTTGAAAAAGAATAATTTGTTTCAGTTTGAACAATTGAAGGGAATGATTCTGAGACATCTCTGAACAAAAGTTACTCAATTCTTGTAGGATTAGCAGTATTAATTATTCGAAATAAAAACCTCAATTTTACCCGGCTTGTATATTGTAAATCCAAAGTTGCATTGCCTTACTCCACCGGTTGTAGGGATGGTGAAATGCATATCACAATTTACAGGGTAATTATAATTCTGCACAATGATTTTTTTGTTCTGCTCAATTTTATATCCTGAAGATATGGTGATTTCCAGGTCACGCGGGATGTACTTTTTATTTACCTTCTCAAATGAAATTTCAATGAAGTTTTGATTGCCTTTTACATTCTTTATAGAATAGTTTTCGATACCGGTGAGGTTGGTAATCCTGTATTCTTCATCGGGTTCGGTGATTCCAGAATATTCTCCGTCTTTCCAATATCCTTTAACTATTGAAGCTCTCCCGTTTATACTACTTTTGAATTCTCCTTTGCCATTTTTAAGTCCGTTTTTCCAGTAACCGGAAAACATATTCCCGTTTTTATACTTATATACGCCTTTCCCTTCTGGCAATCCGTTTACAAAAGTGCCTGTATAAGAATCTTCCCCGGTTGCTGTGCCTTTTCCATCAGCTAAACCGTTTTTACAATCGCCTTTGTATGAACCTGCAATCTCTTGAAGCAATACTTTACAGTCAGTGCTTTCTTTCTGAGCATAAGAATTGGGCATAAAACAGAAAAGAAGTATAACAAAGAAGAAGATATGCTTTACACCTGGTTTTTTCATGATTTTCTATATATAAAAACTATTCAAATGTACATAAAACCTACAATAGTGAAATAATATATAAGTTCAATAGTGATACATATCATGTTACATATGAAATTTCTCTTTTCTAGCCAGCATTTCCAAAATCTCTTTCATTCTCTTTTCCCTGGTTTCGGGTCTTTTTGCCGTTTGAACCCGCCAGGCAATAGCGTATTTATTGGCTTTGTTAAGCGATTCATAAAAAATAAATGCTTCGGAATGTTTTGTAAGTTCTTCGAGAAAATCGGATGGCAGTTTCATGCTTCCTTGCCCGTCGTATGCAACTTCCCAGCGACCATCAGATTTTGCAGCTTTAGCTTCTTTTAGCCCAGCCGGCTTCATTCTTCCTTCTGTGATAAGCCGGGCAATATGCTCTATGTTCCGTTTTGACCATATACTTTTTGGTCTGCGAGGCGTAAAACGCTGCATGTATGAAAGCCCGTCAATAGATTTCAATTGGCCATCGATCCATCCATAACACAATGCCACATCCAAAGCCTGAGCGTAGTTAACGGAAGCAATACCGGAATTCTTTTTAAACATCTGAAGCCAGATGCCCTTAGAAACAGCATGATTCTGATCAAGCCATTGTTCCCATAAAGCCTGAGATACAAAAGGAATTACAGGCAGATCAGGTTTGGTGGATTGGTTGTTTATATTGGCTTCCATTCGAATTATTATAATTCAGTGGATTGGTTTATTTTTATTTCCTCATGTTCGGAATCAATAATCACTGTTGGGATGGCTTTCTTTTTAAACCAGTTCACCGGGTTTAAATACGACTTGTACTTTGTGAACAGTTCTTTCCCAAGCAATATTCCGCCTGTCCAGAAAGTGATTTCGCCCAGTATAACGGATATAGTACTGATTGTAATTTTGGTTTTACCTGTAACATCCAGAAACGGCACTGCCAGCAAGGAAGTAAAAAGTAAAGTAGAAAGTATAATTAAAAATATCCCTGTTTTAAATTTCCAGTTTTTCTGCACTTCGAAATGTTTTTAAATAAACCGTTGCAAGGGAATAATGTTCTCAGAAGTAAAAGTAATCTGTTCCAGGTTTCATGTTTCTGGTAGTTTGTTTCCAGTTTCCAATCTCCCGATTTCAGTTTCGCGCGACTCTCCCTTAAATCCACGTCAACTTATGCCAAATCCCTTCTAAAGGTCCGTGTGTATGCGATTTCATCCACCAGCGGCAAAAGGTTAACTGGAGAAGAAACAACGTAATTCCTATGAGCAGGCTCATGGTAGCGCCGGTATACTTGTAAAGCCCTAGCCCGAATCCATAATAAATAAAAGAGCCAACAATGGATTGCATTACATAATTGGAGAGGCTCATTTTGCCAAATACTTCCAGTTTAGTCAGGATTCGATGGGCGATATTTTTCTGGAATACAAGTACGAAAGCAGAAACCCATATAAACATAAAGGCAAAATTCGCCAGGCTTGTTAAAATTATTATCAGTTCCCCGGCGACAGCTTCCCTAGGAAAAAGATTGGGGATGATCATTTTAAAGGCAAAAAGC
>Ga0268283_1001024_pt1 | contig 14591 bp, 17 predicted proteins | sample saktaG_13_FD_190140 | JGI IMG/M metagenome (GOLD analysis project Ga0268283, IMG submission 190140) | Saline water microbial communities from Sakinaw Lake, British Columbia, Canada - sak_2013_06_06_36m | ecosystem: Environmental > Aquatic > Non-marine Saline and Alkaline > Saline ... | reverse complement strand
AGCACCGGCGGCGCAGGTACCTTGCCCAGCCGCTGCAGCAGCGCCACCTGATGTGTTTTCAGCGCCGAGGGTTTGAACGGTGGCGCTTTCAGCAGCACCGCGAGCTGGGCATCAGGAATGCCATCGGCCTGCACCGGTCCGCACAGCCCTTGCGCCGTGTCGAGGTACAGCGGCGGCGTGTTCAGGCACAGTTGGGCGCTGCTCTGGGCCAGTCTGGCGCGCAAGACCCAGCCCGGCTCGCTCGCCTGCGCACTCGTGACCTCGTGCCACTCCCAGCGCAGCGGCTGCGGCGGACCCCATTGGATGACCTGCTCCGGGCTGGACTGGCCAGAGTTCAAGAGCAGCCGCCCGCTGCCGGCCGCCTGCTCCAGCAGCATCAAACCCAGCTGGCCCTCCAGGATGACGCTGTCGCTGAAGTCGTAGCTATAGGCATAACGTGCCCTTGTGCCGGCAGGCATGGCGCGCATCAACTGCAGCACCTGATGGTCCGTTTCGGTGGCCGTATCAAAGACCGGTTGTCCCTTGGCGGGTCGGTATCTGACCAGTTTGGGCTTGGCCCAGCCGCCTTTTTGCTTCTGGGAAGACACCATGACGTCCAAATGCATCACCGGCGTGGCGCTGTGGGCACCGGCGACTGTCAGCAAATAGAGGTAGAACTCCTGGCGCGGCGGAGCTTGGTTGGGATAGCGTACCTGACTGGCGCCTGGCCCTGTTGCCCCCTGGACACCATTGGCAACATCAAGCGCCTGCAGCCAGCGCAGCAACTGGGTTTCGGCCTCCAGCCGTGCCAGTTCCTGCTGGTGCGCCAGCGCCGCCTGACGACTGGCCTCAATTTGTTCCGGCGTTGGTGCTTGCCTGGCCACGGGGGAATGACCACCGTCACTTAGCAACTGGAGACCCTTGTAAGCGGCCTTGACCATCAGCGCGACGCCGTGCTTGCATTGGTGTTGCACCGGGCAATCGCACAAGCTATCCCAATCCGTTAGCCGGCCGTGCGGCGTCAGCGTCATCTCGATCGACACCTCATAGGGCTCGTACTGACTGCCCTGCACGGAGCCGAGCAGAAGCCAGTGACCGTCGAGCGGTTCAATGTCGAGGTCGAGTACTTTCTGGTTGCGAAACAGCATCAGCCCACGGCCGTAGGTCGGCCCGTCGCTGAGTGGCAGCAGCGTGCTCGGATCAAACCACAATCCGGGGAGCTGCTGCGTCATCGAGGGGTCGCAGGCTGTGCTGCTCCGTCCTGTGCAAGCTCGGGCATGGATTGCTGCGCTTCGCTCGCAATGACGGGCTTGACGGGTTGCCGTGCATCGCTCGCAAGGACTTGCCGGGCTTGGCTGTCGGCGTGGTAGCTGGAGCGCACCATGGCGCCGACTGCCGCATGTTTGAAGCCCATGGCGTAGGCTTCGCTCTCGAACATCTTGAAGATGTCGGGATGCACGTAGCGCTTGACGGTCAGGTGGCTGCTCGACGGAGCCAGGTACTGGCCGATGGTCAGCATTTCGATGCCATGGGCGCGCATGTCACGCATCACAGCCAGAATTTCTTCGTCGGTTTCGCCCAGACCCACCATCAGGCCGCTCTTGGTTGGCACATGGGGGAACAGGGCCTTGAATTTCTTCAGCAGGTTTAGCGAAAACGGATAGTCGCTGCCCGGTCTTGCCTCCTTGTACAGGCGCGGTATGGTTTCGAGGTTGTGGTTCATCACATCGGGGGGGGCGGCTTTCAGGATCTCCAGGGCGCGGTCGTCGCGGCCGCGGAAATCGGGCACCAGGATTTCGATCTGCGTCTGTGGTGAGAGCTCGCGCGTCTTGCGGATGCAGTCGACAAAGTGCTGGCTACCGCCGTCGCGCAAATCATCGCGATCGACACTGGTGATCACCACGTACTTGAGCTTGAGTTGCGCAATGGTGCGGGCCAGGTTGTCGGGCTCGTTGGCATCCAGCGGATCGGGCCGGCCATGCCCGACATCACAGAACGGGCAGCGCCGGGTGCACTTGTCGCCCATGATCATGAAGGTGGCCGTGCCCTTGCCGAAGCACTCGCCGATATTGGGGCAGGAGGCCTCCTCGCAGACCGTGACCAGTTTGTTGGAACGCAGGACGTCCTTGATTTCGTAAAAGCGGGTCGTCGGCGAGCCGGCCCGCACGCGTATCCAGTCCGGCTTTCTCAGCACTTCGCCAGACTGCACCTTGATGGGGATGCGCGAAAGCTTGGCACCGGCCTTTTGTTTGATGGTCGGGTCGTAAGGGGCTGTGGAGTTTTCGTCGTGGTGGCTCATGGTCGATCCGGGCTGTATCAGGGTTCCAACTGGCGTGCGAGCCTTTGCCCCAGGATATCGGCGGCGTCTGCCCAGCCGACATGAACACCGATTGTAGAAAGATCCACGGTTTGCAGCCCGGCATAACCGCAGGGGTTGATGCGGGAGTAGGGTTCCAGGTCCATCGCGACGTTCAGCGCGACACCGTGGTAAGTGCAGTTGCGGCTGACCTTGATGCCCAGGGCGGCGATTTTGCCGAGACCGGTGAAATTGGGCTGACCCGAAAAAAAGGGGTCTGAGCCGTTCCGCTGCTCGGCCGGATCCGACCCCAATTTTCCGGCTCCCAATTTCTTAGGGCCTTGCGCGAGCACAGCATGTCCCGCCGGATCATCCAGCCGGACATAGATGCCCGGCGCTCCGGCGACGCGGTGACCTGTGACGCCAAAATGCAGCAAGGTCCGGATCACCGCCTCCTCGATCCGGTAGACATATTCCTTGATGAAATAGCCAGCGCGCTTGAGATCCATCAGCGGATAGGCCACCACCTGACCGGGTCCGTGGTAAGTGACCTGGCCGCCACGATTCGTCTGCACTACCGGGATAGTCCCCGGATTGAAGATGTGCTCAGTCCGTCCAGCCAGCCCCTGCGTGTAAACGCCAGGATGCTCACAAAGCCAGAGCTGGTCGCTGGTCTCGGCTGTGCGCTCTGCTGTGAACTTCTGCATGGCTTCATAGGTCGGCAAGTAGTCGACCTTGCCCAAGTTAATTGGGGTCAGACTCCAATTAATTTTCGGTGTCATTGCAGTCGGTTTCAGAGCACGACCTTGACCATGGGATGCGTCGAGAGCGTGCGATAGAGCTCGTCGAGTTGCTCGCGGCTGGTCGCCGTCACGGTCACCGTGACACCCAGGTACTTGCCACCTTTGCTCTCCCGCAATTCGATGGTGCTGGCGTCGAAGCCGGCATCAAACTGTCGGGCAATCAGGCTGATGGCGTGCACCAGTCCGTCTGACTTGACGCCCATGACCTTGATCGGGAATTGTGATGGGTACTCAATCAGCGATTCCGGGGCAGTTGTCACGCCGCGCCGCCCCGGCGTGCCTGCCGCTTGGCTTCCTGGTAGCCATCAATCAGTCGGGCGTACACCGGGCCGGGTTGACCGCTGCCGACCGGACGGTCGTCGATTCGGGTCACAGGAAGGACTTCCTTGGTGGCCGAAGACAGCAGCACTTCGTCTGCACTGAAAACCTCCTCGCGGCTGATGCGGCGCAACTCAAATGCGACACCCTTGCTGCGGCAGATTTCCTCAATCAGGCCGTAGCGAATGCCTTCGAGGACCAGATTGTCCTTGGGCGTGCCCAGTACCTTGCCATCCTTGATCACCCAGACATTGCAGGCCGCCGCCTCGCTCAGGAAGTCGCCGCGAAACATGATGGTTTCGGCGGCGCCAGCGTCGAAGCTGATCTGGCGCGCAAAGACCGCGCCCAACAGGCTGGTGCTCTTGATATGCGCCTTTTCCCAGCGAAAATCGTGCGCCGTAACGCAGGCCACACCCTGCTCACGCTGTGCCTGGCTTGGTGGATTCATCTCATTGGTCATGATGAAAACCGTGGGGCTGATGTCGTCCGGCATCACGTGGTCACGCATCGCTACGCCGCGCGTGATCTGGATGTAGATCAGCTGGTCGGTTTCACCGGCCTTCGCGCCGGTGGACTCGGCGTAGGCAAGAATCAACTTGCCGATGGTGTCAGCCCATTGGGCGGGTGTCATGGGATTGGCGATGCGCAGTTCGGCCAGACTGCGGCCGAGTCGGGCCATGTGCTGTTGCAGGCGGAAGGGTTCGCCAGCGTAGACCGGCACCACTTCATAGACGCCATCGCCAAAGATGAAGCCACGGTCCATCACGCTGATCTTGGCCTCGGGCAAGGTACTGAATTCACCGTTCAGGTAACAGGGCAGGGGGGGTAGGGTATGCATGCCCGAATTATGCCGGGACGCCCGAGCCTCGGGCCCGCCCCGCTTCGGTTGATCTGCATCAACAGAATTTGTCAATAAGTGACAGCGTTCTCCGTATAATGCGAGGCTTTGCGGCAGTTGCCGCGTGTAACCTGCGCGTAATTTGAGATGTCGATAATCACGCCGGTTTCCGGATTCGACTCGGATGAGTCTGAAGAGCTGGCGTACAAGCAGCTCAGTGCCGCGCAGGCGCAGGCGCTGCGGGAGCGGCAACCTTCGGTTTCGCCCTGGCGGATTGTCGGTTTGCAGGCGCTGGTGGCGCTGCTGGTGGCTTTGGCTGCCTGGGGCTTCACTGGCAGAAGAGAGGCGGCTTGGTCCGCGGGTTATGGTGGTTTGGCGGTGCTCATTCCCGCTGTGTTGTTTGCACGTGGTCTGATGAGCCAGTTCTCATCGATCAACGCCGCGACCGCCGGGTTTGGGTTTTTTGTCTGGGAAGCGATCAAGATTGCCGTCAGTGTCGGCATGCTGTTTGCGGCCCCGCAGTTGGTGACAGGTCTGGACTGGTTGGCGTTGCTGATTGGCCTGATCGTCACCTTGAAGGTTTATTGGGTGGCGCTGTTGATGCGTCCGAATTCAAAACGTAGTTTCAGTGGAGACTAACTTGTACTCAAGTTTGGTCGAAACTAAAAAAGATTGAAGAGATAACAATGTCTGCAGAAGCACACGCACCGTCGGCCAGTGACTATATTGTTCACCACCTGACGCATTGGCAGAACAAGAAGCAGGTGGATATTGTTGATTTTTCCGTTTTCAACATTGACTCCCTGTTCTTTTCCATCCTGCTCGGCGTTGTGGGCTGCTTCTTCCTCTGGAAGGCGGCTCGCCATGCAACTTCCGGCGCGCCCGGACGGTTTCAGGCTGCGGTTGAAATTCTGATCGAGATGGTCGACGGGCAGGCCAAGTCGATTGTCCACAACGCGGCCAGTCGCAAACTGGTTGCTCCGCTGGCGCTTACCGTGTTTGTCTGGATCTTCCTGCTCAACGCCATGGACTTGTTGCCACTGGACCTGTTGCCCACGGTCTGGGGCTGGATCTACGGTGCGGCCGGACATGATACGGCTCACGCCTACCTGCGCGTGGTGCCGACCGCCGACCTGTCCATCACCATGGGCCTGTCGGTCTCGGTCCTGTTCATCTGTCTTTTCTACAACATCAAGATCAAGGGTATCGGTGGCTGGGCCCATGAGTTGGTGTCGGCACCCTTTGGTACCAGCAAGAACCCGGTTTTCTTCGTCATTCTGGCGGTGGTCAATATCGCCGAGCAACTGATCTCATTTACCGCCAAGACCGTTTCGCACGGCATGCGACTGTTTGGCAATATGTACGCGGGCGAGCTGGTTTTCATGCTGATTGCCCTGCTGGGTGGTTCCTGGGCCTTCTCGGCAGCGCCTGGTGATTTGATGCTTTTGGCACTGCACGTGATAGCAGGATGGGCGTGGGCGGTGTTCCACATCATCATTATTCTGCTGCAGGCTTTCGTGTTCATGATGTTGACCTTGGTTTACATCGGGCAGGCGCATGACGCGCATTAATTTTGGTTTCGTTTTAGTTTGTTTTTCGTTAATTTAGGAGTCAATCATGGAAGTTATTAGTTTTGCTGCTCTGGCTGCTGGTCTGATCATTGGTCTGGGCGCGCTCGGTGCCTGTATCGGTATCGGCATCATGGGCAGCAAGTACCTCGAAGCAGCTGCGCGCCAACCTGAACTCATGGGTGAACTGCAGACCAAGATGTTCGTGCTGGCCGGTCTGATCGACGCGGCGTTCATTATTGGTACCGGTATTGCGCTGTGGTTTGCCACTGCCAATCCGTTCCTTGCTCATATCGCCCGTCTGGTCAAGTAAGCACTGCCTGCAACACCTTGTTGAGGGAGAAACACAGTGAACATTAATGGAACTCTGGTAGCTCAGGCTATCGTCTTCGCATTGCTGGTGCTGTTCACGATGAAGTTCGTGTGGCCGCCTATCGCGGCTGCACTGGATGAACGTGCCAGCAAGATTGCCGACGGCCTGTCAGCCGCCGACAAAGCCAAAGCCGAGCTGTCGACCGCGAACAAGCGCGTCGAAGCCGAATTGGCCAAGTCGCGCGCCGAGACGACAGCCCGTCTGGCAGACGCCGAGCGACGCGGTCAAGCCATCGTGGAAGAAGCCAAAGCCAAGGCAACCGAGGAGGGCAACAAGATTGTTGCTGCCGCCAAAGTTGAAGCCCAGCAGCAGGCGCTGCGCGCACGCGAAAGCCTGCGCGAGCAGGTTGCGGTACTGGCTGTCAAGGGTGCCGAGCAGATTCTTCGCAAAGAAGTCAACGCCGGCGTCCATGCTGATTTGCTTGGTCGCTTGAAGGCCGAGCTCTAAGAGGACAACCATGGCCGAACTTGCCACCATTGCCCGACCCTACGCTGAAGCATTGTTCAAGGCGAGTTCCGCCGATCTGAACGGCGCTGCAGTCTGGGTCGAGGCCTTGCAGGAAATTGCGAAAAATCCGCAATTGCAGCAATTCGCTGACAACCCCAATGTCACCCATTCGCAGGTGTTCGATGTCATTACCGGCGTTGCCAAGGCGGCGTTGCCGGAGATGGCGAAGAACTTTCTGCGCACCGTGATCGAGAACGGACGTCTGAGTGCCTTGCCTGAAATTGCCGAGCAGTTCCGGGTCCTGAAGAATGCGCAAAGCGGTTCTTCCGATGCCATCGTTTACAGCGCTTTCGATATCGACAGCGCGGCACTGGTGGAATTGACGGCAACGCTGGAAAAGCGCTTTGCGCGCAAGCTCAACGTCAGCGTGCAACTGGAGCCCGAACTGATCGGTGGTATTCGGGTGGTGGTGGGTGATGAGGTTCTTGACTCTTCTGTCAAAGCCTCGCTGGAACAAATGAAAATGGCCTTAACCGCTTGAGGCGCAAGCCCCAGGTTGGCGCAGGCCCCCTTAACGAAAGAAGGAAAGAGTCATGCAACTCAATCCCGCAGAAATTTCTGAACTGATCAAGAGTCGTATTGAAGGCCTGTCTGACAGCGCCAACATCCGCAATCAGGGCACGGTCGTGTCAGTGACCGATGGTATTTGCCGCATTCACGGCCTGTCGGACGTGATGCAGGGCGAAATGCTCGAATTCCCGGCCGACGCCGAAGGTCAGCCCAGCTACGGCCTGGCGCTCAATCTGGAGCGTGACTCGGTGGGCTCTGTGATTTTGGGTGCCTACGAACATATTTCCGAAGGCGATACCGTCAAGTGCACGGGCCGGATTCTGGAAGTGCCGGTGGGTCCCGAACTCAAGGGCCGCGTTGTCAACGCGCTGGGTCAGCCGATTGACGGCAAGGGCCCGATCAACGCCAAGATGACGGACGTGATTGAAAAGGTGGCGCCGGGCGTGATTGCTCGCCAATCGGTGAGCCAGCCCATGCAGACCGGCTTGAAGTCGATCGACTCCATGGTGCCAGTGGGTCGCGGACAGCGCGAACTGATCATTGGTGATCGTCAGACCGGCAAGACCGCCGTCGCGATCGACGCCATCATCAACCAGAAGGGTCAGAACATGACCTGCGTTTATGTCGCGATCGGCCAGAAGGCCTCCAGCGTCAAGAACGTGGTGCGCGCTCTGGAACAGGCTGGCGCCATGGCCTACACCATTGTCGTTGCCGCCACGGCTTCCGAGTCGGCTGCCATGCAGTATGTCAGCGCCTACTCCGGTTGCACGATGGGCGAATACTTCCGCGATCGCGGCGAAGACGCCATGATTGTTTATGACGATCTGAGCAAGCAGGCGGTTGCCTATCGTCAGGTTTCGCTGCTGCTGCGCCGTCCGCCAGGCCGCGAAGCCTACCCTGGCGACGTGTTCTATCTGCACAGCCGCCTGCTTGAGCGCGCTGCCCGCGTCAACGAAAAATACGTCGAAGACTTCACCAAAGGCGCAGTCAAGGGCAAGACCGGTTCGCTAACCGCTCTGCCTATCATTGAAACGCAGGCCGGCGACGTTTCAGCCTTCGTGCCGACCAACGTGATCTCGATCACCGATGGCCAGATCTTCCTGGAAACCTCGCTTTTCAACGCGGGTGTTCGCCCCGCCATTAACGCCGGTATTTCGGTCTCGCGCGTCGGTGGTGCAGCTCAAACCAAGTTGATCAAGAGTCAGTCCGGCGGTATCCGTACCGATCTGGCCCAATACCGCGAACTCGCAGCTTTTGCCCAGTTTGCCTCTGATCTGGATGAGGCGACCCGCAAGCAACTCGATCGCGGTGCGCGCGTCACCGAGTTGCTCAAGCAGGCGCAATACAGTCCGTTGCCGATTTCGCTCATGGCGGCGACGCTGTTCGCGGTGAACAAGGGCTTCATGGACGACGTCGAAGTCAAGAAGGTTCTTCCGCTCGAACACGGCCTGCATGCTTACCTCAAGGACAAGCACGCCGCCCTGCTCGCCAAGCTGGAAGCCGACAAGGCAATGGACAAGGATGCCGAGGCTGAGATGACAGCCGCGGTCACCGCGTTCAAGAAGTCGTTTGCTTGAGTTTCCCTACCTAAACAGGAGCCAACATGGCAGCAGGTAAGGAAATACGCGGCAAGATCAGCTCGGTGGAGAACACCAAGAAGATCACCAAGGCGATGGAAATGGTGGCGGCCAGCAAGATGCGCAAGGCGCAGGATCGCATGCGGGCGGCGCGCCCGTATGCCGAAAAGATCCGCAATATTGCAAGCAACCTGGGTCGCGCCAATCCGGAATACGTGCACGCTTTCATGAAGCCCAGCGACGCCAGGTCGGCGGGCTTGATCGTGGTGACTACCGACAAGGGTTTGTGCGGCGGCATGAACACCAACGTACTGCGTGGTGTCACCAACAAATTGCGGGAACTGCAGACTGCCGGAATGTCGGCGCAGTCAGTAGCCATCGGCAACAAGGGCTTGGGATTCCTGAATCGCATTGGTGCCAAAGTGGTGTCGCATGCCACGCATCTTGGCGACACGCCACACCTGGACAAGCTGATCGGACCCGTCAAGGTCCTTCTTGACGCCTATGCCAGAGGTGAAGTGAACGCGGTCTACCTCTGTTACACCAAGTTCATCAACACCATGAAGCAGGAACCCGTGGTGCAGCAGTTGTTGCCCCTGTCGGCCAGTGCGATGCAAATCGAGACGGACGCCAGCGAAGCCAAAGCAGGCGGCAAGCACGCCTGGGATTACATCTATGAGCCCGACGCGCAGGCCGTGATTGACGAGTTGTTGGTGCGCTATGTGGAGGCGCTGGTGTATCAGGCACTGGCAGAGAACATGGCGTCCGAGCAATCGTCGCGCATGGTTGCCATGAAGTCGGCCACCGATAACGCGGTGAGCGTGATTGCAGAACTCAAACTGGTCTACAACAAGACCCGCCAGGCTGCGATCACGAAAGAACTTTCAGAAATCGTTGCCGGTGCGGCAGCGGTTTAAACGTATTTATTTTTGGAGCAAAAAATGGCTCAGGTCCAAGGCAAGATTGTTCAGTGTATTGGTGCGGTGGTGGATGTGGAATTTCCACGTGACCAGATGCCCAAAATCTATGACGCCCTCAAACTTGAGGGCTCGGCATTGACACTGGAAGTACAGCAGCAACTTGGCGACGGTATCGTGCGCACCATTGCGCTCGGTTCATCGGACGGGTTGCGCCGCGGTCTGATGGTGTCCAACACCGGGCATCCGATCATGATCCCGGTGGGCAAGGCCACTTTGGGGCGCATCATGGACGTGCTGGGTACGCCGATAGACGAGCGTGGACCGGTCAATGCCGACAGGCAGATGTCGATTCACCGCAAGGCTCCAACCTACGACGAGCTCAGCCCGTCGCAGGAGTTGCTCGAAACCGGCATCAAGGTGATTGACCTGGTGTGCCCGTTTGCCAAGGGCGGCAAGGTCGGTCTGTTCGGCGGCGCCGGTGTCGGCAAGACCGTCAACATGATGGAACTGATCAACAACATCGCCAAGGCGCACAGCGGCTTGTCGGTGTTTGCCGGCGTCGGTGAGCGTACCCGCGAGGGCAATGACTTCTACCACGAGATGATGGACTCGGGCGTGGTCAACAGCAAGAACCTGGGTGAATCCAAAGTGTCAATGGTTTACGGCCAGATGAACGAGCCACCGGGCAATCGTCTGCGCGTGGCGCTGACCGGCCTGACCATTGCCGAGTCCTTCCGCGATGAAGGCAAGGACGTGCTGTTCTTTGTGGACAATATTTACCGTTTCACCCTGGCCGGTACCGAAGTGTCGGCACTGCTGGGTCGCATGCCTTCGGCGGTGGGTTATCAGCCTACGCTGGCCGAGGAAATGGGTCGTCTGCAAGAGCGCATCACTTCCACAAAGATTGGCTCCATCACCTCGATCCAGGCCGTTTACGTGCCGGCCGATGACTTGACCGACCCAAGCCCTGCCACCACCTTTGCCCACCTGGATTCCACTGTGGTGCTGAGCCGTGACATTGCTTCGCTGGGTATTTACCCGGCGGTCGATCCGCTCGATTCAACCAGTCGCCAGCTCGACCCCCTGGTGGTCGGCGCCGACCACTATGAAACCGCTCGCGCCGTGCAGGGTACCCTGCAGCGTTACAAGGAACTGCGCGACATCATCGCCATTCTCGGTATGGACGAGTTGGCACCCGAAGACAAACTGGCCGTGGCACGGGCCCGCAAGATCCAGCGCTTCCTGTCGCAGCCCTTCCACGTTGCTGAAGTGTTTACCGGAACCCCTGGCAAGTACGTCAGTCTGGCCGAGACGATTCGCGGCTTCAAGATGATCGTCGCCGGTGAATGTGATCATTTGCCGGAACAGGCCTTCTACATGGTTGGCACGATCGACGAAGCCTTCGAGAAGGCGAAGAAAATGTAATAACCTTGAGGGACAGACCTTTAGCTCTGTCCCCAACTGGCTAGGAATATATGAACACCATCCACGTCGATGTGGTCAGCGCCGAAGAGTCCATCTTCTCCGGTGAGGCGCGTTTTGTTGCCTTGCCCGGCGAAGCGGGTGAGCTTGGCATTTACCCGCGCCACACGCCCTTGATCACCCGCATCAAGGCCGGCTCCGTGCGCATTGAACAGGCCGACGGCAGTGAAGAATTCATCTTCGTCGCTGGCGGCATTCTCGAAGTGCAGCCCAACTGCGTCACCGTGTTGTCTGACACCGCCATCCGCGGCAAGGATCTGGATGACGAGAAGGCCAACGAAGCCAAGGCGGCCGCTGAAGAAGCCATCAAGAACGCCAAGAGCGACATCGATCTGGCCAAAGCCACATCCGAGCTGAGCATCATGCTGGCCCAGATCCAGGCGCTGCGCAAATACCGCCAGAAGAAATAGGCTCAGCCAAGCACCGGTGTATCGGGCAACTCGTTGCGGTTGCTCTGTGCGCTGGCCAGCGCAAAGTGTTGCTCCAGCAGCGACGAAACTCCGGCCAGCGCCCCCGCCAGGCCCTCCTCAAACCGACCCGTTGCAAAAGCGCCACTCATGCGCGCCACCAGGGACTGCCAGGTCTGTGCATCGACCAGGTCGTTGAGCCCCCGATCGGCCACAATTTCAATCTTTCGTTCGGCCAGCAGGAGGTAGATCAGCACACCATTGTTGCCGGCCGTGTCCCAGACCCGCAGTTCACCAAACAGGGCCAGCGCGCGCTGGCGGACAAGTTGGGGGGTTGGTGACTTGCGCAGAACGTAGGCCAGAGGCAGCCCGGCCTCGACAAAAATCCGGATTTCACCCGAATGCCGGCGCTCACTCGTGCTCACCGCGTCTCTCAGGCGCTGCAGCGCGGCCTGCCCGATGGCACGGCGGGTATCGGCCTGGTCGAGCCAGAGATGCTTTATCAAGCGTCGAAAACGGCTGTTCATCACCAGTCTCCCGAGGCGCCACCGCCCCCAAAATCACCACCACCACCGGAGCTGAAGCCGCCACCAGAACCTGAGCCAAAGCCGCCGCCGCCGCCACCGCCCCAACCGCCATGATGCCCGGAACCCCATGCGACGCCTGAAAGGCCGCGCGCCGCGCTCGAAAGCAGTGCAAACAACATGGCCGCCAGCGCCGCCAGACCGGCAATGACAAGGCTGGAGGTAATCAAAAGCGCAATCACCCCGACGGCACCGCCCGTCACCAGCGAGCCCAGCCGGGTGCCCATGACCCGGCGTGCAAGGCCAGCCACAACCGGAACTGCGAAGAAGATGAAGACCGCCAGATCGATCCAGTCAAATCCGAGCCGGACCCCTTTGAGCACCGAGGTCCTGGCAGGCTCTGGCAGGGCTTCGGCACGGATCAGCGCCATGATCTGCTCACTGGCCGCATCCAATCCACCGGCAAAGTCGCCTTGCTTGAATCGTGGTGTGATCGCCTCGTCGATGACGCGCTTGGATGCCAGGTCGGGTATGGCACCCTCCAGCGCCTTGGCCACCTCCATCCGGACTTTGCGGTCGCTCTTGGCGACGACCAGCAGCAGCCCGTCGCCAATGCCCTTGCGTCCAACCTTCCAGCTATCAGCCACGCGCTGGCTGTAACTGGCAATGTCTTCCGGCTGAGTGGTGGGCACCAGCAGCAGAACAATTTGCGCCCCATGGCTTTGTTCAAACGCCGCCAGTTTGGTCTCCAGTTGCGCCAACTGCGCCGCGTCCAGTGTCGCTGTGTGGTCCATCACATGACCAGTGAGCGCCGGTACCGTCTGTTGCGCCTGCGCCAGCGAGAGCAACAAGCCAGCGCACAAGAGCAGCAGCATCCTGATCCACTTCACCAGCCAAACGGGCTGGCGTTTTGGCGGCGTCATTTCTTGCTGAAATCAACCACCGGCGAAGTTGAAATGGCAGCCTCGTTCTGAACGGTGAAGCTCGGTTTGGGCTGGTAGCTGAACACCATGGCAGTCAGATTGCTGGGAAAACTGCGTGCCAGCACGTTGTAGGCTTGCACCGCCTGAATGTAGCGGTTGCGCGCTACCGTCACACGGTTTTCGGTGCCCTCAAGCTGCACCCGCAAATCCTTGAAACCCTCGTTGGCCTTCAGGCTCGGGTAACGCTCAGACACCACCATCAAACGGCTCAGCGCTGACCCCAGCTCACCCTGGGCGGCCTGGAATTTCTGGAAAGCCTGCGGGTTGTTCAGCGTTTCCGGCGTCACCTGAATCGAAGTTGCCTTGGCGCGCGCCTCCACCACCTTGGTCAGGGTCTCCTGCTCGAAGGCGGCTTCGCCCTTGACGGTGGCCACGATATTGGGAACCAGGTCAGCGCGGCGTTGGTACTGGTTGAGAACTTCGCTCCAGGCCGAGGTGGTCTGCTCGTCCAGGCGTTGAAAATCGTTATAGCCACAACCCGTCAGGGCGGCAGCGCTGAGGAGGATCAAGAACCAGCGTGTCATAAGAAGAACTCCCGTAAGTGAGCCATAACAGTAGCACAAACCAGGCGGCAGCGGTTAGCGCCAAATCACGGCAAAATCGGGTTATGCCAAAAACAAAGAAGCACGCTGCGACCATGGGTGGGTCAGCCGATGACATTGAGGCGGCGTTTTACGAAGCGCTGCAGAACGCCGACCTGGAAAAGCTCATGGCCTGCTGGGCCGATGAAGACGATCTGGTTTGCGTGCATCCGAGCGGCCCGCGCCTGATCGGAGTGGCGGCCATACGCTCCGCTTTTGAAGCCATGTTTTCCAAGGGAAGTATTCGTGCCTGGCCGGAAGCGCTGCGCAAGGTCGAGTCGCTCGTGAGCAGTGTGCACAATCTGCGCGAACGCATTGAAGTGCTGACCGAAGAAGGCCCGCGCCAGGTCTATGTAGTAGCCACCAATGTTTATCATAAAACGGCGCAGGGCTGGCGCCTGGTGGCGCACCATGCCAGTCCCGCTACTGATCAGGAGGCGCAGGAAATCATGCCGGTGCCGCACGTTCTGCACTAGGGATGCGCTGCCTCACTCGCACTCAGGCCAGGCGGTGTCAAAGGCATGGATGAAATCGTCAAGCAGGCGCTCGCCAAATGGCCCAAGGTTCCTGCCTGTTACGGCTGGCTCGGCCTCGATGCACGAGGCAACTGGTACCTGCGCGATGACAGTGCGCAGGCGCGGGGGCCGTTCTCTGCCGGATTGGCGCAGAGCAAGGGCGACCGCCTTGAACACAGCCGGCTGCTCGAATTCATCGCTCGCAACTACGAGCATGATGCCTGCGGCCAATGGTTCTTTCAGAATGGTCCGCAGCGGGTCTATGTGGAACTCGAAATCAGCCCCTTCATCTGGCACCTTGACGCTGACTTGACGCTGCACAGTCACACCGGCGAGGCCGCTAGGGCGCAGGGTGCGGTGCTGGACGAAGAGGGCCGCCTGTACTTGCAAACCGACATCGGCTTCGGACT
>Ga0268283_1001023_pt1 | contig 14594 bp, 7 predicted proteins | sample saktaG_13_FD_190140 | JGI IMG/M metagenome (GOLD analysis project Ga0268283, IMG submission 190140) | Saline water microbial communities from Sakinaw Lake, British Columbia, Canada - sak_2013_06_06_36m | ecosystem: Environmental > Aquatic > Non-marine Saline and Alkaline > Saline ... | reverse complement strand
GTAAAGCGAATTCTCGTTAACAATCTGCCATAAGTCAAGTTGGGCAACCTCTTTTCGTTGCCCAACATTAAACGGTCAAAATTCCGATGGATTTTTCCACCAGTGGCGTTCATACATTTCAACGTGAGCATGTCGGACACGAAAAGATGTGCCTGATCTATTTAGCTATATCGTGGTTACAGCCCATAAATTTCTATCCGCCCACCACCACACTCAACACATCACTCCATTCCCCCACTTGCTCATCATGATAGCGGTAGATCGCCTTGTACTTCCACACCACACTGGTTCCGAGGGGCGGGAGCGGGACGGGGTCGGGGGTGTTTGGCTCGGTGTGGATGATGAGGAATACAAACCCAGTGCCGTCATTGCGGTCTACCCATATTTCTATCGCGCTGGCATTGCCTTTAGTCCAAACGACGGTGGGGTGTCCGGCTTGCAGCAAACTACTTAACACCGGCTTCCAAGTGCTAGGATCGATGATGTAAGCCGAGCCGATGATCTGCAAATCCTGACCAATGGCGGGTGAATAATTTTTGTGTGCTTTAAGCCGATTGATCAAAAGGGAAAACCGGGGGATGATCCCGGATTTGACAATAGGCGGGATGGGTTCGGGCAATAGGGGGGCAATTGGCCATTCGGTAGCGTCAGTGCCGCCATCCCTCAACAGGTTTTTGAAGGCCGTGCCATTGTGGGCATAACTCTGCGCCCGGCTTAGGATGTTGAGCGCATAGCGGAAACTGACGGCATCGGCTTGCAGTGACGTTAAATCATCCGCATTGATTTCCAGCGTTCCAGTATATTTGGACAGGGTGGCAGCGACATGATCGAGTAAATCGGCTTTGCCGCTGTCGTCTTTGGGTAAATATGTATTAGTAGGCATGGTTGTTTTATCCTAAAATGATTAAAAATTCGTAAAAATAAATGACCGTTTCCTAAACAGTATTCCCCCATACCGTTTTATTGTCTCCCGAACCTTGGGAAGCATTTTTCGATGATTTTTAAATGCTCCTCAAGTCTTGCGAAACAATCTTCAAGTCTTGCGGAGCATTTCTCAAGGCTTGAGAAATGGTACAAAATCTCTTGGCCCGTTTCTCAAGGCTTGAGGAACACTCCTCAAGTCACTAAAGGCTTTTCTCAGCCGCCGAGGAATGCTCCTCAGTGTTTGGGAAAGTGTCCCAAGGCTTAAGGAATGCTCCGCAAGACTTGAGGATTGTTTCACAACAGACGGGAACGGTGAAATATGCTTGGGGGACTATTCCTCAGCATCGTTGCGATGCCCCAAAATCATTTTCATATCCATGATTTTATTTAAAAAACAGATTATTGAGAAAACCCTTTATCTCATTCCAGATGGTTTATTCTGTTAGCGACAAAGCGGATAGGCAATATTCCAATTTGGAAAAATCTTCATTTTTATGATTGATTTATACTTTTTATAAACCTAGTGGATATAAATCAATACCTTCGCCAAAAATCAGGTAGCCTTGGCGTAAGTTCTGCCGATTCATATAGCCTTGGCAATCTGGCTGTCGATTAACAACTCATTTGGCATTTTTGCCAAACAGTTTTTAATCCTGTGTATGTATTTGCTGACTCTGGAAACGGTTTTCAGATCCAGCATACTCTTAAAATTCACGCCTTGGAGCTGTCGAATTGTAACGATTCAGTCCCCCTCTTTGAAAAAGAGGGGTTAGGGGAGATTTTATTAGATAAATCCCCCTCGCTCCCCCTTTTTCAAAGGGGGAGGTGAATACTTACGTCGAATTAGCTTTTCCGTTTGACGAAGGTATTGATGTTAGCCAGAGGATAAATGAGCCCAACAAACCATACAAACAAATACGATACCAGCACAACCGAATAAATTAATCTATCAAGTACGCGACAATATTCGCTTCAAGCACTATAGCTTGAGTGCAGAGAATACCTATCTTTCATGGATTAAGCAATTTATTACTGGTTTCCAAGCTCCATATGGAGACCCAGTCATTAAAATAACTGAAGAAATAACTGGGTTCAGAGTAAAGTTAAATCTAAGTTTACTCTGAACCCAGCTATTTTGTTAGTCCTCACCATCCAAGTGGCGGGGCGGTTGTTAAGCATGGTAAACTGGTCGCTAAATCAAGAACAGGAAGTGAAGCTATGTCTGTCATTACGTTTGATACCTTAAAATATGCCAACACTCTTAAAGCTGCCGGGGTTCCTCTTGCGCAAGCAGAAGCAGAGGCCGTGGCGCTGTCCGAAGTTCTGGAAGTAAATCTCAAGGACTTGGTCACTAAAGAAGATTTATTGTCGGTTAAAAATGAGCTTCACCGCGATATTGAAGACGTACGCCGAGATATGCGCGAAATGGAACAGCGCCTTATCATCAAGCTCGGCGCACTTATAGCATTATCCATTGGCATAGTTGCCGCGCCAGTCAAATTGCTTTAAAAGCCGCCTCCAAGCCGTAAAGACGCTCTTATTGCGTGGTAAGAAACTTAAAAGGCCATACAAGCAGGTTTTTATACACGGGATGCCAGTTTTAAGTCGTGTTTGAACACTTTTTACGCCTGTAAATACCAAGATTACGCCAATAATTACGCTGCAATGGCAAGTAATCAGAGTGCAGTGGAAAAGCCTTTAAGCCTTAGCCATCAAGGTGTTTGCAGAGGGGGCTGTTTTATAAAACGCTGCCAACACACGACATTAGAGTTTTTACAGACGTAAACAGGCCGCAAATAGATGGTTTCATGGTTAATACACGCGTAAAGCTAACAAACCCGCCTGTAAACAGACTGATTACTGACTATAACAGCCTGAAAACATCCGCTATTCACCCCGCTACATAAGGTAGTGCCATACCCACGTCTGCTTTTATTCCCAACCCGGATCATGATTTTTTAAATAACCGGGACAGAGTAAAGTTAGGTCTAAGTTTACTTTGGTTCTGGTTATTTATGCCTATACCAACGCACCTTACGGGTTTGAAACGTCCCGAAGGGTCTAATCTACCAGCGATGGGTAACGCCTATCGAAATCAAAAAAACAATGATAACGCCCTGCAAGGGCGTTATTCCTTAATGACGATAATCATGCGCTCGATGATATTTGCTTTCGCCATTGCAGGACTTGGGGTTTTGTGGATATTCCTGATTTCATAGGGCTGCATCCTATGCTGATGTATTATGCCCTTTCAGGGCGTTGTGTTAATTCCGTCAATCAGATGCTAGCGGTTCACCGCCAGGGTGTGCTGGCCTCGACAAGTTCGGTAATCTGACGATCCAGAGTGTCAAGCCGCACATCCAGCTCCGTCTCTCCTTGGTCGATGGCCTGCTCCAGCCCTCTGGCCGACTCCATAATGTCCAGCGCACAGATAAAGCCGGCATTGCTGACCAGAGTATGCAGCCATCGGGCAGCCATTTCCCTATCACCCGAGGCCAGATCGCTGCGTGTCAGCTTTACTGCATTAATGTTGTCATCGAAGAACATCTCCAGCAGACTGATGAACATATCCCGATCACCGCTCAGCCGCTTTGCTGCACCGTCTCGGTCGATTCCAGCGATATCCGGAAAGTCTTTGATAGTATTGATGCCTGTCGATGTCTGTGCCGCTGGGACTGAGGTCTGTCGAGGCTTAATCCATTTTGACAGCATGACCGCCATCTGGTCCAGATCCATCGGCTTTGCAAGCACGTCGTTTGCACCGGCTGCACGGGCTGCCGCTTGCTGTTCTTCACGCACGCCGGCGGTGAAGGCAATGATTGGCAGATCGGTTAAACCTAAATCTTCTCTGATCAGCCGGATTGCAGTCAAGCCGTCCATCACGGGCATCTGTACATCCATCAGCACCGCATTGAAAGCCTCTGGCCGAGTTATGAGAAGTTGTACGGCCTGTTGGCCATCAGCGGCCAGAGTGGTGGCTGCACCTTCCAGCGCCAGCGCACGCTCCATCAGATCTCGGTTCATAGTGCTGTCGTCCACCACGAGTATGTGCATTCCAACCAGACGCGGCTCACAAGAGGGCGGTGCTTGGTGGGTGGCCAGTGCGTCCTTATCACCTTCGCGACCTTTTTGAAAAGGTAATTCGAACCAAAAGGTACTACCTTGGCCGACTTGGCTCTCAACGCCAATCTCTCCGCCCATTAGTTCTACCAGGCGCTTGCAAATGGATAGGCCTAGACCTGTGCCACCGAAACGACGGTTGATGCCCGCATCAGCTTGGGTAAAAGGTGAAAATAGCCGGGCCAGCGCCTCGGGCGCAATGCCTATGCCGCTGTCGCATACCTCGAAGCGCAGCCGCACGGTGGTTTCGCCGATCTCGCGCACTTGGATAAAGACCGCTACTTCCCCCCGCTCGGTAAACTTGATGGCGTTTCCGGTCAGGTTGAACAATACCTGTTCCAAACGCAGTCCATCGCCGAGCAATGGTTCCAGCAGCGTAGCCGGAGGCTCTAGGCGCAGCGTGAGTCCTTTGGTTCCTGCGGCCTGACCCATCAGGCTATCAAGATTAGCCAACAGGCTCCCTAGGTCGAAGGGGCGGGGTTCGATGCGCAGTTGCCCCGCTTCAATTTTGGATAAGTCGAGCACGTCGTCAAGAATAGCGAGCAGGGATTGGCCGGCAGTCCGGATGCGCTCGACCATTTCACGCTGCTTTCCGATGAGCGGTTCGCGTTCCAGTACTTGGGCCAAGCCGAGTACCGCGTTCATCGGGGTGCGTATCTCATGGCTCATGTGAGCCAGGAACTCGCTCTTAGCCGCATTGGCGGACTCTGCGACATCATAAGCCTGCCGCAGCTCATGCTCGTAATGCTTTCGTTCGCTGATGTCTCGGGACACGCCGAGAATTTCCACAAAGACGCCGTCGGTATTGAGAATTGGACTTGCTGTAACATCAGTCCAGACGGAGGAGCCATCTTTGCAACGCTGTTCCAGCTCTCCTCGAAAGTTTTCCAAGGGAAGTCCGGCCTCTACGTTGGCACGTAATTTTTCGAAATACGCATGGGCAATGGTCAGTGAGTCGGGAGTGAGCACCTCTTCCAGTGATTGGGATATGACTTCATCCGCTGTGAAGCCACGTAACTTTTCAACGGAGGGGCTTACGTAGAAAAATCTGCCTTCAAGATTCATCGTCTTAATGATGTCAATGGCATTGTCGGCCAGCAGACGGTGTCGCTCCTCACTGATCCGCAGTCTTTCTTTCATCTGCTTGCGTGCCGTGATGTCTTCGATGATGAACAGGTGACGGGGCGGGCCATCGGCATCGACTTGCACCGGTGCACAGGTCACGCTGACCCAGACCACTGAGCCGTCCGGATGAAGATAGCGTTTATTTATGCTGTAGCCGCTGATCTCGCCGGCGTTAAGCCGCTTTGTCTTATCGAAACTTTGCTGAATGTCGTCCGGATGCGTGAGATGACTCAGGGAGTCAATTCCTATCAATTGCTCGAGCGTTTGACCGACGATTTCGCCAAGACGCACGTTGGCTTCCAGAACCTGTCCAGTGCTTGAGTCGACTAGCGCAACGCCCAGAGGTGCCTGTTCGAAGATGACGCGAAAACGTGCCTCGGCGACCCGCTGGGCTTTCAGCGAGGTCAATTCTTGACGCTGCTTCCCCCTGCGCCACAGTAAATAGCCTGCGGAATAGATCAGCAGCAGGCCAAAACCCACGACTAGGGCGGTGGCCCAGGCTAAGTTGCGGATGCCGGCATAGGCTTCAATCTCGTCGATCTCGGCGATCATTAACCAGGGTGTCCCTGCAACGACGGAGGCGTAGGCCAGCACGGGAATCCCTCGATAATCGCGACCGCCCTCGATAATACCTCGTTCTCCGAGTACCGCTCTGGCTGCGGGCATCTCTGGCGTGCTCAAAGGAAGGGTCATCGAGAGTGCTGCATTACGCTTAAAGCGTAGGGGTGTTAAAAAGCGGACTTCTTCACCGTCGCGCCGAACCAGGTAGGTCTCCGCCGTTTGGGTTGGCACAGGCCAGGATTCGACCAACGGGTTCAGTGCCTGATTCGAGTGCCACGTCACGTAGGCAACACCCAGCGGCGCCATGTCTGGCGACCCGATGGATGCCAGAACGCCGAATTGAATCTCCCCCTTGGCGTTACTGTGCAAATCGACGAGTTCAACACGCGGTCGGCGCAAGATATCCAGGATTAAATCCTTATAGGCGCGGACATCGGCTTCACCAATGGCGAAGGCCGGGCGACCCTCGACATCCACCACTGCCAGACCTGCCCAGCCTCGAGCCTGCGCCATCTGTACCATCAGCTCCTGCATTTTTTTCAGACTTGCCCCATTCTTCCGACCGCCGCTTTGCCATTGGCTGAAAAGTATCTCAAGCTGCGAGTGGCCGTAAAAAGCCAAGTCGGTATCAACCCGAGCCTCAGCGAGCCAAGCCTCGATTTGTTGGCGTTTCTGCTCGGCAATCACAGCCAGGGTGCGGTCGTTTTCGCGGCGTATTTCCTTGCTCAGGTAGCGATAGCCGATGGTACCAATCGTGCCGATCAGTAGCGAAAGGGCGAGTAGCGGCAGCACAAAATGAAGCCAATGGCGACCGAAGCCGTTTGCGGAAGAAGTTGGAAGATGGGAGGCGATAGCGGTTCTCATGTTGGTAGATACAGTCCGGTACTTCGATAAAGCTTAAGTACAAGAGCGGGTTTAAAAAAGCTGGCGACGCTGTTAAGTGACGAAGCAAAATTGGTATGTTGTTTGCAGAGCGTTTTCACTCTGCTTGGTATCGGCAGAGCAGGATGAGCAGTGCTCCTAACATTGGCTAGAATAGCAATAAGCAATAATTATGCTCTATTTTAGTAAATTATGCACCAATATGGAACGATTTTTGAATCTTTGGAGACCTATTAAGGAGGATTTGCCGTCTACCGGTTGCGTCGAGAGTCCCACGCACTCTCATGCTTCTCCGTGCATCGTGAGCGCCAAACTAAAATTCTCTTCATTCTTTATTATGCACAACTATAGATTTTCAGATAAATAATTTCGATACTAACGGATACCATCCCTTTGAGGGATGTTATCCGTGTGAGTTAAATTGTCGCGTAGTGGAAGTTTAATTTCTGAGAAACTATATGGTTTAAATGATTTTGGCATATTGTTGGCATTGTCTTAAATGATTAAATAAACAAGGGGAGTCAAGCGACTATAAAAATACCTGCTGGTCACTATGGCAGCAATTTAAACTCCTTTTTTACCCGGATGTATTTGTTAACTTTCCATAAGTTTGTGAAAACAGCACTTTAAACGTATATTAGGCAGTTGTTTAAATTGCCGGAATTACTTGATGGATACTATTAGCATTCGTGGTGCCAGAACGCATAACCTGAAAAATATTGATATTGATCTGCCCAGAGACAAACTGATTGTTATTACCGGACTTTCCGGTTCGGGCAAGTCATCACTGGCGTTTGATACCATTTATGCCGAAGGTCAGCGGCGCTATGTAGAATCCCTTTCTGCTTATGCGCGTCAGTTTTTATCCATTATGGAAAAACCGGATGTTGACCATATAGAAGGTTTGTCTCCGGCTATTTCTATTGAACAAAAATCTACTTCGCACAATCCACGCTCAACGGTGGGTACAATCACCGAAATCTATGATTATCTGCGCTTGTTATATGCGCGTACCGGCACGCCGCGTTGTCCTGAGCATCATACGTCACTGGAAGCGCAAACGGTTAGTCAGATGGTTGACCACATTCTTTCGCAACCGCAAGATCAACGCTGGATGTTGTTGGCACCCGTTATTAATGATCGTAAAGGCGAGCATAGTCAGTTACTCGATGACTTGCGTGCCCAAGGTTTTATACGCGCTCGTATTGACGGCGTTGTTTATGATTTGGATGACGCACCGGCGTTGGACTTAAAAAAGAAACACACCATAGAGGTGGTAGTTGACCGTTTTAAAGTGCGCGATGATATTGCCCTACGTTTATCTGAATCCTTTGAGACGGCTTTGCGTATTGCCGATGGTATCGCCATTGCTGCCTGTATTGAAGACGCCACGGAGTTGGTTTTTTCTGAGCGTTATGCGTGTATACAATGCGGTTATAGTTTAACTGAGTTGGAGCCGCGCATATTCTCGTTTAATAACCCCAAAGGTGCCTGTAGTAGCTGTGATGGTTTGGGTGTAAGGCAGCATTTTGACGCTGATTTGATTGTCCATAACCCCGATATTAGTCTTGCCGGCGGGGCTATTCGTGGCTGGGATCGCCGCAATGCCTATTATTATCAACTGATTTGTTCACTGGCGGAGCATTACGGTTTTGATCTTGAGGTGCCTTTTTCAGAACTGCCTAAAGAAGCGCAAGACGCCATTCTTTATGGGAGCGGAAATGCGGCCATTGAATTTAAGTTTATGTCCGGCACGGGGTTGGTTAAAACAAAAAAACATCGTTTTGAAGGCATTATTGCCAATATGGAACGGCGTTACCTTGAGACAGATTCGCAGATGGTTCGTGACGAATTGGCAAAATATCGTTCCCATAAACCTTGTACTGTTTGTAATGGCGCACGTCTTAATGTCGCTGCTCGACATGTCTTTATTGAAGAATTTCCGATTCATCAACTGACCCATTTACCTATCCGCAAATCACTGGCCTTCTTTAAGACCTTATGTCTGCCGGGGCAGCGGGGCGAAATTTCTATAAAAATTATTAAAGAAATTCAAGACCGACTGGAATTTTTGGTTAACGTCGGACTGGATTATCTAACGTTGGATCGCAGTGCCGACACGCTCTCCGGTGGTGAAGCTCAGCGTATTCGTCTCGCCAGTCAAATTGGCGCAGGTTTGGTAGGCGTTATGTATGTGCTTGATGAACCCTCTATCGGCTTACATCAGCGCGACAACCAGCGTTTGCTTAATACCTTGTTTCATCTGCGTGATTTGGGCAATACTGTTATCGTGGTTGAACATGACGAAGATGCCATTCGTGCGGCTCAGCATATTGTTGATATCGGCCCTGGCGCGGGCGTTCATGGGGGGCGGATTATTGCCCAAGGTACACTGAATGATATTCTTAATAACGAAGATTCTTTAACAGGCCAATATTTGTCGGGAAAAGTGAGTATTGAAATTCCGGAATCATTAACGCCTATCGATAAAGACAAGGTAATTACCATTCGCAATGCTTATGGAAATAATCTGAAAAATGTGGATATTTCCTTTCCTGTGGGCTTGCTGACTTGTGTAACCGGCGTTTCTGGCTCCGGTAAATCAACCTTGGTTAATGACACGTTATATGCCCATGCGGCACGGTTAATCAATCGTGCCGGGGTTATTCCCGCACCTTGTGATGCCATTGAAGGACTGGAGCATTTTGATAAAGTGGTTGATATTGATCAAAGTCCGATAGGTCGAACGCCACGATCCAATCCGGCAACATACACCGGTTTGTTTACACCGATACGCGAGCTTTTTTCTGCGACCCATGAGGCACGCTCACGCGGTTATACGGTTGGCCGTTTTAGCTTTAATGTTAAAGGCGGACGCTGCGAAGCGTGTAAAGGGGATGGCGTTATCAAAGTTGAAATGCACTTTTTACCGGATATTTTTGTGCATTGTGATGCCTGCAACGGCAAACGGTATAACCGTGAAACGCTGGAAATACGTTATAAAGGCAAAACCATTCATCAAGTGCTGGAGATGACCGTAGAAGATGCGGCTGAATTTTTTAGTCCGGTGCCCACGTTAGCCAGAAAGTTACACACCTTAACCGAGGTCGGTTTGAGTTATATTACCTTGGGACAAAATGCGACAACGCTTTCCGGCGGTGAAGCGCAACGCGTTAAACTGGCTAAAGAGCTTTCCAAACGCGATACCGGCAAGACGTTATATATTTTAGACGAGCCGACGACGGGATTGCATTTTCATGATATAAAACAATTGCTGGGTGTACTGCATACCTTGCGTGATCATGGCAATACCGTTATTGTTATCGAACATAACCTGGATGTGATTAAAACCGCTGACTGGCTTGTAGATATGGGCCCGGAAGGCGGTGATGGTGGCGGTATGCTGGTTGCCGAAGGCTCACCGAAACAGGTTTCTGAAAATGCGGCTTCGTATACGGGTCATTATTTAAAGCGGTTTTTTGAGTAAGTGTTTTTGGGTTAAGTTTGAGGATTCAAAATTTGCAACGGTCATGTCGTGGAGTCGGTTTTAAGAGTGCGCATCAAATAACTTCGGCATCTTGCGCCCTCTCCCACTGGGAGAGGTCGGGGGTGAGGGGATATAAATGGTCAAGTTTCAGGTGCGATGCTAAGGAATGCGCATGAAATAAGTTGAGCATCTGTAGGGGCGGATTTATCCGCCCAAGGCGAATGAATTCGCCCCTACACGCATGATTCATTGGCCATTCTATTTCATGCACGTTCCTAAATAGAATTTCACATCCCTGTGACTGGATTCCGGCACCCATGCCGGAATGACGGGTTTGTGTCACTGGCTGAAGTATCTTGCTAATCAGCTATTATTAAGCAGAAAAATAATTTTAAATAACATGATATATAAACAGGGTTTTATTATGACCATATACTGTTTATGATACTTAAATTTTTGGTGCAAAGGAGCAACCGGTTTTGACAAAAGTGCAGGATATTACGAGTCCGATGACCGCATCGGAAAAGCGTGCAACGTGGTCTTTAGCAAGTATTTATGCCTTGCGTATGCTCGGCTTGTTTTTAATTTTGCCGGTATTATCATTATTTGCCGAACAACTTGACGGCTCAACACCGTCATTAATCGGCATGGCTATTGGTATTTATGGTATTAGCCAGGCGATTTTACAAATTCCTTTTGGCTTGATGTCCGATCGGTTTGGCAGAAAAAAAATCATTATCATTGGCTTGATACTGTTTTTTATCGGCAGTGTGGTTGCTGCCCTTTCAACCAGCATTTACGGTGTTTTATTGGGTCGGGCCATTCAAGGCTCTGGCGCAATAGCCGCGCCTATTATGGCTTTGGTGGCAGATTTAACGCAAGAAGTGCATCGCACGAAAGCGATGGCGTTAATTGGTCTCAGCATCGGTGTCTCTTTTGGCGTTGCCATTACCGCAGGGCCGGTGATTGCCGGATTTATTGGGGTTCACGGTATATTCTGGTTGATTGCCGGCTTGTCATTGGTGGCTATCTGGGTTATTCGTTATCAAGTACCCGATCCGCAGAAATCCAAAGTACACAGGGATGCGGAACTGGTGCCGGGTCAGTTTTTTAATATCTTAAAAAACCATGATTTATTACGACTTAATTATGGTATTTTTATTTTACATGCCATTTTAACGGCCAGTTTTGTGGTGGTGCCTTTATTAATGCGTGATACCGGTTTGCTGCCTGCCGAACACTGGAAAGTTTATTTGCCGGTTTTTGTTATTTCAATGGCCGCCATTATTCCGTTCGTTATTTTGGCAGAAAAAAAACGCAAAATGAAACCAGTTTTTATCGGTGCCATTGCCGCACTGGTTTTGGCTGATCTGGGTTTAATGCAGTTTCATGCGTCTTTGCCGGCAATAATTGGTTTTCTCTGGTTGTTTTTTACCGGCTTTAATTTGTTGGAAGCAACCCTGCCTTCATTAATCTCCAAGACGGCACCTGGCGATTTAAGAGGCACGGCAATGGGTGTTTATTCAACCTGTCAGTTTTTGGGCGCAGGTATTGGCGGCGGGGTAGGTGGCTGGTGTTATGGCGCTTATGGTGCCGCCGGCGTGTTCTTGTTTTGCGCCGCAGCCGCCTTGAGCTGGTTAATACTGTCAATCAGTATGAAACCACCCCGTTATTGGGCTAATTTGCTCATCTCATTAGAAAAAATTAACGAGCAGGAAGCCAACGATTTTGTGGCCGCGATGTTGAAAGTGGTCGGCGTAGAGGAAATTACCCTGCACTACGATGAGGCGATGGCTTATCTAAAAGTGGATAATCAACAACTCGACAAGAACCAGTTACAAGGTTTGATTACGCAGTATGTTGGTTAGCTGAAAGAGTTGATCTAACGAGTTGTTTATCTGTGGCTCAAATACGTTTTTTAGGATCATTGCCGGTTTCAAAGGCAACAATTCATCAATACGTATTTGGCCAGGTTGGCAACAATTTTTACTGTTTCCCAAGCTCCAGTTTGGTAAACCAGTCTTGGAAGCTCCAGCTTTCCGAGGCTGTCATCACGGTAAAATGCCGGCAAAAACCCTATTTTTTATGGAATCATGATGGGTGGAAAATGGCGACCAAAAATACCAAGCTTGATTTCAGCTTTGCCGCCTAATGCCTCAACCGCACGTTCAAAGCACCGTTCAAGTAAGATACGATGGGCGGCAGGTTCACCAGCCTCTATTTCATTGGCACGAGCGAACCATTGATTGATTTGTTCCTCGGTAAAATCACGTTCTCCGACTAGATCAATATCGCGGTCAAGCTGCGCCCATTCAGCACTACGTTTTACACTATCGCGGGCTTTATTGCCATAACCAAATACTAATGAAACTAGGCTGGCTGCGGTGATGAAAGTAGCGCACCACTGGATTATCAGGGGATCAGCGACTTTCGCGAATGCAATGGAACCAGCCAGTATTGACGCAGCCTTGATGAAACCCTCGCGCCACTCGAAAATACGCTGCCGCTCTTGGTAATACATTCGGTTCATCAATGCACGCACTTTTACGTCATAGCGGCGTTGCCATAAATAGTCAAAGTTGTCATCAGTCATGGCTTTATCCCTTTTTTGGAGGAGGTGCCTTAGATGGTCGTGGAACATGCGACTTATGCGTAGATTCAGGTGATTGCTTTGGTTGTGTGGCGGGATCATAAATCATAATGAAGACTCTTCTGCATTTAATAATGGCGCAACCCGAAAAGTTGACGAAACATCAGCGCCTGTATGGTTTGAATATTACTCCTGTTGGGTTCGAAGTAACAATTTCTATAAAAAAATAAACAGCCTTATAACATAAAAAAGATGAACAAAGGCAACATTTGTTCATCTTTTCGATATAGAGGTTTTGCCGTAGTTATTCACCTCCCCCTTTGAAAAAGGGGGATTGAGGGGGATTTATCTAATAAAATCTCCCCTAACCCCTCTTTTTCAAAGAGGGGGACTGAATGATTACGTTTTGCCTGTTAGTATCACCTTGGTAATTCTGAAACCCCCATCAGATATTCATCCACGGCTCTGGCGGCTTGCCGACCTTCGCGTATAGCCCAGACCACTAGCGATTGTCCACGCCTCCCGTCGCCGGCGGCGAACACTTTATCCACACTGGTGCTGTAGTGTTTTTCGTTGGCTTTTATCTGGCCGCGCCCATCCAGTTCAACGCCCAGTTGCTGTAACAAGCCTTCATGTACCGGATGAACAAAGCCCATTGCCAGCAACACCAGATCGGCTTCCAGGGTAAAGGCGCTATCGGGCTTTTCGCTCATTTTCCACTGGCCGCCATCCTGTTTCCATTCCACAGCTACGGCGTTAAGGTGGGTAATTTTACCTTCTTTGCCGGTGACGCTTGTAGTGTTGGCGCTCCAGTAACGATGTTTGATGCCTTCATCATGGGAAGTGGTGGTGCGCAGTTTGTTGGGCCAATTAGGCCAGGTGAGCAGTTTGTTTTCTTTTTCGGGTGGTTGCGGCAAAATTTCAAGCTGCACGACCGATACTGCGCCTTGCCGAATTGATGTCCCGATGCAATCAGAGCCGGTATCGCCGCCGCCGATAACCACGACACGCTTGCCTTTGGCAGAAATGGCGAGCTCATCAGGAATGGTATCGCCTGCATTGCGCTTGTTTTGCTGGCGTAAAAAATCCATCGCAAAATGCACGCCCTGATAATCATTACGACCCTCGACCTCTAAATCACGCGGTTTTTCGGAGCCGATGGTTAAGACCACCGCATCGTATTCGGTGAGTATTTTTTCTACAGAAATGTCTTTACCAATGTTGCAGTTGGGTCTAAACCTGACGCCTTCTGCTTGCATTTGCGCGATACGTCGGTCGATATGGGTTTTTTCCATTTTAAAATCAGGAATGCCATAGCGTAACAACCCGCCGATACGGTCATTTTTTTCATACAATACCACTTCATGACCAGCGCGAGCCAGTTGTTGGGCACAAGCCATGCCCGCTGGCCCTGAACCAATTACGGCTACGCGCTTACCAGAGCGTTGCGCCGGTATCAGGGGTTTTACCCAGCCCATTTCCCAGCCTTTATCGATAATGGCGCGTTCTATCGATTTTATGGTCACGGGTTGATCAGTCAAATTAAGCGTACACGCCGCCTCGCAGGGTGCAGGACAAATACTGCCGGTAAATTCCGGAAAATTGTTGGTGCTGTGCAAAACGGCCAGTGCTTCTTGCCAGTCGCCATGATAAACATCGTCATTCCATTCCGGAATAATATTATTAACCGGACAACCCTGATGACAAAAAGGAATGCCGCAATCCATGCAGCGTGCGCCTTGCTGCGCCATTTCTGCATCGCTGGGGGCTAACGTAAATTCCCGATAATGCTTGATACGATCACTTGGCGCTTCATAGCGCCGTTCGGCTCGCGGTAGTTCCATAAACCCGGTTGGTTTGCCCATCTCAATACCTTCTACAATAAATGTTTACACAGTGCGGTTG
>Ga0268283_1001022_pt1 | contig 14621 bp, 6 predicted proteins | sample saktaG_13_FD_190140 | JGI IMG/M metagenome (GOLD analysis project Ga0268283, IMG submission 190140) | Saline water microbial communities from Sakinaw Lake, British Columbia, Canada - sak_2013_06_06_36m | ecosystem: Environmental > Aquatic > Non-marine Saline and Alkaline > Saline ... | reverse complement strand
TGATGCTTATGTCTTTGCCCGAAGTATTTTCAACTTCCACCCAAAAATTGGTCATACGGGTAAGAGGTGGAGAGGTGTAAGAGGGCGAGTTGCTGCCAACCGGTTTCGAACGGTCGCCGGTAGCTCCTTCGAACCATTGATAGTTTATAACCGGGTCGCCGGTAGCCACGATTGTAAAAGTGGCTGTTTGGCCGGATTTGATAAGCTGGCTTTCCGGCTGAACGGTTATGGTTGGCGGAATTCCAACAAAGCTATCGTCGTGCTGACTGGTGCGTTGCGGGTCGTGACCAAAGGCTGGCCAGTGTCCGATAGCCACGCCACCGCTGGTTCCTGCAATCGCAAATACACCATTATTGTTAAGAGAGACTCCAAAGATGGTTCCGTCGGTGGAAAGAACCGGGCTGCTAAAACCTGCATCCTCCTTCGACCACAATTCCTTACCCGAAAGATCGAGCACATGGAGTTTGTCAGCCGGGTAGTAAATGGTTTCGTCCTTTGCCAATACCGGAGAGGTATAAACTGTTGATCCGGAAGAAAAGAACCACTTCGGATACCCATCGGGATGGATAGCATAAATTGCGCCTCCTGATTCGCTGCCTGCAAGCGCTGAAAAATAAATGGATCCGTTGTTGCTTATTACCGGTTCGGAGGTAATGTTTTGTATTGCAGGATAACCGGCCGGGGCAATAGGCGTGGTAAAAATCCATTTTGTAGTCCCGGATTGAGGCTGAATTGCATATAGCGCACTCCATGCACCGGCATAAATAGTCCCGCCGGAACCAATTACCGGAGCTGTACTGAAATAGCCATCTATTTCACGGACCCACTTTAGCTGGTCGATAGTTTTCTGGGGATAAAAAGCATATAATTTGCTTGATAAACGCCATGGAATTACATACACAATTCCATCGGAACCTATGGTTGGATGAAATATGACAAATTTTTCCGTAGGTGCTTCCCAGATTAATGTTTTAGAAACGGGATCGATAGCCAATACTTTCTGGCCTGCACCGATATACACCATTCCATCAGCAGCAACTGCAGGTGAACTGGTAAAATTACGATCTGCCGTATAAATAAGAGTCATAACGCCGTTAGCCGGGTTAACAGCATAAAAACGGTTTTCAATATTGGTGTAAATAGTACCGTTTTTTGCAACCGCCGGAGGTGCTGAATGGCCTACGTTAATACTCCATTTTATGGAGCCACTGACTGGATCAAGAGCAGTGAGGTATCCAGGTGTTGAGCTGCAAGGCCAGTCATCGGGGCCAAACCGGGTGATTACATCCTGCGAAGTTACCAGGATGTTGCCATTTAAAGCCACAGTTAAACTAGTGGGCATTTGTTTATCATCTTCCCAATTGGCCTGTAACCACTTGATATTTTCAACAGTAATAGTTGCCGTAGCCGAATTTATTTTACCTTTCGAATTTGAAACTTTCACCCAGTAGCTGGTGGTACTTGAAAGCGCGGAGGTTAAAAAGGCGCAGGAATCGATTCCAAGAGGAGTTAAAGTATCGCCACTTTCGCCCTGATACCATTGGTAATGTATGGGCGGAGTGCCTGTTGTTAATACAGATAAAGTTGCAGACTGACCACTGGCAATTGTCTGACTCTGAGGCTCAGCCCCGATAGTTGGAATAATAGCTTCATCTATAGACTGACCACTACAAATAGTTGTAATAGTTGTAGTTTTCGAAAGCGTTTCGGCATAAGGCAGGTTCAGTGTAGCACCATGTAAGGAAGCGTTGGTTGTGGAAATTACAGAAGGTGTAATGCTTTTCAGCGAAAGTTTCCCGTAATTGGCTGAAATACAACATGCCGGATTAAAGCCATCACCACTAGCCTGCATTATTACACCTTCTTTGGTTGAAGCCGCACTGCTGCCGGTAAGAAGGAGCCTGCCATCAATGGTTTCGGCCAGGCCTAGTGGAATGAGATTGTTTGATGGGGTAAAAACATGCTGCCACCCGGGTGTTATGGTACCATCGCTATTTGTGGCAAACCTATACATAAACGTACCTGGGTAAGGTGTTTCGGTACCGGTTGAATTGGTGTAGCCTGTAAGCAGAAGGTCGCCATTGGCAAGTGAAATAAAATTACCTGCACCAAATGGCCCGAAAAGTTTTTCATTTGCGGCACCATCGAGGATTGCTGTCCAGTTGTATGAATTACCGGTAACCGGGTAGTTTACCAAAAGGATGGATTTGCCATCTTTTTCATCAGGGTTTAATGCATTGCTACCGAACGACCGGGTGTAGGCAGCCACAGCCAGGGTATTTACATCAACTTTTACAATATGCGACGCGTGGTTGATCACTTTCCTTTTTGCACCATCCTGCTGGTCATAGGCTCCATCCCAGTCACCTCCGCCAATAATGAGTTGCCGTTTCATAGTCATTCCATCCTTGCTTATAGTCCCCATATAGAGGTTCCAATTGGTAGCCTTGTGTTTTATGGCACCGTATATTTCGTACCCAGCTGAAGTTTCGGCAATATCAAAAACTGTGTTGTCATTTCCTGCCAGGATTGCCGATTGCCAGGTAACTTTACTGGCAGCGCTGTTCATCTTGATTATTTCAAAATAATGATCCGTACCGCCAACAGAGGTAATTGTTGATTTAGCCAGAATAAGAATGGAACCATCGCTGGTTTCAATCGCCCCGCTTGCCCAGGTATCCCCATTTCCTGCAACAGGAACCATTTTGTATGCCAGCACCGAAGAAAGGTCAGGCGACACTTTCAGAAAGAAACCGGTTTGGGTACTTTTCTGATTATCTTTATCTACATAGGCCACACCGGTAATAAGGAAATTGCCTGACGAAGTGATGGATGCTGACATCACAAAACCGGAATTGCTGTCGAAAACATCTTTACCATCAACATAATTACCATTTGCATCCAGCTTTGTGAGATTAATAATTCCTTTACCATGTAGCGATAAAAGCATATACCCATCCGCCAGAGGAAAAACAGAATTCACCTCTGTGCTTTGGTTCTCAACACGGAATATTTTTTCGAATGTGGACTGTGCCTGGGTGGTTCGTAACAGACACACCAATGAAATTAGTAAGAGATAAGTAGCTTGTTTCATACCCGTAAAAATTATTGTGAGACGATCATTTTCTTAGTTTCAATCTTGCCGTTTGCATGTAGCTGAAAGGAATACACTCCTGCAGGTAAGCCTGTTGCATTAAACAATACTTTGTGTTCTCCTTTCACCTGCTCGCCATTCACAAGCGTTTTCATTTCACGTCCGGTATAATCGTAAACTTTTAAAAACACATGGGCATCCTTTGGTAATTTCCAGGATATTGTTGTGGTTTCGGTGAATGGGTTTGGATAATTCTGGTTTAAAGTGAAAGTTGCCCGCTGACTATTTTGATCTTCAATATCGGTCAGAACATCCGTTATTGGCCTACGCCAGATTTTGCGATCAAAAGTTGAGGCATAAATATAATTTTCATCTACCTCGCCAGCCGAGAAAAAAACCGGTAATAAGCTGGAACTTGTATTATGCCAGTTGGTACTGTCTTTATGTTGAAAATAGATTCCGGTTAAGTGAACACAAAAAAGATAATCGCCGTAAGCTTTAATTTTCAGGTAATTATATCCCGCTGGCAACCCGCTTACAATAAAGCAGTTTAATCCATTATTAGGGCTCCTGAGCAAAACAGTTCCACAAGCAGCATACAGATTATCGCCAATCAGAGCCATACCGTTAGCCTGGTACATATTACTTCCAACTGAATTCCATGTCAACCCGTTATCGGTCGACTTAAACAAAAAATCGGAACTTCCATCTACCATAGTTGCCAGTAGAAAGTTGTCTTTTTTAATAATTGCTCCCATGCCCCTGTTTTTCGTATTAAAGAATATTTCCTGCCAGCTTTCTCCAAGATCGGCTGATCTGTATGTGTGCAAATATTTGCTTGCATATAGAATGCCATCTGTTTGAGCCACTTTGGAAAATGGCACATTGCCTAATGTACTGTTTTTCGCAACCCAGGTTAGTCCTTCATCAACTGAGCAAAAAACTCCGCTGTCGGAAGCTGCAAAAATGTAATCAATGGCACCAACAGGAAATGCTGTGAGATTTGTATAATATTTGGAAGAAATATCCTTTACTCTTTTCCAACTATTTCCCTTGTCAGTTGATTTGAATATTCCACTGGTATCCGTAAGGAGATAGGCAAATGCCGGAACATATAGGGTTCCTTTATAAGAAAGTATCTGTTGGGCTTCGTATTTATCTGAGAAATTGATATTTACCCATTGGGCGCTGGTTTCAAATCGAACTGGCAAAATAAACAGGATCAGGATAAACATTTTTAGGACTTTCATACTAATGGTTTATTAACAAGGTTTTATATTTTAATTGGTTAAAATTATTTTTTTGTCTCCACCCTTTCATTTGTCTGAAGTTGATATAAATAGACGCTTGCCGACAGATCCGCGGAACTGATATAGACCTTGTGCTTCCCTCTGCTTAGCCAACCCTCTTATCAATATTGGATTTCAGGGTGTTGAGGGTGATTTTACCCAGGTTCCGGTAATCTGTAGCCTGGGAAATATCAAGGTCTGTTCCATTAGTTGCAGGTAAATACCTTATAACATCTACAGGAATTTGTTTCACATAATTTACTGCCGGAGTGGAAAGATAACTGTCTATGTTTTCTTCCACCACGCTGCCGGGCACTACCCGCGCAACAGAATTTTTCGTATAGCTGAGCAGGAAGGCCGAAACACACAGGAGTAATGTTATTTTCATAGTTGGTTCAATTAAGCTGTTTGTTTTGTAGTGAACTAACAATTTCGTTTTGGTGCATACCTGGCACCCGCAATTCCATTGAGCTGGATTCTTTGCCTGAAGGGTTAAAACGTTTCGAAAAGAACGAGAAAGAAAATGGTAAAGGGTTTCATAATGTTTGTGTTTTAGTGCTTAACAAGCTTCCTGCAAACCAGCCCTTTATCAGACAAACAGCGCAACATATAGATACCGTTTGGCACATCGCTGAGATCGAAAGTAAAAATCGACTCTTGCCCAGGAACATCGAACGAGCGGATGATTTTTCCTGAAGAACCAACAACTGATAGGGAATGCAATTGCAAACCAGGTGGCGCATGCAGAAAATAAATGCCATTGCCTGGATTCGGATACAGAACCAAATCAACCAATTCCGATGCATCAATTCCTGAAAAAGTGCATCCGGAGCCATCGCCTGTTACATCAGTGGTCCAAAATTTATTTACAGCTATTTCTGGTTTACTGGTTAATGTTCCCGGATTATCGCCGACATTAAGCGCTCCTTTGTTTTCGGCGCTTCGCAAAGGCAGGTAATTGAACAAAGAATCCAAACCACATGCAGATAATAAGTTTCCGGTAGCGTAGATTTCTTTAAGAACATTGTTTTCGCCAGAACATTTTAGTGATGAAAGCCTGTTGTTATTGCATTCCAATCGAATTAAATTAGCATTCTTACTTACATCCAATGTTGTCAAAAAATTATCGGAACACAGCAATGATTTCAAACCTGAATCTTTACTCACATCTAAATCAGTGACTTTATTAAAAGCCGTGACAGATAGAATGTCTAGTGATTTTGCATAAATTTTAATAACAGGATTGTCAACAAGCGAGATAGCATCTAAATAGGAAAAATTTGGAGTGAAAACAGAATAGTTTAATATAGTAGTTGCTTTCAGATTACCGTCGCCATAATCTACCATTGCTTGTCCGGGAGTACCATTAACAATCATCCAGATTTGCTCTCCGGCTTTTACACCTGAATTCATTGCTACAATATTCGATTGCTCGTTGGCAATAGCCAGGTAAACTGTATGAGTTTGTTTTGTTGTTTTATCCAGGCCGGTAACTTCAATGCTTGCAGTTCCTGGAAGCGAAGTAGCCTGGGTAATTTTAACTGTTGCGTTTGGGTAAAGGGTTTTGGCTGAAATTACAGGAATTTTTGTGCCTGGAGGCAAAATCATACTGTAATCGAAAATCATGCTGTGGAAAGTTGGGAAATCAATTCCATCGACTTTGATTTCAGACAACAAAACATCTATATCTCCGACCAATGTAAAGTCTTTCCATTGATTCGCTGTCTTATAAATACTTTTTGAGACCGATGGTATCATTAACTTACAAGTGCTTTTGGGGACAAAATCAAACACTCTATCCGATAAATTTAAATCTACCGGGGTTTGAGGATAAACGTATAAAACATTAAGGGCTTTGCAGTTTAAATAGGCTTCAGCCCCAATAAATTTTACAGATTCCGGTATATTCGTATATTTTAGCTTGATACAACCGCCAAATGCACGATACCCAATGGTATCAACACCCGTTGGTAAAATAGCAGCAGCAAGAGAATAACAACCCAGAAATGCAGCCTCATCAATTTTTGTCACATTGCCTGGAATAGTGACTTTAGTAAGCTTTTCACATCCCTGAAAAAGCGAAAATGGAATGTTGGTAATTGATATAGGAAGTTTAACATCCTTCAAATTTATACAATCTACAAAAATTCCTCCCTCCAACTTTTTTACCGTATTAGGAAGGTCAATCGAGAGTAGCCCACTACAAGAACCAAACGCCAAAATACCAATTTCGTTTAGTGAAGATGGCGCAACAAAACGGACTTTTTTCAGTGAAGTACAATCACGGAAAGCCCAGCTACCGATTCTCTTTACGTTGGAAGGAATGGTAATGGAGTCTATCTTAGCACATCTTTCAAATGAATAGTCTCCGATAAACTCCAATGAATTTGAAAGCTTGATAGATTTCAGGCCAGTGCAATTAAAAAAAGTATTATTACCAATGTATTTTAAACTAGATGGAAAATTTAACTCAGTTATGCCACTGCACCCAATAAATGCGTAGTCTTTAATACTATCCAACGCCGGAGGAAAAGTAATTGCAGAGATTTTTCCACATTGCCTGAAAGCGTCTGCTCCAATAGTAACTACTGATGGCTCAATACTAAAACTGCCGCTTTTAGAATTAGGGCATTGAAAGAGAGTAGTCTTGTTTTTATTATACAAAATACCATCCAGGGCTGAAAAGAAAAGATTAATCGGATCTACAGTAAAGCTAGCTGTAGGATTAAAACAATTACGCTCAAAGCGAACTAAAGAAGATGAAATGTTTACTAAAGTCAGGGAATCACAGAAGTAAAAAGCTTCGTACTGAATGGTAGAAACCTTTGCAGGAATTTCAACCGTTTTAAGGCTTCTGCAATTAAAAAAAGCTTCGTGCTGTATAGTAGTAACAGAAACAGCATTGGTAAATGAACTTAATCCGGTACAGCCTCTAAAAGCGCCCACTCCGATTGAATTAGCTGAAGATGGAAGCTTAATAGTCTTGATTTTAATGTTATCTGCTAATGCATATTTTGGAATCTCGTTGGCAGGAAAAACATACCCGTTCCGCGTGGATTCCATCACATCTGTTTCGCTGATATCAATTGAAACCAATGAAGGCATTTTAACCCTCATGGCTAGAAAATCCAACTCGTTGACCTTACCTTTTACGGTTAGATTGGTGACTGTAGTTAGTTCGGTTGCCGTTAATTTCGGCTCAAGCTTCCCGGCTGTGTCAATTACAACCGTTTTTGCTACCTGTGCCTGCAGGGAAATGGTTGAGATACAAATTAGAATCAGATGTAAAAAATTTTTCATAATTGGTTTTTATTGGTTGCTTGTTAAAAATGTATACGTAATAAACTAACTTCTTTTAAAATCTACCTTTTCCTGATTTCCGATCGCTTAAAACCTTTAACTGCAATATTTACATCGTCATTGGGATGATAATTCTGATTGTCAGAATAAATCACATCGCCCTGTTCATTTTCCCAACGGTAGTTCCATACATTGGTACCGCGTTCGGTTTCGCCGGTAAACGGGTTGGTGTAATCCTCCTGCCCTGTGAGGTTCATGTACATGTCGTTGTTTATTTCTGAGTTGGTTCGCGCACGGTGTTCAGTAATTTCCTTGTCGATATTGGCTATGTACCGCTGGGTTTCTGAAGCGATCTGGCTGTTGGTTTGCTGGCTGCGGATTTCGCGTTTAATCCAGTCGGGATTTAGTTTAACCGATTGCCCGATGGTGGCAAACACCGGCGCGTAGCTTTCGAACAATGGTTTTTCGGCACGCACATACCAGGATTCTTTGTTGCCCCATAATCCTGCACCAGCAGTACCATAATCTTCGATGGCACAAACCATTTTTTCGAGGTATTGGATGCCATTCTCATTGTATTCGAGCGTGGCTATTGCCACCTGGTACGAAAACCTATAACCTCCCATCTTTTGCGCCGACAGGTTGCCATATTCCTCAGCTAGTTTTAGCAGAGGGTGTATTTGCTTGATGGCAAGTCCCTGGGCGTGTGGGTGCGCAAATGGGAAAGCCACCAACCTGATGAAAGTAGCCGGATCGGGGATTGGCATCACGGTCATCCCATTGTAGTTGCTGCCGTCGGGGAACATCGCTGCTGCATGGTTTTGACCCGGATAGCGGCGCATATCGAAGAAGCGGGTATCGGGCAGCCAGCCTATGCCGGCCTTGTTGTCGGGTGAGGATAGTTTCATGTAAAGCTTTGCCTCGATGGCATTGCCCGAACCTCCTGAAGTATTGGGATCAACCCTCGTAATTCCTCCGCTGAAACTCCATCCCACAGGCAGCAGAAAGGTAAAAGCTTTCTCATTGGGTTCGCTGCTGCGATGAAATACAATTGCAGGTCCCTCTCCTCCGGCAGCGTCATTTTTATCGTTTCGGGAATCAGGATTACTATCAGCATGGCAGGCAAGAAAGGTGAGCGAAGCCAGAAAAATTGTTGATGCAGTCATGATGTTCATAATTGAGCGGTTTAATCTGTCACAGGAATAATTTGTGTGTCAACACATCGCGATGAAATCATGGCCAAAAGTAAAACAGAATGTGCAATAACCTCACTAATAACACCTTACAATAATATAATAAGCACCCTACAAAAACACTCATTTTGTAAAGGGAATTGAAGTTGTAAAGAAAAAAAGGAGGAAAACCGAGAATGGAAGCGGCTTTGAACAAGATACTCACATTGAGAACTTGACAATATCAGGAAGGGAGCAAGAAAGGATAATCAGATTACCGCGATAAAATTGGTGAGGTTCTGTTCGTGGGGGACACCAAGTTTTTTGCGTATGCGGGTGCGGGCTACTTCGATGCTTTTAATGGATTGCCCGGAGAGGGAAGATATTTCGCGGGTATTCATATCAAGGCGGATAAACGAACAAAGGCGGCGCTCAGCCGGAGTGAGTTCAGGGAATTTTTCAATCAGGCGGCTCTGAAATCCGGGATGAACTTCGTTGAATTGAATCTCGAATTCTTTCCAGGCATTGGGCGATAGCTCCTGTCGAAGCTGAACCTGCAGATGCTGAATGGACTGAGCCGATACCTCAGATTTTTTAAGTTCTTCAAGCTCTTTGATCAATCCTTCAAGCAATTGGTTTTTCTGGTTAATAAAAACGGTTTTAGAAGTGAGTTCGCGCTCCTTGCTGATAAGGTCGTTGCTGAGTTGTCCGATTTTTTCCTCACTCTGTTGCTTTATTTTACCTGTCTCGAGTTTGGCTTCGTTTATCCGCTTAAAAATAAGCCATATCAAGGCGATTCCTAATATCAGGCTAATTCCCAGCAATAACAAAATAATATTTTTAGTGCGCAAAGCCTGCTTCTGCAAGAGGCTGTTCTGCATGAGCGCCTCGTTCTGCTTTTTAAGTTCACTGCGTGCGAACCCGGCTTCTACTTCCTCAATAGTGCGGTATTTTTCAACTGTATAAATGCTGTCTTTCAGTGCTGTTGCACTTTTCAGGTAAAGGTATGCCTTGTCAGGATTCCCTGCCTTTTCGTAGCATTGAGCAAGGCAAAGGCTGGCATCCAGCCTTCCTTTAAGTGAACCGGTTGCTTCGGCAAGCTGGAGGGCTTCGTCGGCATTGTAAATGGCTTCCTTTACCAGGCTCTGATTTAGAAATGCAGATGCCAGTTCAATAAGGGCTTCGCTTTGTTCGGACTTTGCTTTAATTTCGGCATACAGAATCACCGATTTCCTGAAAAATGCAGCAGCAATAATAAAATCGTTTTTTGCCGCATGTAATTTCCCGAACTGCATATTGCATGAAGCCAGGAAAGATTTGTCGCCCGATTTCTCAGCCAGCTTCAGGGCATCCTGTAAATAGAGACCGGCATTTTCATAATCCTTAAGCTCGGTGTAAGCTCCTGCCAGGTTTTTATAGCGAATGATAAGCCTGTACTCATCTTTGGTCTTTTCATTTATTGCAAGTGACTTACGGTAATACTCCAATGCACGGAACGGGTCGCCATTGTCGAGATACAGGTTACCAATGTTGTTCAAACAATCGGAAACAGAAGTTTCATCATTCATTTTCCTGAAAACCTCAATCGCTTTCTGGTACGATTCCATGGCTTTAGAAAAATCGCCAAGTTTACGATGTACATTTCCAAGGTTGTTGAAGCAAATGGCTTTTTCATAAGCTAATCCTGCACTGCTTGCTTTTTCAAGTGCTTTGGTGTAAAACTGAACAGCATCTTTGTAGTTACCACATTGTTTTTGCACGATTCCCATCCCGGTATAACACCAGAACTGACTTACATTGTCCTTTGTTTTCTCATACCCTGAAAGTGAAAGACTGTAATACTCCATAGACCGGCTGAACCGGCTCTGCTCTAAATAAACCTCCGCAATATTGAAATTGCTTTCTGCCTGAAGCGATATATCGCCCATGATTTCAGCTTCCTTCAATGCCTGGCTGTTTAAATTCAGCGCTTTTGAATACTCCATTTTGTTATAAAAAACAAGTCCAAGTCCAAGCCTTGCTTTGACCAGTTTTCGTTTTACGGCATCGCTGTTTGTTTTGCCAGCACCCGCCCTGAGATATTTTTCGGCTGCCTGAATGGCTGTGTTGTAAAGCCGGATGGCTGTATCGGCTTGCGCATTTGCTGCTTTTGACAGATAGGCTGATATAAGGGCAGTATCAGCTAACGCTTTTGGATTTTGAGGCCTTGCTGTAATAAAAGAAAGGAAGCATAAAAAAAACAGAAGATGGCTTTTTAGTCTGAGATGGCTCATAGGCTTTTAGGAATTCCGGAATAAAGATAAAACGTTTTTCCGTAATTCCGTTCGCAGATTTCGAATCAATTCCCTGATAAGCCTATTCGCAAATAATCATCTTATTTGCACAAAACACACCATCTGCCCTGAGCTGATAAAAATAAATCCCGGCTGGTAGCCCTGCTGCATCAAATTTTACCGAATGTTCTCCCTTCGCCTGTTCACAATTCACCAGCGTTTTAACTTCACGGCCAGTAAAATCAAAAACTTTTATGACAACATGTTCATCTTCTTTTAGTAGCCAGGAAATGGTTGTACTTGAGCTGAACGGATTCGGGAAGTTCCGTAGTAATGAATTATCCGGAAATTTATTTCGTACAGGCGAATCGGAAACCGAAGTTAAAACACCACCGCCGTTGATAGTTTTTAGTATTGCACCAGATTGATTTCCGACTACATATCCTGTATCCACTCCCTTAGGAAAGCAAACTGACATCAGTGAATAAGCGTAGGGCACACTTACAGAATTCCAGTTCAAACCGCCATCTGTCGTTTTTAGAAAAGCCAAAGGATTAGCTCCATACATGCCATCTGCAGCTATGTAACCCACTTCCGGGGTAGGGAAAGATATACTGTAAAGTCGCGATGATGTGCCTGCATCTTTTACTGTCCAGGTATTGCCCCCATCAATAGTCTTTAAAATCTTATTCCCATTTGCATCAGATAATGCATAACCGGTTTCAGCATCAAATGGAAATAATATATCAGCAATGCCAGTATTGGGTTTATTGCCGTTATACTTTATATCCCAATTTATACCACCATCCGTGGTTTTATAAATTTTTTGGTCTCCCGTGGCTACATACCCGGTTAAATTATCCGTCGGAAAACACATCGCCATAATATCTTTATTGAAAGATCCGATCGGGAGCCAGGTATAGCCACCATCCGTAGTTTTTGCCAATTTCCCGGATAATCCGCTTACATAGCCGGTAAGCGAAGTAACCGGAAATTCAACATCAAATAAATCCTGGCTGAACCCACTTGCCAGACTAATCCAATTTAGTCCCCCATCAACAGTTTTTAAAATAGTGCCAAAATCGCCTACTGCATACCCATTGTCATTATCCAGAAACTTTATTTTATTTAAACTTCTGCCGGTATTTGTGTTTTGCTGTGTCCATAATTTTCCTCCATTGCCCGTTTTTAAAATCAGACCACCCAAACCAGCGATATAACCAGTCTGCGAATTCACAGGAAAATCAATACTCTGCAGCCATCCAACTGAAACACTTGGCCTCAGGTTTAACCAATTTTGTCCTCCGTCAGTGGTTTTTAGTATTATACCATTTGTCCCAACTATAAAACCGGACTGATTATTTACAAACGCAACAGAATTATAAAAATGGGTTCCTGTAACGTTTGTATTCAGAGTTTGCCAGGTGGAGCCGCCATCAGTAGTTTTTAATACTGAATTAAAATTAGCTGCAACGTAACCAGTGGTTTCATCCTCCGGGAAGCAGACTGAATTAAAGTTACCTCCAGGTTTTGTGTATATTGAAACCCAATTTTCACCGGAATCTATGGTTTTTAAGATATTATTCGATCCTACTGCATACCCGATTTGATTGTCTACAAACCATAATGCTTTTATCATGGTAACATCGGGCAACGTTTTTTTAATCCAGCTAATTCCTCCATCGGTAGTTTTATAGATTGAACTTTTTAGTGTTCCATTCCAACCAGATGCAAAACCGGTAAGTTTATCGGAAGGAAATTTAATTGCTGATACGGTTACCATATCTAACAAATTCGACTGTGACCAATTCAACCCGCCATCCGTAGTTTTTAGAATGTTTGTTCCTGGGCTGCCTCCAACAAAACCTGTTTGCTCATCAAAGAAGTCCATTGCAGAAAGATGGATATGTTGGTTTACACTTACAGTCTGCCAGTTAATTCCCCCATCTGAAGTTTTGAGAATGGTAGAATCCACTCCTGATACATAACCAATTAAACCATTTTGCAGAAAGTCGGCTTGCCGGAGGTTTATGGTTGCACCCGAGTTAAGTATAGCCCAGGTAGCACCTGCATCCATAGATTTCATTACAGTTCCGCCATTTCCAACAGCATATGTCAGCTCATCATCGAACATATTTACCTGGAAAAGGTCGTTTCCTTGCGGCAACGGATTTTGCCAGGTCCAATCGGATTGCTGGGAAGATACAGCTGAAGGAAAGGTTAGCAGAATACCCATTGCCAGACCCTTAAAATAACTAGTGGAAATTTGCATAACATCAGTTTTATAGTGGATAATTTATTTTTGGTATATCATTTTCTTCGTTTCAATAACTCCAACATATTGAAGCTGATAAAAATACACTCCTGCCAGTAAGCCGGAACCGTCAAATTTTACCGAATGTTCACCCTTTGCCAGATCACAATTCACCAGGGTTTTCACTTCACGACCCATAAAATCGTATACTTTCAGAATAACATTAGCATCTTTTGGCAGATACCAGGAAATGGTGGTGGTTTCATTAAATGGATTCGGATAGTTCTGAGTAAGAATAATTTTGCCTGAAAAAAGTTCTGCTTTACTCGTTACCGGAGATTCAAGGAGCCTGATGCTTCCATATAATAATGTATCAGGCCCGTAAGGCATTACTGTTCGATTACCAGCGATAGTAACAATCTGCTTGCAGTATTCTGTAAAGTATCCTTTTCTTGTATCTGTTTTAACTATCAGCCCACCCAGATAATTCTTTATATTATCAGGAGATGGAACAGGATCGCACCAGTTAAGAGCATTATTACTGAAAGTGATTTTAATCTGTGGTTTCTTTGTATTCAGATAAAGATACATCGTAAACAATCCGTCGGCATTACAATGCAATCTGAAATAATTGAGTGTATCGCCTGGAGCAAGATTCAGTGAAACGGATTGTGCCGGCTGAAAATCTTTCATAACTTTAAGTTCAGGTACTTTTGGAGTTTTATACTTGAGATAAGCAATGTAAGTGTGTCCATCGGGATCAACCAATGCGTCGAACCTGTTCCATGCAACTGCTATTGAATCGGTAATTGTAACAGGTGTCGCCCAGGTTGTCCCATTGTGCCGGACATAAAATAATCTTGGTTTTTGGGTATCTGTTGGCGAAATATTTCTACACATAACAACGGTGATTTTCCCTTGCTGATCAGGCACAATGGTATATGAATCATAAATAACTCTATCTATTACCGCATCGGAAAACTGAGCAATTGTGGTTCTTGCGCCCCAGGTATTAGAACTTGCATTTCTGATCCATTCCCAGGCAGTACCACCATAACTGCCCCATCCGTAATAATTAGCAAGCAAGTGGACATTGTTACCTGCATCAACAAAGAGACCGGCAACTCTCGGCCCATAATTGCCCGAATGCGCGTTTACAAGTTCTGAAACCCAACTTCCGGTTTTATTGGTCACACAATACAGGTCATAATAAAATTCCGAACCATAAGCAACAGCAGT
>Ga0268283_1001021_pt1 | contig 14621 bp, 8 predicted proteins | sample saktaG_13_FD_190140 | JGI IMG/M metagenome (GOLD analysis project Ga0268283, IMG submission 190140) | Saline water microbial communities from Sakinaw Lake, British Columbia, Canada - sak_2013_06_06_36m | ecosystem: Environmental > Aquatic > Non-marine Saline and Alkaline > Saline ... | reverse complement strand
ACCTTTATGCCTTTTCAGGCTCCTGATGCTGATTAAGATATAATGTTTTATCATGGCTGTGTTTTTATTCCGTCTTCAAAACAACTGCTGGTTTAGTAAGTGCAGCTTTTGCAGAGTGATAGGTAGAAGTTGCTACTGCGGTAATTACAATCACCAAAGCAGAAACGATAAATGGAATTACTGACAGCCCGTCGTTGTATGGAAATACCTGAAGCCAATTATGCATAAAATAGTACGCAATCGGGAATGCAATCAGCGAAGAAATTAAAGCCAGCCACAAATAATTCCTTGTAATAAGGATAATCACCTCCATGGTACTGGCACCAAGCACCCTGCGAACGCTGATTTCTTTCTGTTTCTGCTGGGTGGTAAATGCAGTAAGACCAAGCAAGCCCAGGCAAGTTATCAGGATAGTAAGTATAGAGAATGCCGCAAATATTTTCCCTCGCTTCTGGTCGGCAACGTATTGCGAGTTGAAATCTTCGTCGAGGAATTTATATTCAAACGGCAGCTGGGGGAAATACTTTTTCCAGATTGCTTCGGCCCGGGTTATGGTGGATTTTACATCGCCAGGGGCCAGTTTTATCTGTATGATGTTGTTATTGGGGGAATAAAACAACAAAAGCGGGGCAATTGGGTTATACAATGATTTTTGATTGAAATCCTTCATTACTCCTATCACTTCAACATAATTACCGGAAGTGTCGCCCGGGAATTTTACCCGTTTCCCAAGCGGTTCGTCCCATCCGAAATGTTTAACCATTGCCTCATTAACCACAATACTGTGCAAGGTATCGGCCAGGGTTGAAAAATTACGTCCTTTAGCAATCTTGATTCCCAGCGAGCCCATGAAGTTTTCGTCAATCTGGTAGCATTCAATTCCTTTATCAACGTAGCCGCTATTGGTTTGTACTGTAAAGAGGTTGAGATTGATATTTCCGCTTCCTGGATATGCGCTTCCGGTGCCGACATCTTTAATACCAGGCATAGCACGGAATTCATTATTCATGGCATAAATCTTATGGCGCTCGTCTTCGCCGGTATTTACAGTTACCGTCATTACCTGTTCCTTACTGAAACCAAGGTCGATCTTTCGCAGGTAATTGAGTTGCGAATACACCACCCAGGTGCAGATAAGCATAATCATGGAAATGGTGAACTGCAGTACCACCAAGGTACGGCGCAGGTTTACATTGCCCGATGCCGATGAAAGTGCCCCTTTCAAAATACTTACAGGCTTAAATCCCGAAAGGTAAAAAGCAGGATAACTGCCGCCAACCAAACCGGTAAACAGTCCGATACTCAGCAACAACAAAGTATTGAATGGCTGCATCAAGGTGTGTATCGTAAATGCCTTGCCGGATATGGAATTGAAATACGGCAATAAAAGCAATACCAGCAAAGCGCTTATCAGCACAGCTATAAAAGCTGTAAGCAGCGATTCGCCCAGGAACTGTAATACCAGTTGTTTTTTTGACGACCCTGTAACTTTCCGGATACCGATTTCCTTTGCCCTGCGCGCCGACCGGGCGGTTGTAAGATTCATATAATTGATGCAGGCGATCAGCATCATAAAGAAAGCAACGGCTGAGAAAATCCAGATGTACGACATGCTACCCAACTCCTCAGGTTCTCCCTGCAGATCCGAATGCAAGTGAATGGATGTAATAAGCTGTGCTTCATACCTGATCTTTACATTGTATTGTGCAAAAATGGCTGCCATATATTTATCGTACATGGGAATCAGTTTCTTGTTAAAAGCATCAACATTAACGCCCGGTTTCAACAGCACATAGGTGAAGTTATTAAATCCGCCCCAACTGTTAGGGTTGTTCTGGTCGCCTTTAAGGGTGGTGGACATGGATATAAGCATATCAAACCGCAGGTGTGAATTTGAAGGCACATCTTCAATAACACCAGTAATCTTGTACACATCATAAACTGTCTTCAACGATTTGCCCACGACCGGAGTGTTTTTGCCGAAGTATTTTTCAGCCAGCGTTTTCGATATTACTATGCTGTTGGGTTCGTTAAGCGCATGAGCCGGATTTCCTTCCAAAAACCTGTAGGAGAATATGTTGAAAACGGTGCTGTCGGCATAATAGATCTTGGTTTCGTAAAAACTGTTTTCGCCAAACTTGAACAATGTCCTTTCCCTGTTCAGAAACCTGGCCGATTCTTCCACCTCAGGAAAATCCTTTTTTAAGGTGGAGGCAAGCGGAAGCTGGGAGTAAGGCCAGTTTGTATTTTTGTCGCGTTCCTGAATGTAGGAAGCAATCCTGTAGATGCGATCCGCTTTGTCGTGATATCGATCAAAGTTCAGTTCGTCAGTTACATAAAAAATCAGGAAAAGGCTGAAGGTTATGCCAATGGTAAGGCCAAGCACATTCAACAGGCTGTACCATTTGTCCTTTTTAAAATTACGGAGTGCTATAAGCAATACATTTTTTATCATGGCTAAATAATTATTCGGTTCGTAAACTTTTTACAGGGTTGGCCATTGCCGCCTTCACAGCCTGGAAACTAACGGTAGCTATTGCAATAAGTATAACAAGTATACCTGCCAATGCAAAAATCCACCAATCCAATGCAATGCGATACGGGTAGTTCTGTAACCATTTGTTTGCAGCCAGCCAGGCAAGCGGAACAGCAATCACCAGCGCAATACATACAAGTATTAAAAAATCTTTTGAAAGAGTTGTAACAACACTGTTTACCGATGCCCCAAGCACTTTACGGATTCCGATCTCTTTTGTGCGTTTTTCGGCTGACAAAACCGATAACCCGAAAAGCCCGATGCAGGAAATAAAGATGGTTAAAACAGCCCCGAAGAAAATGATCTGTTTCCATTTGGATTCCGATTCGTAATCCTTAATTCTCTGATCATCTTTAAATATGTAGGAGTAAGGGCTAAATGGTAAAGTCTGCCTGAATGTTTTTTGGATATATTTAAGGCTTTCAGTTTCAGAACCTGGCTTAATCTTAATGTTGAAGAGCCCGTACCAGTTGTCATTCTTCATGGTGAATAACTGCGGACCGATTTCCTGGTTTAATAACAGGTAATGATAATCCTTCACCACGCCTACAACCTGGTAGATTTCGTTATTGTTATAAAAGAAATTAACTGTTTCACCGATGGGATTTTTCCAGCCGGCTTTTTTTACAAAGGTTTCGTTTACCAATACTGATTTAGTTGAATCCGACGGAAATGCTTTCGAGAAATTTCTGCCTTTTAGCAAAGGAATTTTCAGTGCGGGTATGTACGATTCATCAATTGTTTCATAGCTGAAAAGGAGGGTAGAATCATTGCTGATCTTTGCGCTGGTCTGCCATTGTCCGGCATTTTTTGGCGCAACGTCAACAATATTCGGATTTTTTAATAATTCAGACTTAAAAACCGCTGCATCTTTGTGGTTAACATTTGCATTTACCACCACAATATTGCTGTCATCATACCCTAAATCAGTTTTAGTCAGGAAATTGAATTGTTCATAGATTGTTAAAGTGCCGATGATCAGGAAGGAAGCCAAAGCAAACTGCAACACGACCAGCGATTTTTGCAGGTAGTTTTTCCCGGTAAGATTGAACCGGCTGTACAACGTTTCCACAGGCCGATAGCCTGACAAAACCAGCGCGGGATAAAAACCAGCCAGGAATCCGGTAAGCAGGAACAGCAACAAATAAGCCGCAATCAATTTTAAATCAAACAGGTACGAAATAGAGAGTGCTTTGTTTGCGAGATCATTAAATACGGGTAATATCAACTTTACTATCAGCAAGGCAAGACTGAAAGCAATCAGGCAAAGTAAAAATGACTCGCCTAAGAACTGTAGTATCAGCTGTTTGCGGTTACTTCCGATAACTTTCCGGATGCCGATTTCTTTAGCCCGCTTTACTGAACGTGCTACGGTTAAGTTTACAAAGTTGATGCAGGCAATTAATAATATAAAGAGGGCTATACCTGAAAGTATGTACGAATATATGGGGTTACTTGCATTCACCAAACCGTTTTGTGCCGGCAGTTCGGTATTCATGTGCATATCGGTATAGGGTTGAAGATGATACGAACCCATACTTGCATCAGGACCACCACCATATTTAGCAATCATTTGTTTAAATGTGGCCTCCGCATCCTGCACAAAGAATTTTTGCATCTGTTTTTCAACCGTCTCAATATTGGCGCCGGGGCTCAGCACTACAAAAGTGTTCAGGTAAAAATTGAACCAGTTATCGTTATTCTGTAAATCTTCCACAGATTCTTTAATAGGCAGCAAAACATCAAATTTGATTGATGAATTCAGAGGGCATCTTTTGGCAACAGCGGTTACCTTGAAAGGGACAAATTTATTGCCTTCCCTTATCATAACTACTTTGCCAACCGCCTCTTTTGTGCCGAACTGCTTTTTTGCAGCATCTTCGGACAATACAATTGAATGAGGTTCAGTTAAACAAGTTGCAGCGTTGCCACTCAGCAATGGAAATGTGAACACCGAAAAGAAAGATGAGTCAACGTACAACAGATCCTGGGACTGAATTTCGGTGCCGTTTTTTATGTCTTCGGTATAACTTTGAACACGTACAAAGGTTTGTATGCCAGGTACATTTTTTGCGAACCTGGGTCCCTGTAACAGTCCTGTATTGCTGTCCTTGTGTTCAGCACCATCGTATTTTGATTGGGTGACGATGCGATAGATGTTATCACCTTTTTTATGAAAATTATCAAAACTTACTTCATCTTTTACATACAAAAGAATAAGCATCGCACAGGCCAAACCAATACTTAACCCTGCAATATTAATGATTGAGTAGGTTTTATGTATTGACAAATTGCGCCAGGCAATTATGAAATAGTTCTTTATCATGATGTCTGATTATTCAGTTCGTAAACTCTTTACTGGGTTGGCAACAGCGGCTTTTATCGCCTGGAAACTTACCGTTAACACTGCGATCATCAATGCCAGCACACCGGACAAAACAAATACAGTCCAATGGATTTCGACCCGGTAGGTATAAGTCTGTAACCAGTTTTTCATCGCCCACCAGGCCAGTGGGAAAGCAATAAGGCAGGAAATAAATACCAGCAGCAGGAAATCTTTTGAAAGTAAAGCTGCCAGATTTTGTGTACTGGCTCCCAATACTTTTCGTACCCCGATTTCTTTCGTTCTTCTTTCGGCAGTATAGGCAGCTAAACCAAATAACCCTAGGCAGGAAATAAAAATGGCGAGTATGGAGAAGATCCCAGCCAATTTCCCGATTAATGTCTCAGTTTTGAATATTTTATCAAATTCAGCATCCACAAAATTGTATTCGAAAGGATAACCCGGATTGTAGGTTTTAATAACTTTTTCAATGGCAGGCAAAGCAGCGGTTAAGTTAGTTCCCGGCTTAAACCTGAGTGACATTACGTTGGCGTTTGAAGTATCAGCATACATAATCAGCGGTGCCGGAGTTGAATACATATCGTTGTAAATGAAGTCGTTTACAACCCCTACAATGGTAATGTTTGATCCGTTCCAGTTTAGTATCCGGCCTACTATATCCTTCTTATTCATGACTTTAGCCATAGCTTCATTGATGATGATATTATTACTGTCGGCTTTCATGTCGCTGTAGAAATCTCTGCCGGCTTTCAGTTTCATTCCAATTGTTGAAACATATTCCGGGCTTACACCTTCAATCGTAATTAAAACCTGCTTATTGGGATCTTTACCTTCCCATTGAAAATCGGCAGTATTGCTTCCCAGTTGCAAAATCCTGCTGTTGCTCTGGCACGCATTCTGCACAAACCCTGTTGCCTGCAGATCATTTTTTATAGCATTAAAATGTGACTTCATTTTTCCCTGCAAGCCGGTATAAACCAGGTCCTGTTTTTTGTATCCCAGGTCACGGCTTTTAACGTGAAGTATCTGCTGGTAAATAATTACTGTACTTATTATGAGAATTACGGAGATTGAAAACTGTAGAACAACCAGGCCTTTACGGATATATACTGCACTGCCGCCATTTTTAAGTTTAATACCTTTAAGGATATTTACCGGGTTGAACGACGAAAGATAAAATGCAGGATAACTTCCGGCAATGAGTCCGCAGAAAACAGCGATTAGTATCAATGCTGCTATGTGAGTTGGCTCAAAAATGTTGACAGCCAGTTGTTTTTCAACAATGCCGTTAAATGCCGACAACGACAGGTATATCAGAACAACTGCGAGAAAAGCGGAGATAAATGACAAGAACAGGGATTCGCCGATAAACTGACCGATCAGCTTTCCTTTACTGGCGCCCATTACTTTGCGTACGCCAACTTCCCTTGCACGTTGCTCCGAACGTGCCGTGGAAAGATTCATGAAATTGATACAGGCAATAATCAAAATGATCCATGCTATCAGGCTAAAGAGGTTGACGTATTTTATCCGGCCCGGAACTTCCTTGCCGTTTTCAAAGCTGTCGTACATTCTCCACCGGCTCATCGGGTAGATGGACATTTTAGCAGTTGCGCCTTTTTGTTTGCCTTCAACATAATTGTACAATTTGTTGTTAATGGTCTTCATATTGGCATTGGGCTGTGTTTCCACAAAAGTGATTACACCATTACTGCCCCATTGCTGCAGCCAGGTATTCTGATCTTCAAAAATTTTAAAAGATGCCAGCCAGTGAAACCGGAATGAAACATTTTCGGGAAGATCTTTAAATACACCCGAAACGATATAGTCTTGTTTGTTATCCACTTTCAACGACTTCCCGATCACATCGGTTGTACCAAAAAACTTCTCAGCCATAGTTTCGGAAATAACCAGCGAATGCAATTGTGCAAACGCATCTTTCGCATTTCCTTTTATAAACTGAAGCTGGAACATGGTAAGAAACGGTGCGTCGACATAATTACCCTGCTCGTAAATTACTTTATCATTCAGGGTAAAAAGCAGGTTATCGCCCCAGGTTGAACGGGCCGTATTTTTGATTCCCGGAATTTCGGATTTCATACCCTGCGCCAGCGGACCCGGAGTTGCATCAAACGTAAAAGTGGTGCCGTCGTAAGTCTGGCGGTCCTTTATCTTGTACAGGTTGTCGCGGTTGCTGAAATAATGATTAAACGTGAGCTCATCTTCAACCCATAATAATATTAAGCCGGCACAGGCAATGCCCACGGCAAGCCCGCCGATATTCAAAAAACTGTAGCCCTTGTTTTTCCAAAGGTTACGGGAAGTTGTTTTGAAATAATTTCTGATCATGGATTCTGTTTTTTGGCGCTGGATTAAAACATGATGTATGTAGCAACCTCAATGAGAAGATTCATTGCAATGCAATTGATTGTATTCTGAAAGAAAGATGTTGTTTGAAAATGCAGGTTTAAACCAGGATGTTTTCTGTAACCGTTTGCCCGTCAAGCATGCGGATAATGCGGTGGCTGAACCTTGCATCGTGTTCACTGTGTGTTACCATGATAATGGTTGTGCCCTGTTCGTTCAGATCAGTTAAAAGCTCCATTACTTCGTTGCCGTTAGCTGAATCAAGATTTCCGGTAGGCTCATCGGCAAGTATCAGTTTCGGGTTGTTTACCACCGCCCTGGCCACTGCCACACGCTGCTGTTGTCCGCCCGAAAGCTGCTGTGGATAATGGTTTCGGCGATGCATGATCTTCATTTTATCCAGCACGGCCTCCACTTTTGCTTTCCGGTCTGCGGTTTTAACGCCGGTATAAATCAATGGAAGTTCAACATTTTCGTACACGGTTAATTCGTCAATCAGGTTAAAACTCTGGAAAACAAAACCGATATTATGCTTACGCATTTCGGCACGTTTCCGTTCATTGAAATCAACGACTTCCACGCCATTGAATATAAAACTGCCATTATCGGAATCGTCCAGCAGCCCGAGTATATTCAGCAAAGTTGATTTGCCGCAGCCTGAAGGTCCCATTACGGCTACAAACTCACCTTCTTTAACTTCCATCGACAATTTATTTAATGCAATGGTTTCTACCTCTTCGGTACGGTAGATTTTCTCAAGGTCTTTTATTTTTATCATTTTCGTGTTATTTATTATGGAGTTGTTTGATTATTATCTTGAATTACCTGGTTTTGTTTATGAGACGGTTTTTGTATGGTAAAAGTTACCCCTCCGCCTGTCGGCACCTCCCCTAAAATTAGGGGAGGCAGATTTTTACCAAAAGCGCAACAATTTATTAAACCTGCTAAATCTAACTCCTTCCCTGTCAGGCTGAGCGGAGTCGAAGCCAGCGAGGGTTGGGGTGAGTAAATTACAGAAAAGAACTGTGTACTTAATTTTACTCTTATTTCAATTATTTCTTCAGCACCAGTTCCTGCATGGTTCCGTAATTTTCGTAGCTGCTTGTAATTACTTTATCGCCCGGTTTCAATCCCTGCAATACTTCGTAAAAATCAGGATTCTGGTTTCCAAGCTGGATATCGGTTTTGTAAGCAGTTTTTCCATCGGAGCTCACTTTAAAAATCCAGTTGCCGCCGGTTTGCTGGTAGAAACCTCCGCGTGGTAAACGAAGTGCCTGTTTTTCATCGCTTAATGCCAGGCGAATCTGTAAAGTTTGTCCGCGACGTATGCCTTTTGGAATGGTTTCCTCAAACTGCATATCAACCTGAAAACGGCCGTTTACTACCTGCGTAAAAACTTTGCTGATGGATAATTTATAGATTTTGTCAGCAAAGGTGAAGTCCCCTTTCAAGCCTACATAAATACGTGAAATATAATGTTCATCCACATCAACGCGAACTTTAAACCCGCTTAAAACATCAATCTGCCCGAGCCGGTCGCCCTGCCTTTTGTTTTCTCCTATTTCTGCATCCAGCGAGGTAAGTTGTCCTTCGATGGGTGATTTCACGATCAGGTCATTCACCTTCTGCTTCATCATATTCAGTGCTTCCTGCGATCCCTGGTATGAGCGCTTATCCTGTTCCAGCTGCTGAGCCCTGGAAATAGAATCCTGGAGCAAAATCTGCTGAGTAAGTTTTTTCTTTTCCAGGTAATAGTTGTAATCGTTTTCTGCTTTTTTGAACTCCTGCAGCCCGATTACTTTTTCCCCTAGCAGGTGCTTATCCAGGTTATAGATGCGTTCAGCTTCCTTGTACTGGCTCAGCACATCAGCCATCTGGTTGAGTTTACTTACCGTATTTTGCTGAGCCGCGTTGTTGTTGATCTGCATCTGCGTAAGCGTGTTGTAAACGGTGTTTTGCTGGCTCATCATGGTCATCAGCAGATCGGTGTTCGACAAACGCAGGATGGGTTGTCCTTTTTTCATTAGAGTCCCATCTTCAACAAATTTTTCTTCAACCCGGCCGCCTTCGCTGGCATCGAGGTAGATGGTAGTTATCGGCAAAACCACCCCGTTAACGGGAATAAATTCTTGGAAAGTTCCGTTCGAAACCTCGCTAACGGTTATCCGTTCCATATCAACATTCAGTTTGGATTTGCCGGAAGTAAAATAATAGCTGGCTGCAATGAGCAAAACAATAGCTGCGACAATTCCGATTGTCATAATTTTTTTCGGTGACCACTTCTTCTTTTCAATAACTCTGTCCACGATTACTGGTTTTATTGCTATTAATATTATAACATTCAGTTAAACACTATAAAAATAGTGCCAAGATTAAAATACAGTGAGAATCAATTGTTTAAATACAGGGCTTTGTGAAAACTGTTCGGTAGCGATACACTACATGTTTGTTTCCGTTACATAATCGTATTCAACAGATGGGAATGAAACATGTTTTCCCTTTCGAAAATAGTAGTAGAATTGAAGGCTATACTGAAACGGATTTGCGTTTAATCCAATCATAAATAATAAGTAGGTTGCCACCGGATATATTTTAAACATAATTATACAAATAAATTTCCTGGTTTGAACAGATGAGGTGTCTCTGGCTATTCAGAAAGCTAAACCTTATTACCTTGGTTGTTTGCATATGCATTCACTCTTTCCTGCAACACATCCGACAAAGTAACTTTGCGTAAAAGTGCTTCAACCCAGGCAGTAAAATCGAAAATCCTCAAAATTTGTTTTTCGTAAACATCCTGTTGAATCTCAGTAAATTCCTTTAAGGTCTTTTCCAGGAGAAGCGTCCTTTTCATCGGTATGGTTGGCAGCTGCTTACTTAGGAATTTAAACAGAAAACTTTCAATTTTATAGTCTTTAGCGGCATCCGGCAAATCGCGTTTCATCGAGCGGATTTCATACTTTATAAGTTCGAAGTCACCCAATTTGTATAGTATCATCAGGTTCACCAGCCTGATAGTTCTGTATAGAGGAAGATAAAAATAGTTTTTACCCCGCAGTATAATCTGGTTGAGGAATTTATGGGCATTATGATATTCCGAATTCCCGAAATAAATTAAAGAAGTATACAGGCAAAGTTCAGCCTGGCGGGCCCTGTTCAGGGTAAAAAGCTTATCGAACAAAGTGTCTTTATATTCATTCATAAGCGACCTGGAAGCTGCAAAATCACCACGATCGAGAAACGGGAACAATTCATATAAATAAATGATTGACGTAAGATTCATTCTAAAACTGGCAGACTGGCTGTCAATAGCCTTCAGTTGTGTGATAAAATAGGTCATTCCACCGTAATTGTGAATGCTCCGCAGGCTTTCGAGCACTCCTTCGAGAGTATGTAGGTAATATACCGGCGGATTACTCCAGAGGTGTTTATTCGCTTCGAAAAGGTTATTGAGTTCAATGTATGAATTTAGGGCCGATTGGTAATCACCTACACTGATCAGGTAATTCGATTGGAAAAGCTGATGAAGCTTGCTGATCTCGAAATTATCCAGGTTTTGAGAAGCGACTATACTTATTTCGCTGTATACCAGGTCGTTTAATTCATCTTTTTGTTTTTGCGAACGGGCATATCCTTTATATACAATGCGGTGTTTCAGGTTTTCGTAAAGTGATGATTGTTCGTTAATCTTTCTCACATACTTTAACGCTTCATTTAGCCTGAACTGTTTTTTCAACAAGGTTTTTTCATTCAGATTCAGGAAATTCAATGCCAGCAAATAATCCAGATCCAGTCGTGAAGCGAGTAGCAAGGCATAATAATTTTCATACTTCTCAGCCTGTTCAATAATATCGTCGAGCAATCCGAAGCATTCGTCGAACAGGGATTTTTCATATAATATTTTGGCCTTAAGAATTTTGTTAAATAGAAAGTAGAAGCTATCCTGCTCTTTCTTCAATTCAAGCATGGTGTCGAGCAACAATTCGAAAAGGTATTTAACCGTGGTTTCAATGGAAGCTCCCGGTCGGACTTTAAGGAATTTCGCTAACAATGACGATGTGGGTAGTTCACGGTTTTTTTCAATTATATCGTATAATATAATATAATCAGCACTTGTTTTGTTGCGTGACGAACGGATTCTGAACGCTTTTTTCTCAGCTAATGACAGAGAGTGTGTTAGCAACACAACCGATTGAAGTTTCGACATTGTTAAACGTTGGTATTAATCGATGATGAGTTTGGTTTAATTCGGCTGGCTGTAAGGTGCTGCATGTCTGCAACATGAAAGGTTAAATGCCATATAGCCTAACATGCAGTACGGATTTTTAAATATTTAACCTTGATATTATTAGCATAAATAAAACCGCTTTGAATCTGTAAATATATAAATAGAATAAAAATACCCGACATTATGGGTTTAAAAATACAGTAAATTATATAATATATCCTGAATTTTAATTGATTAATTTGCTATCAGTAAGCACAATGCTTATATTTGTTGCTGAAATACGTAAGTTTTGTAATTACCGGATTATGTAAATTATTGATAATTTTCGCGTTCTGCATGATATATATTTGCTGCATATAAAATCGGATCGATATGCAATCAAAAAAAATTGTTGTAGTTGGAAGTTGTAATACGGACATGGTAATTAAGGCGGACAGACTTCCTGTGCCTGGTGAAACTATTCTGGGCGGAACTTTTTTCATGAATCCTGGGGGCAAAGGTGCAAACCAGGCTGTGGCCGCTTCACGTATGGGCGGAAATGTTACATTAATTTCCAAGACAGGGAATGATGTTTTTGGAAAGCAATCGGTGATGTTATACACATCTGAAAACATTAAAACGGATTTTATCTATTCTGATCCCAAGCATCCTTCGGGAGTTGCTTTAATTACCGTAGATTCGCAAGGTGAAAACTGTATTGTGGTTGCTTCAGGCGCTAACGCTTATCTGACCCCGGCAGATGTAGATAAAGCCAGTGCCGAAATTGAAAACAGCGACCTTGTATTGATGCAGCTTGAAATACCAATTGAAACAGTTGAGTATGTTGCAGAGATGGCAAGTAAAAAGGGTATAAAAGTGATTCTCAACCCAGCCCCGGCCAGAGCATTATCTGATAACCTGCTTAAACACCTGTACATTATTATTCCTAATAAAAGCGAAGCAGAAATCCTTTCCGGAATAAAAGTATGTGACATTGATTCTGCAAAGCAGGCTGCCGATATCATCAGTGCCAAAGGTGTTGATATTGTTGTAATAACACTTGGTTCGCAAGGCGCATTGATAAAAGAATACAACGAATATCTTTTTGTAGAAGCTTTCAAAGTTGATGCCCTTGATACAACTGCAGCAGGAGATACTTTTTGTGGTGCCTTTTGTGTCGGTCTTTCGGAAGGAAGATCAATCCCTGATGCTGTGAAACTCGCTGCCCGTGCAGCAGCAATCACGGTTACACGCATGGGTGCACAGGCTTCAATACCTTACCGTTCGGAATTATCGTCACTTGATGTTGAACAATTTAAATCTTAGATATGAATTCAATTATGTGGTTTGTAAAACAAAGATCCGGCTTATTGAGCCTGCTGCTGGCCTTCGTGCTAATTATATCAGCAAATATTTCTAATGCACAGAATATTCCTACTGTTAAAGTATCGGGAACTGTTTCTGACGCAATAAGTAACGACCTGATTCCAGGGGTAAGTATTATAATTAAAGGCACCCAGACCGGGAGCATGACGGACATTGATGGGAAATATTCTGTAAATGTACCACAGGGTTCCACCCTTGTCTTTTCATTTATAGGATACGAGAATTTTGAAGTAGTGGTTGGTACGCAAACCAGCATCGACGTTAGTCTGAAGGCTGTTGCTCAGGCAATTGATGGCGTTGTGGTAATCGGATATGGGACAACCACTAAAAAAGAAGTCACAGGAGCAATTGCTAGTGTTAAATCTGACCAGTTTAACAAGGGTGCTTATACCAATCCGATGGGACTTTTGCAAGGGAAGGTTGCCGGATTAACCATTGTGAATCCGAATGGTTCCGATCCAATGGCAAACCCCAATATCATTCTCCGTGGTACAGGCACACTTACTTCCGGGCAGGGCCCACTTATCATTATTGATGGGGTTGCCGGTGCTGATATGAAAAATATAAGCCCCGAAGAAATTGAATCCATGGATGTACTGAAAGACGGCGCTGCCGCTGCTATTTATGGTACACGTGGCTCAAACGGTGTAATTATCATCACCACCAAACGGGCTAAGTCCGGCGCGTCCAAAATTGAATATACCGGTCAGTTTTCTTGGCAGGTAGCACCACGCAATGTTAAAAACCTGTCTTCCGACGAATTCAGGTCGGCAATTACACAATACGGTGATTCCGCCAATATTTTTAACGCTAATACTGATTGGTTTAAAGAAATAGTTAATACAAACCCGTTCAGTCAGAAACATAACCTTGCCATTAGCGGGGGAAATGAAAACTTTTCGCACCGGACAAATATTTATGTAGATCAGTCCGATGGTTTGCTGAAAAATAATGTCTCAAATAAATACCTTGTAAGGACAAATATCATTCAAAATGCTTTCGGAGGTATTTTAGTACTCGACTATAACCTGAGTTATGGTATGCGTAAATACAAACCTGCCAACTATGATGTTTTTTACCAGGCATTTATCCGTAACCCGACGAGTCCAATTTATGACTCTGCAAATATAAATTCAGGTGGTTATACAGTTTTGCCTGGGAATGCATATTACAATCCGGTAGCTATGCTTAATGAGCGGAATGTAGATGGGAAAACTGTTGAAGGCACTGCTAATGTGCGCGCAATATTGAGGCTGGCTAAATCATTAAAATGGGTCAATTTTATTTCGGTTGATCAATCGGACTATGAATCGCTCTCATACAAAACCAGGTATTACCCAAGTATACTGGGTCAATTTGGTGAAGCCGAAATCGAAAACGGGAAAAACAGTTCCCTTCAATATGAGAGTACCCTTAATTTTACAAAAACATTTGAAAAACATACTGTGCAGGCGCTTGCCGGGTACTCATACCAAACACAGGAGGCCAATTCTTCTTATCTGAGTAACAGCAAATTCGATACCGATCTATACGGGTATAATAATATTGGGGCCGGTGCAGCTATACATTCTGACCAGGCTTATATGAGCTCGTATAAAGAAAGCAGCACCCTGATCTCATTTTTTGGCCGACTTATGTACAATTACAGCGAACGCTACCTGCTTGCGGTTTCACTCCGCAAGGAAGGATCTTCACGTTTCGGTGCGAACAATAAATGGGGCTGGTTCCCTGCGGCTAGTCTTGGCTGGCGGATAAATAAAGAAGAATTTATGAACAATGTT
>Ga0268283_1001019_pt1 | contig 14623 bp, 6 predicted proteins | sample saktaG_13_FD_190140 | JGI IMG/M metagenome (GOLD analysis project Ga0268283, IMG submission 190140) | Saline water microbial communities from Sakinaw Lake, British Columbia, Canada - sak_2013_06_06_36m | ecosystem: Environmental > Aquatic > Non-marine Saline and Alkaline > Saline ... | reverse complement strand
ATAAAACCATATTCTTTCTTTTTGCTTTCGTCATTGATGCGGATGTAGGAAACGGGATTCAGGTTTTTAATAAAATCCAGACCCAAGTCGGAGTTTGTAATTTCGGATTTCAATCTCCGGTCGGAAGTTATAGTCCAACCTACCTGGATGCCTGCATATGAAATACCAGAGTTCCCGATACGAATCTGGTTACTCCCTGACGCGGTTGGCACCTGGGCATCGTAGCCTATGCCAATATTGTTGGAGCCTGTAACATTTGAAATGGCCCATATACCCAGTGCCGTGTTATTATTTCCAATTATATTGTGCTGCATAGCCTGGTAACCGCAGGCTGTGTTTTGGGTTCCGGTGGTGTTATCCTGCAGAGCCTGGTAGCCATCGGCTGTGTTGTTAAATCCGGTTGTGTTTTTCTGACTTGCCTGAGCACCTTCGGCAGTGTTGCCATTACCGGTAGTGTTCGATAAGAGCGACTGATCGCCTACAGCGGTATTCCATTGACCTGTATTGCCGGCAGGAGTCGGGCCTCCTTTCAACGATTCATAACCAACGGCTGTATTATAGGTTTCCCTGCCGGTGGTGCGATTATCGGCATAATACATCGATGAATAACCAATAGCAGTGCTCCGGCTGTTGGTCTTGTTGGCAATAAGTGCTAAGGCGCCATACGCAATGTTGTAACTTCCAGTGGTATTATTAAGAAGTGCTTCGGTCCCACTGGCAGTATTGTAACCTCCTGTTGTGTTTGAATAAAGTGCTTCGGCACCTGATGCCATGTTTCCAATACCGCTTATGTTGGAATAAAGCGCATAATGTCCATGTGCAGTATTATGCTCGCCTGTGGTATTTGAGTAAAGGGCAAATACACCTCCGGCGGTGTTATAATTGCCTGTTGTATTTTGGAACAATGCCTGAGCGCCAATAGCTGTATTGGTGTGTCCTGTTGTGTTGGAAAAAAGTGCATTCGTTCCTGTTGCGGTATTGAAATTTCCGGTAGTATTAAAATTGAGCGCTTCTACTCCTATGGCTGTGTTTTGGTCACCGGTTGTGTTATTGGAAAGAGAATGAAAGCCATTGGCTGTATTGTTACTCCCGGTTGTATTGGAATAGAGCGACTGATCGCCTACAGCGGTATTCCATTGACCTGTATTGCCGGCAGGAGTCGGGCCTCCTTTCAACGATTCATAACCAACGGCTGTATTATAAGTTTCCTTGCCGGTGGTGCCATTATCCGCATAATACATTGATGAATAACCAATAGCAGTGCTCCGGCTGTTGGTCTTGTTGGCAATAAGTGCAAAGGCGCCATACGCAATGTTGTAACTTCCAGTGGTATTATTAAGAAGTGCTTCGGTCCCACCGGCAGTATTGTAACCTCCTGTTGTGTTTGAATAAAGTGCTTCGGCCCCGGTTGCCATGTTTCCAATACCGCTTATGTTAGAATAAAGCGCATAATGTCCATGTGCAGTATTATGCTCGCCTGTGGTATTTGAGTAAAGGGCAAATACACCTCCGGCGGTGTTATAATTGCCTGTTGTATTTTGGTACAATGCCTGAGCGCCAATAGCTGTATTGGTGTGTCCAGCTGTGTTGGAAAAAAGTGCATTCGTTCCGGTGGCGGTATTATAAGCCCCGGTAGTATTCAGATAGAGCGCCTCTACTCCAATGGCCGTATTTTGCTGGCCGGTTGTGTTAAAAAGTAGCGAATGAAACCCATTGGCCGTATTGAAGTTGCCTGTTGTATTATTTTGAAGGGCTGCATATCCATTGGCTGTATTGTTACTACCGGTTGTATTGGAAGAGAGTGAACCTGAACCGGTGGCGGTATTATTATCTCCGGTGCTTAGTGGATTTAATCCATTTGTGCCAAATGAAGTGTTACTGTCTCCCAGTATTCCTGCCCTTACATTATTTCTTCTTAAAATAAGATCTTTGTTATCTGTTGTGCCAATAAAGTCGGTAGCCGGACTTGTACCTGTATTCCCTGTAAGTGACCAGTTACTGCTGCCATTCCCACTTTTTGCCGCATATAAAGCATAAGGAACACTCAGCAATTTACTTGTTCCGGAAATGGTATAATTTGTGCTGCCTGATGGATCAGTTTCTGTTTTAATAAAATATGTGCCGATGGTCCAGTCAATACTGGCAAGACTTCCGGAAATAACTGTTCCGCTACCGATTTCAACCGTCACCAGGCCGTTTGCATTGGTGGTCGGTGACTGAGTTTCAACGTAGACAGGTGTAGTACCTTGTAAAATACTTATTTGCATCCCGACTACGTGATTTGTCATCAAAGTATTGGCTGCATTTCTTATAACAGCCTGGTAACTCATTTTTTGAGGGGTTTGAGCAAAGGTTCCCACCGATAATATCCCGGTTACTAAAATGGCAAATGCTTTTTTCATGATTTCTTGCTTTATATTTTTACATTAATTGATCTTATAAAGTCAAATGGGAGTCTCCAAATGGTATTCATTCCTGTTTGCAGTTTGAAAACAGGTACAATGTCAAAGCTTTAATTTATTCTCAATGGCTTTTAACCTGTTTTCCAGTTGGATATTTTTTTCTACCAGAGAGGCGATTTTTGCTTTATCTGCTTCAATAATAACCTGCTGTTCCTGCATAGCTTTCACAATAGGTGCAAACAGATCATTGTACCGCACACTATACATTCCTTTATCGTCTTTGGTTACCATTCCGGTATTAGCGGACCCGAGTTTGTTAAGAGTTTCTTCTACCGCCTGGGCAATAAAACCATATTCTTTCTTTTTGCTTTCGTCATTGATGCGGATGTAGGAAACGGGATTCAGGTTTTTAATAAAATCCAGACCCAAGTCGGAGTTTGTAATTTCGGATTTCAACCTGCGATCGGAAGTGATAGTCCAGCCAACCTGGATGCCGGCATAGGAAATGCTTGCATCGCCAATGCGGACCTGGTTGTTTCCCGTTGCATTGGGAACCTGTGCATTATATCCTATCCCTATATTATTTGAACCCGAAGCAACATTGGAAAGTGAGTATTCGCCAAAAGCAGCGTTATAAGCACCGGTGGAATTATTAAACATGGAGTTGGTACCAACAGAAGTATTATAACTGCCGGAGAGGCTGTTTCTGAGAGCCGATACCCCTACCCCCACATTTTGCTCACCAATTGTATTGGAAATAAGTGAATTTGAGCCGAATGCTGAATTGTACGGTGCCGTAGTGTTTGCTTTAAGTGAAGATTCACCCATTGCGGTATTTTGAAACCCTGTTGTGTTTGCAAGGAGTGCCAAATATCCGGTTGCAGCATTATTGCTACCTGTTGTGTTATAGCCTAATGCATTGGTTCCATTAGCGGTATTCATAATTCCGGTAGAATTAAAATTTAGTGCGCTCACTCCACTGGCAGTATTATTATAACCTGTTGTATTCGACGTAAGTGCCTGTAAGCCAACAGCTGTATTATTGGCTCCTGTTGTGTTTGCATTAAGTGAACTCCTTCCGGTGGCCGTATTATTTACACCGGTGGTGTTATAGTAGAGTGCGCTTTCTCCGAAAGCAGTATTGGAACTCCCGCTTGTATTAGAATTAAGTGAACTCACTCCACTTGCCGTATTTGAACTTCCGGTGGTGTTTGAAACAAGTGAATTAACACCAACAGCCGTATTATTGGACCCTGTTGTGTTTGCATAAAGTGCACTTCTTCCGTTGGCCGTATTATTAAACCCAGTAGTGTTTAAATAGAGGGCCTCGAAGCCACTGGCTGTATTCTGTGTACCCGTAGTATTTGAATATAATGAACCTCCACCGAAAGCGGAATTAAAAAATCCGGTAGTATTGTTATAGAGCGCATAGTTTCCTGATGCTGTATTATTAGATCCGGTAGTATTGAAATAGAGTGCTGCCCTTCCAACCGCTATATTTGCAGAACCACTAACATTCGAATACAGACCGGTATATCCAATGGCAATGTTACCAGCCCCTGATACATTACTAAACAAAGCATCAACTCCCGAAGCAGTATTCTGAAATCCGGTGGTATTTAAACGAAGTGCACCCGCTCCGTTGGCCGTGTTACTATTCCCGGAAGTATTGGAGTATAAAGTTCCTGCTCCGTAGGCTGTATTATAAGCTCCGGTTGTATTGGAATACATTGAATTGGCCCCTGTAGCTGTATTGGATGCACCCATTGTATTATTGTAGAGCGCCTGATAACCACTGGCTGAATTTGAATACCCACTGCTATTCGACCATAAAGTCTGGTAGCCGATGGATGTATTAAAGTTTCCTGTATTATTGGCAGCATTCGCCGAGCCTTTAAGAGCCTCATACCCGACAGCCACATTATAGTTATCAAAAGCAACTCCTGTATTATTTGAATACAACATCGCACTGGTACCTATGGCCGTAGCATTTGAACCGGCAACATTATAATTCATTGCATTGTTACCTATGGCTGTATTATAATTACCTATAGTGTTTTGATATAAGGCACGGGCGCCAACGGCTGCGTTAACATTTCCTGTAGTGTTTTGAAACAGCGCACTTTCTCCCAAAGATGTATTGTGATGCCCGGCAGTATTTGAACGAAGAACATCTGCACCAACTGCAGTATTATAATCCCCTGATGTATTTTGAAGCAGTGCTGACGCCCCATTTGCAGTGTTATAATGCCCGTTAATATTGGAATAAAGCGCATGGTAGCCGACTGCTGAATTTGAAACCCCGATTGTGTTCGACCATAACGTCTGGTAGCCGATGGATGTATTCCAGTTACCGGTATTATTGGCTGGAGTGGCTGACCCTCTTAGGGCTTCGTACCCGACAGCTACATTATAATTCTCAAAAGCAGATGCTGTATTGTTGGAATACAACATAGCGCCGGTTCCAAAAGCTGTGGCATTGGAACCGGATACATTGGTCAGTAATGCAGATACACCAAACGCAGTATTGGAACTTCCGGTAGTGTTTGATTCAAGTGCTCTGAAGCCACTGACAGTATTAGTAGATCCGGTAGTATTTGAAACGAGTGTATTAACTCCATTTGCAGTATTGAAGTATCCTGTGGTATTACTGACAAGCGATCCATTTGCAAATGCAGAATTTGAAGCTCCAGAACTTTCCGGGTTTAATGCATTTAATCCAAACGAAGTGCTGCCAGCTCCCAGGTAACCTGCACGTGAATTATTCCTTTTGAAAATCAAATCAATGTCATCAGCTGTTCCTATATAGTTAAAAGCTGCAATGGTGCCAGTATTTCCGGTCATCGACCAATTATTACCGCCATTTCCGCTGAATGACATCCAGGCAGAGCCGTTCCAGAAATAATAACCGGGCAGCACATCGTTTGGTGTTGTTCCTGCTGTGGCTGTATTCCAGATTAAAGTTCCGGCAACCAGGGCACCACCTTGCGGATTAACAACCGGGGCGGCTACATTTTTTGCTGTTAACAAAACTCTTGGCACCAGTACCCCATTAGTGGTTGAAGTAATATCCAAAACGCCTTTGGGCGTTGTAGTTCCAATACCAACTGCACTTCCATTGTTGTATAAATTGCTGTTGTTAGTTAACCAGGTCGTTCCATTCCAATATGGAGTATTACCAGCGGCAGATCCGGAAGCTAAAAGTCCTGTTGGGCCTTGAGGTCCGGCTGGGCCTGTTGATCCTTGTGGACCTGCTGGACCTGTTAATCCCGTTCCGCCTGTTAACCCAATTGGCCCTTGTGGCCCGGTTGCGCCTGATAAGCCTATTACGCCTGTTAAGCCGGTTGGTCCTTGTATACCTTGTATACCTTGGATGCCCTGGGGCCCGGTTGCTCCTGTTAAACCAGCAGGTCCCTGTGGACCAGGAGTTCCGCTTTTGGCTGCAAATAAAGCATATGGAACACTCAATAACTGGCTTGTCCCAACAATGGTATAGTTGGTTCCACCTGCCGGATCAGTATCGGCTTTAATATAATAAGTACCGTTAGCCCAATCAATGCCAGCCAGGTTTCCTGAGACAACTGTTCCACCACCGATTTCAACCGTTACTAAACCGTTACTATTGGTAGTTGTTGTTTGTGTTTCGACATAAACAGGCGATGTGCCTTTTAAAATACTTAGCTGCATCCCGACAGCATGGTTGGCGACCAGGTTATTTGAAGCATTTCTGATTACAGCCTGGTAACTCATTTTTTGAGGCGTTTGTGCAAATAAACCAACTGCAAAAAACAATCCCGGCAGAATGATTCCTGCTATCTTTAAAATCGTTTGTTTTTTCATGATTTTAGATTTTAAATTCATATCAACAACCATTTATTTATAATTAGAATTAATCGAAAAAGACTACTCCACTGAACCCCCAACTTAATGAAGTGATGTGATGGTTTAAATCCATTCTTGCAATGTAAAGGTCCACAGACTTACATAAACTGGCAATCCCCAAATAGTGTTAGAGGAAAACAGAAGTCTAAAAAAAAGATGTTAAGATGTTACCTGCCCATTATTTTATTAATGGCATCGGTGCGGCTTTGAACCTGTAGTTTTTCGTAAATATTTCGTGCATGGGAACGCACGGTTTCAATACCAATATTAAATTCAGATGCAATTTCTTTATATCGTAATCCTTTCGCTAATGATTTGAGAATTTCTTTTTCGCGCTGAGTAAGCAATTCCGAATCATCAATAGAATCTTTTTGCTGGAAAGATGCAATCACTTTCCTGGCTATCTGGCCGCTCATAGGAGAACCTCCATGATATACTTCAATAATAGAATCTAAAATTTTTGTAGGTGCGGTTTTCTTTAGCAAATATCCGCTGGCACCGGCTTTGAGCGATTCGAAGATGGATTCATCGTCTTCATATACCGTGCTCATGATAAATTGAGTACCACTGCATTGAGCTTTTAGCTTCCGAACAACTTCTATTCCGTTTATGCCAGGAAGGTTAATATCCATTAAAGCTACATCCGGACAAAGACCCGGCAGTTTCGCCAAAGCCTCTTCCCCGGTTGCAAATGTCTGGGCACAGACGAATCCATCGTTGCCATCAATAAGCATCTGCAAGCCTTCCCTGATTTCTTTAATGTCCTCAACAATTACGACTCTGATCATAGTATAAACGTATTCAATTCATTTGGCTCAAAGATAACTGATCTTAGCAGCCTTTTCTATAACAAAAAAGGGTTACAAGCTTAATTTTATTTCTGTTACTGTTCCTTTTCCCGGTTCAGAACTAATTGAATAACTTCCGCCAACCAGTTCAATCCGGTGCTGCATATTTTTTAGTCCATTGGCAAATAAACGGACTTTGTTAACATCGAAGCCTTTTCCGTCATCAGTAATTGTTAAATAAATCTCTTTCCCTGTTTCCCGGATTGTCACAATCACCTTATTGCACCATGCATACTTGGCGATATTATTAAAACTTTCTTTCACAGTCAGGAAAATATTACGGCGCTGCTCTTCACTTAAATGAACATGAGAGAAATGTTCGGGATAATTAAATTCAAGCTGTACCGAAAGCGGCTCAAAATATTTAAGCCCATATTCACGGATGTATGATGAAAGGCTTTCAGGTGTATCGTTCTTTGGATTAAGCACCCATATTATATCCTGCAGGTTATCAACCAGATCACGTGACGATTCAGCTATCTTATCGAGTGTTTCCTTTGCTTTTGCCGGAATTGGCAACTGCTTTTTTACAACTTCGCTGAGGATGGCAATGATAGTAAGGCCACTGCCCAGGTCATCGTGCATATCGCGGCTGATTCGGTTGCGCTCTTTTTCAACCGCCTGTGTTTTTTCGAGTTCAGCCCTTTGTTTATCTAGGCGTCGGTTGGTATAATTTCTAACGGTTACGATCACCAAACCTAAGGCAGCAAGTAACGAAAAAAACCGGAACCACCAACTCTGCCACCATGGTGCTTCAATTGTTAACAGTAAAGAATAAATTTTATCCGCTTCGATGCCATCCGCATTAAAAGCCCTAACTTTTAAAGTGTAATGGCCTGGAGGCAGATTGGCATACCGTATTTGTGATTTGCTGGCAATGTTAATCCAGGATTTATCATAGCCTTCCAATATATAGCTGAGTGTATTCCCTGCAGGATTGGCAAAATGAATAACAGTGAATTGAAAGCCTACCGTATTTTGCTCATATTCAAGGCTCAGGCTTTGAAGCTCTGATTGGTTAATAAGTGGTTTGAACGTTGTATCATTTATTTGCAAGCCGGTAAGAATGAGTTGAGGAGGAATAGAATTACTCATGAAATCGGCCGGGTAAAATGAGTTTAATCCATTAACGCCGCCGAAGAGGATTTCGCCTTTGGCTGATTTATAATAGGAATATGTGTTGTATTCGTTGCTTTGCAAGCCATCTCCGGCTAAAAATATTTTAATGGTTTTATTCCTGACGTCAAAACGGTTTATACCGGCATTGGTGCTCAACCATAAAATATCTCCTTCAGCAACAATTCCATAAATATATTGATTGCTCAAACTATTGGCCGTTGTAAAGATTTGCTCAGATTTAAGTTTATATTTATTATACCTGATAAGCCCGATAGTGCTGCCAATCCACAGATTGCTGTCTGCCGACTCATTGAAACATTTTATCGTCGCTTCCAAAGGCAATTCCTTTAATAGAACCAGTGAATCACCGACCAGTTTATATACTGTCAATCCTTTAAATGCCCTGGAAATATAAATCTGATTTAGCTGGTCAACATAGGATGTAAGAAACACATCTTTCGCTTTGGCGATACCTTTTGCAGGTTTGATATGATAAGTGTTATTGCTCTTTTTGATGATAAACAAACCTGCATTGGTTGAAGCCAGAAGCGAGCCATTATTCAAACTGCTGATATAGTTGTATTGGTTTGACCCGGGACCAAATCCGCTTGTGTTTTCAGGAAGCTTAATGATTGCCATGGTCCGTGGATCAATCAGGAATATTCCTTCGAAAGTAGCAGCCCAAACCTGTTTATTTTTATCAACTGATAAATGTTCAATTGATAAAGGCAAACCCTCCCTGATGGACCGTTTTATCTTTTTATTTTCATCGAGTACAAGAATCCCGCTTGCCTGTGTACCACACCAGAATTCATTGTTTACCTGTATGATGGAACGCATAAAATTGTCCGATCCGGCGTGTACGGCTTCTTCTTTTGTCACATTCTGATTAAACCGAAACCTGTTTAAGCTTGTAAAATCAACTCCTTTGCCCCACACAGAAACCCACAAATCGCCTTTATCATCCGAAGTGATATATTGAACCTGGTTACCCGAAAGCGCATAAGAGTTATAAACTGAATTCGCATATTGATTTTTAACAATTCCTGCAGCAGTGTCAATTGCAAATAATCCATGCTGGTTGGTACCAGCCCAAAGCGTTCCTTTCTGATCGAGGTGTAAGGTGGAAATATTAGATATTTCATTATCTCCAAAGTGATTTATTCTATACCGCAGCTTATTGCTTTGAAAGAAATACAAACCTGAGTTGGTGCCAACCCAAAAACTATTATTCCCGGTTTGCAATACCGCTGTTAACTTAGTTGCCGGAACCGATAGTTTTGTTGCATGCCAGTTAATCCTTTTCCCCGAAATTTGCCCTTCCCATAGTAGAGGCAGGTTATTATAGACTGCAAATATTTTCTGTAGTGAATGAAAAAGCGTGGAAGGCTGAGGTTTTACGATAAGGTTTCCAGTTGAAAAGAAATGATCAAGAAAAGTAAAAGTCTTTTTTGCCGGGTTAAAAATATAAATGCCAGAACCCGACTGAAGCCAGACATTGTTTTGATCATCAATATAAAAAGGCGAATAAAACCGTTCGTCGTTGCTGCGGCCTTCGATCCTGAAATTTTGAAAAAGATCAAGCCTGCGGTTATAAAAATTCAGGCCTGCATTGCTTCCAATCCACAAATTTGAATTTTTATCTTCAAGTATATTTAAGAAAAGCGTTCCAATTAAACCATCTTTTTCATTTACAGATGAACGAAAGCTAATGCAGTTTAAACCATCAAAACGGTTGAGCCCGTCAAACGAACTTATCCAGACAAATCCTTTCGAATCCCTGTAAATGCAATTGTTTACACCCTGCGATAATCCATTATTAACAGAAAGATGGTTGAAATAAAGTTGTTGAGCCCTGGCACTATTGAAGCAGCAGAGTGAAACAAGCAGCAGAAAAGACAATAGCTTCTTCATTGCTGTAAATATAGGAATCTTGTGAAATTATCGGGGAATTACTTACCTGCGCAATTCAAAATTGCTTCCCAGGTACACTCTTCGTACCTGTTCATCATTAGCCAAATCTTCGGCTGTACCGGATTTGAGAACTGAACCTTCGAACAGCAGGTAAGCACGGTCCGTTATATTCAGGGTTTCGTGAACATTATGGTCAGTAATCAGGATGCCGATATTTTTAGCTTTAAGCTTAACAACAATATTCTGAATATCTTCAACAGCAATCGGGTCGACGCCGGCAAAAGGCTCATCGAGCAATATAAATTTCGGATCGGTGGCCAGGGCGCGGGCAATCTCGGTACGGCGTCGTTCACCGCCGGAGAGCTGAATGCCCATATTTTTGCGTACATGGTGCAATCCGAATTCATCGAGAAGCGATTCAAGCTTTTCGGCTTGTTCCTTTTTATTTAGCTTGGTAAACTCAAGTACTGCCCTGATGTTATCTTCAACTGTAAGCTTGCGGAAAACAGAAGCTTCCTGGGCAAGGTATCCAATCCCGATCTGGGCACGACGGAAAACAGGCTCATTGGTAATTTCCCTGTCATCAAGGAATACTTTTCCCTGTAGCGGTTTAATCAAACCTACAATAATGTAAAACGAAGTGGTTTTACCGGCGCCGTTCGGGCCAAGCAGCCCGACAATTTCGCCCTGCTCCACTTGTATGGAAACATGGTTAACAACAGTACGCTGACGGTATTTTTTAACTAAATCTTCGGTACGTAATATCATATAGATTCATTCTCGCGGTAAAGGTAGTAAAATTTGTTTGATGAGTCAGAGACGCGATTCATCGCGTCTGTACAGCAATTATTATCAAAGTTCAAATGCCTTTGGCGTTCAAGATTCATAGTGTCGAAGCCAACTAAAAGAGCAAGAAATATTTAAGCGCTCAAACTGGAACCTAAAAATCAAAATTCATTGAAAACATCAATCCAAAAGGCTTGATATTGGCATGATCATTATAGGTCAACCTCCACACGGCATCTATACGCAGAAAACGGAAAATATTTTCGACACCCACGCCCGCTTCCATATAAGGCTTGGTCAGGAAATAAGCTCCGGTTGGTAATTGGTTATATAATTTATTATCAGCAGATGTATGTCCGAATGTCCCTTTAAATTGTGCTACCTCACGCCATTTAAGTTTACGGATAGCCGGTATACGGTTCAGGAACAATCCTTCCATGTGATAAATAAAATGATACGAGACGTATTCGTCGGCAATAAACTCGTAATAGTTCATCAGGTTAAAAGCATAATCATCATGATAAAAAGTTTCGTTCCCAGGCATAATGTTTAGCAGCGGAAATGGAAGTGTACCCCAGATTTTTCCTCCTTCAAGATTATATTTCAACCAACCGGCAGAAAGAAAACTAAACCATTGCGATACATTTATACTTACATTGTCATATTTATATTCACCATTGAATAATCCTTTTACCCCATGAGCATATTTAAGGTCAAAGACCGGGTATGGCGTACTTACTATCACCCGTTCGAACTCTCCTGCAAGTTGCTTCTCGCGAAATCCATAATGCATTTTAACCGAAAACTCAGTGGTCTTTATGTTTTCTGTCAGCACATAATCGTGTGATGCCTGATCATACAAAAATATTCCAGCTCCTTTAAGTGTTGAAATATCGCGGTTGGTTATTGTAAACGTATTGGAGAATCCAGTAAACCACTCATGCTTATAGGAACCTTTGTATTCGGATACCATCGATAATTTATCCTGTGGATTCCTGCGAAAAATTGAATTCAGGATAAAATCCTGCCTGAATGCATTTTCTGATGTCCCCAACTGTTCGACATCATATTTATAAGATGCACTTAACACACGATCTGGTAATTTACCCAGCATATACATAAACCCGGCGCTGTACTTGAAATTCTGATCACGGGTTCCGTACGCCACATAACCATTAAGCATTAGCTTCGTGGAAAAATCGTTACTGGTGCGTCCCCCGACTCTGAAACGGTTTCCTTCAATCTGGTTAAAACTATAGGTTGACGAATATGGGCCCCATTCAAAATTTCCCTTAATATAATAGCCTGTAACTATCATTTTCACAATATCAACATAGGTCCTGAAAAGAGGCATTTGTTTAAGTGTGTCACTTAGCCGGTAAACAGAAGCTTCACGGTGGGTAAGAGCTTCGGGTCGTGATTGTTTCCAGAAATCATCGGTTTTACGGTTTGCATCTTCCAGTACAATGATATTATTCGGCATCGAGTACACTTTCTCATCCGCCGCGGGAGTAAAATCATAACCTGAATACACCACAGTACGCGTTCCGAAAAAACCCATGGTGATCTTCGAATCTACAATTACGTTAAAGTCGGCAACAGTTTGTTCGCGGGTCAGCATCCAGCGGCCATTGTTAGCAATCCCGAATTCCTGTGAAATCATCAGATCATTCACAAAATTGAGATTAGCATCTCCTGCCATACGCATTTCCAGCTTCTTAATGGCATAGGTAGTATCGTGTATCCACATATTCCCGGTAAATGCCAGTTCCTGTTTACGCCTTGGCTTAAACATAACATTATAACACCAATTATTATCAAGAAAGGCTGAATCTATCAGGTAATATTTATAATAAAGCAGGCCAAGATTTGAAATAGGGCTGACGAAATTCTTCTGAAACAAGCTAACAAAATTGTCGTAAACTTTAATATCCTGAGCCATATTCCCTACAAATTGGGACATTGTCGGATTTTCAACCCCTGAAATTTGCGATGCTTTTATAATTTCTTTCCGCTCTTTTGGAGTCTTACGAAAATAGAGGTCCGAGAATGCCTCCGAAACCATTACCGGCAAATACACTTTCCCGTTCACCACGCTGGTGTCAATCTGCTCAAATACAAATTTGAAAGGTTCCAAAATTCGCCGGTTCTGAAATTTATCGCTCAGGTTATTTACATCAAACTGCATTTTTGTGTACGCCTGGCAATTAAATGCTTCAATTTTATCAGGATCATTCTGAGGCTTGTGATCGATTATTTTTCGCAACAACACTTCAGCAGGGTTTTCACCGGGATGAATAACTACGCCTGACAGCTCATATCGCTCAGATTCCAATTGTATATCAACGGTCTGGAAACGGTTACGTTGTATAGGAACAAGCTTTGTGACAAACCCGATGTAAGAAGCAACAATTGTATCAGTTGCTTTGCGCGATTCGAGCGAAAACCTGCCATCGAAGCCGGTTGTTGTGCCAATCTGTGTGTTTTTAAAGTAAATGCTGACGAAAGGAAGTGTGTCGCCGGTTTGAGCATCGCGCACTATTCCCATAATTTTAGTTGCATCCTGGGCAATGCATGGCATCATTGATCCCGGTGCCAGAAAAAACAGCAGGTTTATTAAAAATAATAGAAGCTTTTTCAATCCGGTATTTTTCATAGCTTATAAGGTGAATCAAAGTATATGCCATGTCTGAGATGTATTTCTCAATGCATCAAGGCTTACTCACTTATTTCCACATGATCAACAATATAATAATTGCTTTTGTTTTAAAATGTAACCTGGTAAGTTAGGTTAAAAGTCCAATTTGATTAGAAAATCCAGAATGCCTGGCATAATTTTCTGTCATACATTCATGTCATCCCAGAACTCAACTGCCCGTCGCATATGAGGAACCACAATGGTTCCGCCTACTAAGGTTGCGATCCCCAAAACTTCGAAAAGTTCTTCTTCCGAAACATTATTTTCCTTGCATTTCAACAAATGATATTTGATACAATCGTCGCACCGCAATACAAGCGAAGCAACCAAACCCATAAGTTCCTTGGTCTTTACAGGCAAGGCACCTTCGGTATATGCGTTGGTATCGACATTAAAAATCCGCTTCACTACTTTATTGTCAACCGAAAGGATGCGATCGTTCATCTTACTCCGGTATTCGTTAAACTGGTCCACTTTTTCGCCCATCCTGACTGGAGTTATAGGTGTTTAGATAATTGCATTAAACCCAAATTACACATTAGCGTAATTTGGATTAAAACGGCAAAGTTAACGAAAATGCACGACTTGACTTTGAAGTCGGGGGTTGAACCAGCCCAAGTCAGCTGAATTTTCTGAATTTTTAATAAACAGGTGATCATCAATCTTGTTAACCGGATGTATATTATGCCGTCACAAGGCCATACTTTTTTATGCCATTTATATGCCAAAGATGACGGCATAAAAAAAAGCGACAAGAATGTCCTGCTTCCAATAATAAAGAAAATTGTCAGTAAAAGGTAATGAAACCTTCGAAAAAGCTGGCTCTTAAAATGCAGGTTTTCTTGAAATACCAGCTTTGGTACTCATAATTTAAACAAAAATACATCTTGCCTAGGAAAGTACTAGTAGCTTCCCTTTGCTTCAGAACCAGTAATAACTGCAACACTTGCCCCGCAGCCCAACCTGCTGGCTCC
>Ga0268283_1001018_pt1 | contig 14624 bp, 14 predicted proteins | sample saktaG_13_FD_190140 | JGI IMG/M metagenome (GOLD analysis project Ga0268283, IMG submission 190140) | Saline water microbial communities from Sakinaw Lake, British Columbia, Canada - sak_2013_06_06_36m | ecosystem: Environmental > Aquatic > Non-marine Saline and Alkaline > Saline ... | reverse complement strand
GGGTTGAGGGTCAAGGGGTCAAGGGGTCAAGGGGTCAAGGGGTCAAGGGGTCAAGGTTCAGGGCTAAAGGCTAAAGGCTAAAGGCTAAAGGCTAAATGGTCAAGGTTCAGGGAAATATTGTTTAGTGCGTGGGTTTTTTCACCTTTCACCTTTCACCTTTCACCTTTCACCTTTCACCTTTCACCTTTAACCTTTAACCTGACTACCTCTTTTTGATATAAAAAATTTGCTGATTATCCTGTTTTATCAATTCAATGATTTGGTGGCCCGCTTGGTTGGTGAAAACACCAAAATCCAAATGTGCGGCAGGATCGGTTGCAATAATTTTTACCACATCACCACTCGCCATTATCATCAACGTTTTTTTTAAACGCAATAAAGGTAAAGGACACAGTAAACCACTGGCATCAACTTCCTGACTAAATTCAATCATTGTATTTTAGTTACTCACAAAACTGTAGACTGCTTATAATACCATTCCCTAATGAATCTATGAATCATCATAACGAAATGGATTATTTTCCCGTTTTTGTAAAACTTACAGACCAAGATTGCCTGGTCATCGGAGCCGGTGAAATAGCCGCCCGCAAAATTGACTTGTTAGCGCGTGCCGGTGCAAAAATAACAGTCATCGCCAACCAAATAAGTCACCATGTAGCCAGCCTGGAAGCCTCTTGCCGGTTAACGATACTACAAAAATCCTTTGACCCGGCTGATGTGCGTGGCTTTAGACTGGTCATATCGGCAACAGACAACAAGGAAACCAATTCTGTAGTTGCCAAAGCGGCTGAAGAACAAAATATTCTGGTTAATGTGGTTGATAGTCCCGCGTTATGCAGTTTTATTTTTCCGGCTATTATTGATCGTTCGCCCATCGTTGCCGCCGTGTCTTCCGGCGGCGCTGCGCCGGTTTTAGCACGACTGCTCAGAGCCAAGATTGAAACCATCATTCCACCCGCTTACGGACAACTGGCACACCTTGCGGAAAGTTATAGGGACGACGTTAAAAAACACATTAAAGAACCCGCGCAACGCCGTATTTTCTGGGAAAATATCTTTCAGGGTTCGGTTGCTGAATTGGTTTTTTCAGGTCATGAAAAAGACGCCGAAAAAAAACTACAACAAACATTGACCGAACAAAAAAATACGATTACCCAAGGTGAAGTTTATCTGATAGGCGCAGGCCCTGGTGCGCCTGACTTATTAACGTTTCGCGCCTTACGGTTAATGCAGCAGGCCGATGTTATCGTCTATGACCACCTGGTTTCACCAGAGATTATCGACATGGCGCGTCGGGATTCAGAAAAAATTTACGTGGGCAAAGAACGCCATAAACATACCCTGCCCCAAGAATGCATCAATACCCTACTTGCAGACTTGGCGAAGGCAGGCAAACGGGTGGTGCGTTTAAAAGGCGGCGATCCTTTTATTTTTGGTCGCGGTGGTGAAGAAATTGAAACCTTAATGCAACAGGGTATCAATTTTCAGGTAGTGCCCGGCATTACCGCCGCTTCAGGTTGCGCAAGTTATGCCGGCATTCCGTTAACGCATCGGGATCACGCCCAGTCTTGTACCTTTGTCACCGGGCATCTTAAAGATAATTCCATTAATTTAAACTGGACACAACTGGCCGCACCCAATCAAACCCTTGTTATCTACATGGGCTTGGTCGGATTGGAAAAAATTTGTCAGTCTTTAATTGAGCACGGCAGCCCAAAAGACTTACCGATTGCCCTGATTCAACAAGGGACTACCGTTAATCAGCGCGTCATTACCGGCACCCTGGAAACCTTTCCAACGACCGTCGCCAGTTTGGACATTAAACCGCCAACCTTGATTATTATTGGCACGGTAGTGACTTTACATGACAAACTAAAGTGGTTTAATGGTATTGATGAAGATTAAAATAGCTTGCCTGATTATCGCAAGGACTTTTACTCCATCAAAAAGCAATAAGGAAGATTGATAAGGCGTAAAATTTATTTATTGTTCAGTGAAATGAATGTTAATGCCACTTAACAGAAATAAAAGATTGAATTTTTCGTTTAAATTCCCTATTCTTTGCTGGTTTGAATTTTACTCAAATTCTATTTCCCCACCAAGAGAACTGCAGTTCTCTTTTTTTACACAACAAGAGGTCAGTATGAAAAAATCATTAGGCACATTAGCAGGTATTGTTTTAATCGCGTTAAGTGGATCAGCATTGGCTGATGAGCAACTTGAAATTGGTCAAAAAATTTATGACCGTGCTTTCGGCCGTGGTTGCGGTACTTGCCACGATATCGCTTCAAACCCACAATTGTCTGCCAACATTAAAGCAGGAACTTTGGACAGAGCGTCATTTGAAAAAGTTCTGAAAGAAGGCAAAGGCGGCATGCCAAAAGCTATCGAAGAGATTATGGCTAACAAAGCAGTTATAAAAGCTGGATACGGCGAAGATCAAGCTGTTGACGCTTTATATGCTTATATCAGCAGCAAATAATAATAAAAAATAAGTCAGGCACAAAAAAAAGCCTCCCCAGTCTATGATTGGGGAGGCTTTTTTATGACTACAATAAAGTTCAAGGCAACTATAGACTTTCAGAAATTAAATTTCTAATTTACGACAATTTAACTCACACGGATAACAGCCCTCAAAGGGATGGTATCCGTTAGCATCGAAATTATTTATCTGAAAATTTATACTTAGGGAGTGCGACTACCCTTATTGCTTGCCTAAATGACGCATGATGGCTTCTTTATAAGGCAGGCGATATCGATTTTTAAACCAGATACCTCCAACTGCCGCCAGCATTAACCCACAAGAAGCTAACGTCAGATAAACAAGACGCTTTAACTCAGACATTTCCTGAATTAATTGCGCATTGGCAATAACTACTTTCTCTTTTTTGGCAGGTTCTGAGTAAGATCGCAGGACTTTAACATCATTTTTTAAATCCTCAATCGTCCCTAAGGCATTAGAAACCGTGCCCATCCGAACACTGTCTTCCAATGCCCTTAATTTACTTTCGATTGAGCCACTGACCAAGCCGACAAACTGCCCTTTCAAGGTATTGACTTCAGCAGACAACACAGGGTTTATTTCGGTGATAATAACTTCAGGTTTTTTAAATCGGGTAACGTCATTAGCAGGCAATAAGAAGAAGCCGACAACAACAATGACGGTCATCAAGAAAAAAACCATAGCCATTAGCCATCGGTTAACTTTAATCAATCCTTGATCCGACGGTATTCTTTGCAGAACCACAAGCTCTGATTTTACCTCGTGCAACTCACTCATTATTGACTTCCTCTCAAACCAGGCACCCAAAAACACCCCGTTAGAACATTGTTATTATTATAGGAACTTTCTGCCGGCTAATTATACAAGTTAAATAATATTTGTCCTGTTTTTATTACCCGCTTAACGCAAGCGTTTAGCAGCGGCTATACGCATTCTTAACGCATTTAATTTAATAAAACCCTCGGCATCTTTTTGATTATATGCACCACCATCATCTTCAAAGGTGGCAATACTTTCATCAAACAGACTGTCGGTTTCAGAAGCCCTGCCCACAACAATCACATTGCCTTTATACAACTTAAGCCGAACTTTACCATTCACGGACTCTTGTGAAGAATCAATCATGGTTTGCAACATAAGACGCTCAGGACTCCACCAATAACCGTTATAAATCAACGAGGCGTAACGTGGCATTAACTCATCCTTTAAATGCGCCACTTCCCTGTCCAAGGTTAATGACTCAATTGCACGATGGCCTTTTAGCATAACCGTACCCGCTGGCGTCTCGTAACAGCCGCGTGATTTCATGCCAACATAGCGATTTTCAACAATATCGAGGCGACCAATACCATTATCACCGGCAATCTTGTTTAGCTTTTCCAGAACCGTCGCAGGCGAACAAGGCACGTCATCAATCGCAACAATATCGCCTTGTTGATACGTTAATTCTATATAAGTCGCTTGATCGGGTGCCGCTTCCGGTGAAACTGTCCAGCGCCACATGTCTTCTTCAGGCTCCGCCCACGGATCTTCCAGAATACGACCTTCATAAGAGATATGCAGTAAATTGGCATCCATTGAATAAGGCGAGGTTTTGCCTTTTTTCTGTTCTACAGCAATACCATGCTTTTCAGCATAAGCCAGCAGACTTTGCCTGGAGTTTAAATCCCATTCACGCCACGGCGCAATAACCTGTATATCAGGACGTAAAGCGTAAGCGCCCAACTCAAAACGCACTTGATCATTGCCTTTGCCGGTTGCACCATGAGAAATGGCCGTAGCACCGGTTTCATTGGCTATTTCAATCAAACGTTTGGCAATTAAAGGACGGGCAATTGAAGTGCCCAGCAAATACTCACCTTCATAGACCGTGTTGGCGCGAAACATCGGAAAAACATAATCACGCGCAAACTCTTCACGTAAATCTTCAATAAAAATATCTTTTATGCCAGCGGCTTTGGCTTTTGCACGCGCCGGTTCAACCTCTTCGCCCTGCCCTAAATCTGCCGTAAAAGTAACCACTTCACACGCATAAACATCCTGTAACCATTTAAGAATAACGGAAGTATCCAAACCTCCAGAATAAGCCAATACAACTTTATTGATTTTTGACATAACGCCTTAGTGCCCTGAGTTAAAAATGTTGTAAATTATACCCGAAAACAGCCTGTCGACAGTAGCGATGGATAACTCTTTTACAAACCTTGACACTGCGCCGGAATCAGCGTGATAATTTCCAATGGAAAACAGCGTAGGTTAGCGCCACCCCAACGTTTCTTGTAAGATTCTCAAAGACAATAACAGCGTCAACACGTTAAGTAGATTAAGCGCCGGAAACGCCAGTATAGTCTACGCTTGAGTGGTCTTATTCCTGCCTGCTTGTTAATAGCTGAATTCCCCCGAAATCAAGTTTAACGAGATAAGATCATGAAATCACTTATTATTGCAGTTTTTTAACTATTTCCGTTATTGGTTGTGCGGAAGAACCCTACTGGGTATACCCAGCGCCCGTTTGTGTAAAATATGTTTCACCTACCTATGTGCGTCCTTGCTCGGAATATGACTGGAGGTATCATCAAAATTATGGGTGGGGCTGGTATCATCCAAGATACGGATGGCATTATGGCTGGAGATAAAAACTACCAGGTTCTAAAATTACCGGTATCCAAATGGACAAAATTATTCTGGGGATAATAGCCCACACCACCTTGCGCCATGGACAGCGCAACATTTCTTATCATTTTGGAGGATACACCTTCAAGCCTTATGTCAATAGCCCTGCCCTGCGTATGAAAACTATGTTCGGCAACCCCATGGCTATGTTTGCGTAACAGGACATTGGTAAACGGAGAGCGATAACCGGAGATAATATGAAAAGGTTTATTAACCCCCAGCGTTTGCTTCAGATCAAACAACTGGTCCAATAAGGCAGTATCGATGGGGTGAATATCTTCGGTACGGAAATCGCGAAGCAGATAATTGATTTCTTGCAGCGCATCTTTAATATAATTACCGCGTTCAAAATAAGTTAACTTCAATTTATCGCCGGTATGCGTATGCTCAAAGGAAAGCGTTTTGTATCCATAACTCGAGAGATAAGGTTCAGGCACCTGAATTTGCGGGGTAAACAGGTGCGAGTATGCTTGTCGCACCACCTTGTGTATTGGTTTTGCATGTGCAGGGTGGTGTCCGTGACGACTTACGTGCTTAACAGCGGATATCGCAACTCCCGATCCGCTTAAGGTCAGCAAAGAGCCACAAGCCAGCTTCTTCAGAAACTTGCGTCTTGATCCGATAGCAATATCTTCGTCAATGTTCGTATTTTCAAATGGTTGCTTGTTCAAGGTCTTAACTCATATAAAGATTTTAGGAAATATAAAATCTGTTAAGACACATCAGTCATTGTATAAGTTCAAACCCGATCTGACATTGACTGTTTTTTTAGCAACATATATAGATTTTCAGATAAATAATTTCGATAATAACGGATACCATCCCTTTAAGGGATGTTATCCGTGTGGATTCAAAACGTCGCGAAATGGAAGTTTAATTTCTGAAAGACTATAGTCCTAAATTAATTAAATATGTAGGGCGTGCCCGTGCGCACCTTATTTTTAAGACACGCATGGCAAGCCCTACAGAAAATAATGTCGCTTAATCATCTGTCCGGAACAAGCCTGAAAAATCAGTCGAACACAATGACTGGGGTGCCGTTTTTGACGGCATCGTAAAACCACAGTGACGTTGCCAACGATATGCGGACACAACCGTGGGACACGTTGTCGGCAGGTACCAACAGCGAACCATGAATTGCAAATCCTCGATTAAAATACAAAGGATTATAAAGCTTTCCGAGATCACTTTCGCGCCAACCGGGAATTCTCCATTGAACGCTAAACTTGCCTCGCGGCGTGCGTGCTACACCACAAATTCGTTTTCCCGATTTTTTCGACGTTTCGCAATAATTGCGATTGGAACCGGTTGACACCGCGATAACGCGGTTAAGTCCTTGTTCATCGAAAAACAGTAACACCTGACGCGTAAGATTTATCTCGACACGCGGCAAACCCGCCTCGGGATAAACGCCTTCAGGATGTATTGCCTCATGCAATGCTTTCTGTGTTTCCAACGTATAAGTACCGGTACGCTTCAAACGGGTGTACTTTTGAAACGCCATAACACCCTGCCACATCTGTTGGTCATAAAAACCATCGACATCACCCACGTCGTAACGAAGTTCTATCAGCCGTTTCTCCAGTGCCATCACAGCCTCACCTTGTGATCCGACTTTAAGAACCTTGGATGGGGAAAACGGCTTAGATTCAAGTGGCATCATCGAAGCAACTGATATTGACGGTGTGGAAGGAATGCTTTTACTCTGGGTAAGCTCTGGCGTTGACAGTGGCGTCTGCGTAGCGATAGGTTTCGATGTCTTTAGCTTAGACGCTGGAGATCTATCAACGGAGGTTATTTTAGCGACTTTTGATGTTGGCAAATCAGAATAAAACCGTTGCGCAGACTTTAGAGCAAATGTAAGGCTATCACACCCAGATAGCAAAGCGAGGACTATCAATACGAAAAATACTTTCATGGAGGTTTGTTTATGGTGATCTATAGCGGTGTAATAAAATAGAACAGAAATGGCACTATCGCTGCAAATATTACTGAAAAATACCGCAATGAAGGGAATAATAAGTTAGCCTGGTTTCTGGTCACCGAAGGCGAGAGCAGCAAAGAGACTCAGAATTATGACGTTTTCGAGACTCGTCAGACTATGCTCAGAGAGAAGAAAAAAAACAGAAGCCACCGAGTTACTTTATGGTATGTCTATACGCTCCAATAAATTATACAGTCATATTCTCAAAGCCACCTAACGTAAAAATCAACCGGGACGTAACTATCTCGGCATCAGTTATCGTTCTTGTGAAATGAAGGTAAACGCACAACCTCACCATCTAAAAATTTCTCAGATACTCAGGTATCCTTAAGTTTTTTTGGAGGATAACCCATGACATTACAAGAGCGTCACATATAGTCTTTCAGAAATTAAACTTCCATTACATGAAGATTTATTCATACGGATAACATCCCTTAAAGGGATGGGCTACCAACTTAAAGCGGGACACTTTTGACTATGAACAATCACAGTGAACCCAGAAAGAGTAACAATAGGTTGTAATTTTTTACCCTTATGCACGTCGTAATTTGCAAAGTTATTCGCGGTCGGGTTAGCGACAGCGTAACCCGACAAATCGAAGTGTCTATAAATCAATTGTATGCTTTGTAATTGCCATCCATGGCAACTGGATTCCGGCCAACCCTCGCTTCACTCTCCCGGCCGGAATGACGGACTTTTTGGTACTTGGCGAATCATTCTGCTGCTCAGTGTCCCGCCTTAAGTTGGTAGCCCAATTATCGAAACAGCCCGCAAAGCCTTTATTGATACCGGTTAAAATCAATCCCGTTGCCATCCCGCTTGCAACAGAATCACTGTTGCTAAGGTTATCCAAAGGCTACTCATTGGAACTGCCGGGCAACATTTCACCGCGCTGGTTAGCTGAGTTCTTACAATGTCTGGGTTAATAACGAATCATGCAGCTATTGGGTTAGCGGTCGCACCTGTGGACATGCGCCGTGGTATCGACGGGTTGTCGATGGTTGTTCAGCAAGCCTTGGGGCACGCGACCTGCGCAGGATCGGCGTTTGTCTTTCGTAACCGTTCCGGCAATCCAAAATCATTTTACGTTTACCATGAGCGTTAAGATAGATACTTAGGGTTTTATTAAAATACAATTCTGGCTAATCACCTGCTATCAATCGTTTATTCGCTCATCCAAACCTGGATTAGCACAGTTTAAATCTTAGGAAAATATTAAGCTTTATGGTTTAAGCCCAACCGCCAGATCCCGGAAGGAGGCAAGCGCAGCTTCAAGGTGCTCAATGATTTCCTGCTGTAGAACATACGGAGGAGGCAGATCATCAAGATTGTCGAGCGTGTCATCCTTGAGCCAAAAAATATCCAGACTGGCTTTATCACGGGTTATTAATTCGCTATAGGTGAAGTATTTGAAGCGTTCGGCCTCCTTACGCTCATGGCGGTTATCGGGGTTGTAGCAGCTTATAAAATCCCGCAAATCATCGAGCTTCAGGGTTTTTGTTTTCAGTGTGAAATGCTTGTTAGTGCGTAGATCGTATATCCACACACCTTTAGTATGCACCTGACCGTCTTTTGGTTTAGCGTCGAAAAACAGCACGTTCGCCTTCACGCCTTGGGCATAAAAAATGCCGGTGGGCAGGCGCAGCAAGGTGTGTACGTCGCAGTTTTCCAGCAGTTTTTTGCGGATCTTCTCACCCGCCCCGCCTTCAAATAACACATTGTCCGGCAATACTACAGCGGCTTGGCCGGTATCTTTCAGGATGGTGACAATGTGTTGCAGAAAATTAAGCTGTTTGTTGGATGTGGTTTCCCAAAAGTCCTGGCGCTCGTAAGTTAGCGCGTTTTTGTCTTCCTCACCTTCCTCATTGGTAATGGTCATGCTGCTCTTCTTACCGAATGGAGGATTCGCCAACACGTAATCGAAACGTTTACCCGGATCACTAATTAAGGCATCGGCACGCTCCACAGAAGGCTCGCCATCGAGTTCCCCGATATTATGCAAAAACAAATTCATCAAGCACATGCGCCGGGTGTTGGGTACGATCTCATTGCCGTGAAACGTTTGGTGCCGCAGAAATTCTTTCTGCTTTTTATCCAATCCCGCCCGACCAGAGCCGCTGTCAGAGCCAGTGTGGGTTAACCAATTGTAAGCACCCAGAAAAAATCCGCCGGTGCCACAAGCAGGATCGGCAATTGATTTCATCGGCTCCGGACGCACACATTCTACTATTGCCTGAATCAGTGAGCGGGGCGTAAAGTATTGGCCTGCACCACTCTTGGTATCTTCGGCATTCTTTTGCAGCAAGCCTTCGTACAAATCGCCCTTGGTATCGGCATCCATACCCACCCAGCTTTCCGCATCAATTAACTGCACCAGTCGCGACAGCTTGGCCGGGTCTTGAATCTTGTTTTGCGCCTTGAAGAAGATTGCACCCAACATACCCGGCCCAGTGCCCAGCTTGTGTAGTGTCGCTAAATAATGCGCTTCCAGCGGTTCACCCACCTTACTGCGCAAACTGGCCCAGTCGTAACCTTCGGGAATATGGGTATCGCGGTTGTAAGGTTCTTGCGCGTACTCATGGGCCATTTTCAAAAACAGCAAATAAGTCAGTTGCTCCAGATAGTCGCCATAGCCCACGCCGTCATCGCGCAGGGTGTGGCAGAAATTCCAGACTTTTTGGACGAGTGATGATGTATTCATAAATTGCTAACCAACAGTTCCTGTTCCAAGCGCCGAATGCCTGCTATCAAATTTTTAAAACTAGGTGAGCGCGTATTATCCAATTCCAGATGTTCACCAATAGCCAGTGAACCGGCGATTTTTTCGTAAACTTGGCCAGTCAGTTGTTTAAGCTCACGACTTGGACTGCCCAAAGCATCCGGTGTGCGAAACTTACTCGTGTTTTGCTTTTTTGACAGTCCGGATACCGCCAACGCCCGTTCGACCGCCGCTAAATCAGCCAGATAAAAAGCCTCAAGTTCTCGGCAAGCCAAGCGCACCAAGCAATTTTCAGATTTTCCGGCTTCATGACAGAGTTTGATCAACCGCTGTTTTAATGCTTGGCAGTTCGGATCGCTATCCAAATCTCTCATCACGATAAAACGTGCATGACGGTTTTGGTAGCCGCGAATGCGTTTTACCAACTGCTTTTCCAGATCCTGTTTGCCTTCAAACGGAATTAAGCGGACACAAATTTCGTCACTTAATAAACGCGGCAACAAGGTTTTGAGCAAAGCTTTCGCCGACGCCTCCTCTAATAGAAAAACCAATTCCTTCATTGCGGATCAACCCCATCAAAGAAACCTTGCTTCCATAAGTAACCCAACTGATCGCCTGCCTCCATATAGGCTGCAATTTGCGCATTATCCTTAGCGCGATGGATTTCGGTAAAACCATTTTTCTTCACCAGCCAGCACACTTCGTTCAGTTCAGTAGAATTTAAAAAATCCGGCGAATGAGTGGAAACAAACACCTGTCCGCCACGGTTTGCGTAACTTCTGAATTCTTCGGCCAATTCCGCCATTAACTGTGGATAGAGCTGGTTCTCCGGCTCTTCGACGCAGAGTAAGGGATGAGGGCTAGGGTCATATAACAATACTAAGTAAGCAAATAGCTTGATGGTTCCGTCGGACACGTATCGATCCAGAAACGGTGTTTTGAACGATCCATCCTGAAATTTAAGCGTTAAATAACCATCATCCATTAACTTGGGTTCGACCGAACTGATGCCGGGAACTCGCTTTGCCATAATACTTAGCACTTTCTGAAAAACATCTGGATACTGCTCGTGCAGGTAGCGTGCAACCAATGGCAAATTGTCGCCGGTTTCCGATAAATGTTCGATGATGCCAGCCGCATCCTTACGTCCCCGAGCCGAATTAATATGAAAATCGGACACGTGCCAGTTTTCGATCAATTGCCTAAACGCATTGGCGGCTTTAAAGCGCTCGAATTGACCCAGACCTTTGATAGCCAGGGTATCTGGCGCTACTTTTTGATTTTCCCGATCAAGCTCCTCGTCAGTTTTGTTGAAGTCTTCCTCGTTGGTGATGGCATAGCCTTCGCCTTTGGAAAAATCCAGGAAATGATAAGGACTGCCATACCGTCCTCGTTTATATCGCAACAATTCACGATGCACGACCGGTTGTCCCGACATTTCAGCGATTTCCAGCGAATAGGTCACCAACCGATCGATGCCGGAAATTTTCATCCGGTACTGCAATTCAATCAAAATAGTATCCATCTCCGGGTTGCAACCACGACTTAGCACTTCCCGGAACCGGCCGCGTTTGTCCAAAGCCTGGCGCACATTGGTTTTCAAACAATCATGTAGAAAGCCAAACACATCGAACAACGTGGACTTACCTGAGCCGTTGGCACCGACCACAATTAAGAATGCTGGCAAGTCCTTAACGTGGATATTTTGGAAAGCTTTGAAGTTTTGCAGGCGGATTGATTCAATTTTCATCATGTATTTTCTCTAAGGCTCAATGGCGAGGCCGTTTGGTAGGGATTTTATTATTTTGGCGTTCATTGCGTATTCTTTCTAATAATACGCTAGCCGGTTCGTCGTTGGGGTCTTGCGGCACCAGTTGGCCAGAGAAGGCGGCTTTCAGGATGTTTTTGCGTTGGGCGGCGGATTGTTTGAGCGTGAGTGCTATTTGCATTGATTGCCCAGTAATGGCATTGAATTGATTTGCTAAGTATTCAATTAATACTTTGACTTCAACATTAGGAGGCAATGGCACTAAAACCGATTTCACCTGTTGCAGATTTAGGCCTGGCTTACCTGCGCCATAGGCCTCCTTATCCAATTGACCGCGACCACCTGCAGAAGCCGTAAGAAATAAATGTAGGTAGTTGCTTAGAGATAAATCAACTGGACGTATCAAAGCAACATGCTGACTCACATAAGCCTCATCAACCTGGATTTCCACTCTTGCTGCTTTGCCAACATTGGCACCAGTTATAGTCAGTAATAAATCATTCATACCCACACGGGTACGTTCTCCTTCGCTATTTCGAGGAGGAGTAACAAATGCTATGTCCGAGAGGTCGAGGTAATCTTTATTAATGTTTTGAGAGCGGATGAATGTAGATCCTTCGTTTGAATAAAAATTAGCCCAACCGCGTGATCCACTGGTAATGAATTCAGTTAGTTGATCTAAACTAGCCCAAACCCACCTCATCGGCAATTCTGGCAAGTCGCTAGTATCGGGTTTGACCGGCTCAGGGTATTTGTTTTGCCAGTCTTTGGGCGAGGCTTTACCTTGTTCTTTAAATTTGGCTAATTGCTTTGCTTCCCAGCGGGCGCGACGCTCAATCAGAATGCGCTCAAGCAGTTGAGTGCCAGTTTCTTTGGCTTGGTTTGTTGTACGCCACTCGGCAGTCAGCGCACCTTCCACCGCAGCTTTCAGCAAGGATTGCCGATACTGCCCCAACTTCTTCTGTGCGGCCTTGAGTTCGGCCACCCCAGCATCGAGGTCGGACAGCAGTTCTTCGAGTTTTTCGACTATGCGGGTTTGTTCGGCGGCTGGGGCTAATACAAATTCAATTTTTCTTAGAAACTGCCCACTGATTGCTGCAAACGTAGAACCTGTGCCTTGGTCTGAAAGCCATGATTCGATGTGTCGGAAAAAATAGAAAAGAAAGAGCTGATTAATTGGGGGATTTGCGCATATAGCAGCTAAACCTCTGCCGATACATGAGCGAGATTGAGCAATATTAGTTGGCCCTACAGGTGCCCTAATCGAAACTAAAATATCTCCTGTCTCAGCAATTTTATTAGGAACAGAGCACCACTTTCGTACCCTTGGGTACCTTTCTTCAAACTCTGCTTTACCTTGAAAAAAAGGCAATCCTTGGCCGTTATCGTTATAAAACCTAGATTCGGGCGATTGCCCCATTTCTATGTGAGCGACTTCATCAAGTGTGGTTTTTAGCCAGGTTGTTGGTAGGTCTTTATTAAACTCACTCACACCACCAACTCCTCATTCATCTCATTCATCATTCATCCCTGTCTAACAACCGCTATCACAGCCTCCACCACACACTGATGGGCAGTGTCATTTAAACTACCCGCAATAGCAGTGAATAACGATGCGTGTGCGGTAAACAGTTTGTTGGGGCGGGCGTAACTGATACGTTGTAAGCTGCCAGTTGCAAAGGCATTCTGTTTTAGTTCCACGGCGGCAGGATCGGTATAAGGGTTGCTGGTAATCTGGCACAATAACCAGTCGCCACGACCGGCATTAGCTAATATCAACGCGGGACGTAGTTTTTGCGCGGATAAGTCGGAATATGGGAATGGCAATAGGATTACTTGACGGCTTGCAAATGTGCCCACGCGGTATCCTCCTCATCGTTTAGCCAATCGGTTGCCAAGCTGGTTTCACTGAGTGCCAAGCCACTTAATGCTTCGTCGCCCGAATGAGTGAAGGTTACTAACACGTGTTGCGGTTTATCCAGGTGGACGGGCTCTAAAAATTTTAAGGTACCGCCTGGTTGTAAGACGGCTTCAACAGTGGTTAACATAAATACCTCCTAAGGGTTAGATCGACAACCAGTATACTTCTTAAGACTGAGCTCAAGCGACTAGTGTTGTGTTCATTTCATTCATTAGTTCATCCAGTTGTTTGCCGAACACCGTCCAGACCTTTTGCAAGCCGCCCTTATCCGCAAATTCGGCATAGTCGAAATCATCACGACTGATGCTGCAACTGCTGGCTATGTGGTCTTTAATCAGCCGTAGCCATTCGGTTTGTTCGGCACTAAACGCGGTGGTGCGCTGGGCATTGTGGCGGAAGATCCATTCTTGAAAGCGTTTATCGACTTGTTCACTAAAGGGTTTGAGTTCACTATCCAAGCCCATAGCAAAGCGCAGCAGTGCGATTAAATCGGTCAATTGGCGTTTACTGTTTGCACCTTTTACTTGGCTGGTTTGCACTCGGGCATAGGCGCTCCATAGCCGTTCGGTGGTCAGCATTAGTGGCGGGCGGCTTAAGGCATCGTGCAATTCATCGATCATTTCAAAGGTTAGCGTGCGGCGTTGGTAAGGTTGTTGGTAAAAGAAACTTAAGGCTTCAATTTCTTGCTTGTGCTGGTTGATGTAATCGGTAAAGGTCTGAATAATTTTTTGTGCCTGCGCCTCGGCTTGCTCACTGTAGCCGGAAAAGGTGACTTGATCGAGATTAAGGTGGTCGATCAATTGTTCACGTTCGCGGCGAGCGGCTTCGATTTGCTCGCGTAGTTCGGGTTTGTCAAATGGCTCGCAGGCTGCGGCAACGCGCTGGGCACGGGCGGCGCTGATTTCATCTTCGGTAAGCGAGTCATCGCTACGGGTAATGCCTTGGACTTTTGCTGTCGCCAGAGCGGCTTCGATGATTTTGTCGGGGTCAATTGCGCTAATCAGCCGCTTGGCAAGTTCGCTGACGGGAATGCCGCCGGACACTTTTTCGATACGG
>Ga0268283_1001017_pt1 | contig 14644 bp, 16 predicted proteins | sample saktaG_13_FD_190140 | JGI IMG/M metagenome (GOLD analysis project Ga0268283, IMG submission 190140) | Saline water microbial communities from Sakinaw Lake, British Columbia, Canada - sak_2013_06_06_36m | ecosystem: Environmental > Aquatic > Non-marine Saline and Alkaline > Saline ... | reverse complement strand
CGGTACCTGCCTGGTGTTTTTCAATGTGCACCCTCGGATTTTAGGGTATCATATCCAGTACAAAACGGATTTTCCAAAACCGCTCGGAATGATTGCTTTTGTTGTTTACCTGGTGGCTACCATACCACCCCTGTTTGTCTCAAGTATAAAGCGGACACACCTGCTGGGCCTGTTAATGTTTTTTTCGTGCGTGGTAACAGCCATCTTTTTCAGGCAGTACCTCACCTCGGTATGGTGCTTTTTTGCAGCATTGATAAGTGGTGTCATCTACTGGATACTCAGCGATTCGAAAAAGAAGTTTCTTTTCGACCGGCTCATTTTGCTGAACTTAAATCCGGATAACGCGGCCTTGAAATAATTCTGCCTTTTGTTTTGGTTCTTATCTGCAATGATCTTGCAGAATCATAGTATGCCCCGTTCAGGTTATATTGTGAAGTAGAAAGTAAAAAGTAGAAAGTAGAAAGGAAGTGAGATTCATTTAATCATTTTAGTTTCCCACGCTAAGCTTAGATTCAAACTACGCTTAGCGGCACCATACTACGCTTAGCAGGGGTTATTTTTCAATTATCTTCAGTAATTCTTTAACCGTGTGGTTAGCTGTAGCAACTTCATCAGTAATTTCAACACTTTCATACTCATGCCATCCGTGATCAAGTTCTTCATTATATTTGTCAAATTGTAGTGGGATAATACTCCAATTTTTTGCATAAAAAAACTCTCCATCAATTAGACGTGATTTTATTTTAGATTCAATTTCTGTTAAGGTTAAATTGTCTGGATTACTAAATATAGTTTCTCCAAATAGCTTGTAATTTCCGCCGTCTCGATATAGATACGAGAATTTTATATTATTTGATGAATCGCTCATTATTATGGTAATTTAAAAACTCAGGATCGGGAAGAAAACGAGAAGGCAAATTAATCTGTTTGTCCTGAAATTTAAGAAAAAAGTTAGCAATCGCTGGTTGATCTTTTTGCTTTATCAGAATCGATGATACTTTAATTTGGTAGCTTGGTGTTATTGTTATTAGTCCTGCTTCAAATGCCTTGTCATGTATAGCATTTATAGCAATACCATTTCGTGGATTAAGCCGGTTTATTTCGTCTTTACCCCATGGTCGGATATGACCGGCAATTAGTAATTCAGGTTGCTTAATTCCTGTAATGCAGCAAGTAAAATTATAGGATGCCAAAATACTTTTTCTGAAAAAGGATTGGTTAACTCTTGCCTTGATTAATTGATCTCTTTCCTTTCCTTGTTTAGGTAAAGTTTCTTCATCAATGGAATTCTCCTTTTCAAGTGTAGAATGTTTTTTTCTGGCTATTAATATTTCACTCTCATAGGGGAGCGAGTCCCAGTTAGCATAAAATTCATTCCATATTTCCCTATCTAAATGACTTGCATTTACTGCGCCCCTGATACCTCTTTCTTTTAAACTTGGGTCTAAACTTGCAAAATTCACAAGTTTGTAGGAAACAGACCCCGGCGTTCTGTTAATTAATTGAGATAATTTAATAATATCCGGATTCCCAGCATGGATTTTGCCAAAAGGTAATTTGCAGTATAAGTTTATTGCAAGTATCAACTCCTCTCGTGTCCAAAGTTTTTGTCCTTCCTTCATAATTAAATTGTTATTTAAACATCTTCCTGTATGACAAATTCATATTGGCAACTCTTATCGTTACATTTATGAAATTGAGTTTGTTCTATAGTGTCCGATAAAGATAGAACAATTTCAGTTCTTGAACTGCATATGGGGCAAGTAGTTGGTTGATCAGAAAAGAGATAGACATCATTCAAATTATACATAGTTTGGTTTTGTTAAAAAGTTTTGTCCGATTAAAATTCTTATATCCATAAAATATGATTGGCCTCAAAACTAATTTTATGAGGCCAATAATACAACGGACTATAAGTCACATTTTGGAAAGATGCTAACAGGGGGTATAACTGTTCAAAGCGTCAAACAGCTTGCTGAACGTGGACTCCCGTTCATTTGGTTTTAATTCGCATTCCCAGATGACAATTGTGCGCCAGCCATCCGCAACCAAAGCCCGGACACTCTGAAGATCATTCAGCTTATTGTTGTCAATCTTATTCAGCCACCAGTCGGTCCGGGTTTTTGGCACAACAAAGTACCTGCACCCATCGTGCCCATGCCAGAAACATCCGTGAATAAAGAGTACTGTTTTATATTTTGGCAGGACAATATCCGGCTTTCCGGGTAGCCGCTTATCGTGCAAACGATAGCGAAAGCCTTTGGTGAAAAGAAATTTCCGCACCAGCATTTCGGGCTTTGTATCCTTGCCTTTGATGCGGCTCATGTTGTAGCTTCGTACTTCTTCGGAGTGGACATCTGCCATGGCTCAAAGATACACTACAAAGGAATCATAATAAAATCCCCGCTCCCCGGAGCTATTTTACCAGGAGTTACCGGTTTATGCTCTGAGTAAGTTTGCACGTTGTGTAACCAATTCTTTATACTGAAGTTTATTTTCCTCATTTAAAAAAGAGGCATCAATAAGCTGGGTGGCTTTGGGAAACCAGGAATCCAGTTTCCTGTAAACGGAGTTGATTTGTTTTTCATTTAATTGCAGACCTGTTCCAAACCTGTCAAAATATCCTTTATTGAAATTTCTCTTTTTACCGCCAAACAACAATGCCGTATCATCCTTATCCTTTGGAATGATGATTTTTGCATTTAACAAATCATAAGCCGGCGACAGCACCCAACCCATATCTGAAAGCCACATTGAAAAGTTTTTCAGGTGCATGTCGTTGTTGCCGGTTATAAAGCTGAACAGCGTGAGTTCAAAAAAACGCAACTTATCCATTAAGGTATTCACTGATAATTCGCCTATGGTTTTACCCAGATTTTCCATAGTTCCTAAATACTTATCTTCCAATTCCAATATTTGCAAAAAGTCGATCATATGTATTCTGGAGTAATCTTTTTCCCGGTCGATGCGTTTGGTGATGTAACACAATTCGCCCGAAGCCAGACGAATCATATTGGAAGGCACTACATCAATTTTAAAGAGTCCGGCCAGTTTCATAGTCAGATGCTCGTTTTCCGGCATCTGGCTGTATTGTGCATTTTGTGGTTTTAAAATATACAATCCCTCCAAGGCATCCATAATGGTTAAACGGCCATTGCGACCATCTTCCAACGTGTTCTTTATCCAACCAAGCGATAATTTGGGTTGCACACCGGGAACAGTTACCGACAATTGCACCGCCTGCTTCGCTAATTTTTCCATTTCATCTAACCTATAAGGCAATGTCGGGGCAACAGCCGTTCCATAGAAAGCTCTGATACATTTAGGATGGTATTCACCTGCATCATTTGCATCTGTTTCCTGATAACAATACAAACACTTAGACATCTTTTTTTCCATTTACAGGGTGAACACTTACAGCTCCGATTGTATTTTGACAGCATGCTAAAAGCAGTCCCATGCGATCATTTTTTTTGATTCTCCAACTTTCTGCCGCTATTTTTAACAGCCAACCTTCAGGAATTAACCCATCAAAAAAAGGGAAAAGCCGCTTGCTCCTGTACGGAGTGGCACTTACGGGCATGTTGAAGGTAATGAATAAACCGGGATGATTTTGTATGTAGTGTTCATCATATACAAACTCATACTCACCTGTATCTGATTCCTTTAAGATACCCGCCTGAATGTTGTTATATTTTACAATGGCTTGCCGCATATTTATTTTTCATTTACTGGTCGTAAAACCTGGCCAAACATCTTTAGTACCTGATTTACTTTTGATAAACTCAGGTTGTCTTTACCTTGTTCAATTTTTCTAACAATAGTAAGAGCTACACCCGCCTTTACCGCAAATTCCTCCTGTGTAAGTTTTAGTTGTTTTCGTCTTGTTTTAACAAACTCTGCTATTAAATTCATCTTTATATGCTTTTGCATACAAAAGTAAGAAATAATATCAATTTATATGCAATTGAGTATAAATATTAGATTTTAGTTTCTTTTATATGTATTCGGATATACTATTGAAGAATATTTTTAACCTGTATTAATCATAAAAATTTCTCGCAACTTAGCGAAGCGTTCTCATGAGCGCAGCGAACTTAGCGAAGCATTCTCACGAACAAAGTGAGTAATAAAGCCGCAAAGTCGCTAACTACAAGTAATTGATTGATTTTTTTTGATAAATCAAAAAGTATCTACAGAATGTATTCCATATATTAAACTGTTCCAATTCAAAACTTTGCGTCTTTGGGTCTTTGCGAGATGAATTATTCAGGTTAAGAAACCATTTTGGATTTTTAGATATAAATAATAGCCACCAAGCCACCAGGACACTAAGGAGCACAAAGAAAGATGAGGAACAGAAACAAAAGCTGGTGAACTTAGCGAAGCGATCTAACGAACACCATAAAAATAAATAAAGTGTGAGTAAACTTTGTGCCTTGGTGTCCTGGTGGCAATAATAATAATCATTAAATCATTGTTGTCCGGCTAAATTTATATAACGTCCCTGACGGGCATACGCGTCAACCTAACTATTGCTTTTTATTGGTAATCAACGATTTGCTTTTATTGATCCGCCTGAGAATATATGTGTCCTTATCATGGATACACCATTCCATTTCTTCTCCTTTCTCAATATTTCCTGCTTCAGCAACTGCAGCTGGGAAATTAACATAGAAGGACTTAGTATTCCCTCTCTCTACTCGTTGGATTTTTACTTTGTATCCCATTTATTTTTAGGTGCAAAGCACAAATATAAAGAATTTATTTGGATATTATTAATAGTATATGTACTATTATATATTAATTTAAAAATTACGATCATGAAAAAAAATCTCTCGAAAAAAACCTTTTTGATTTTTTGCAAATTGATGGGATAACAAAATCAGAAATAATGAAACTGGCAATAAAAACGCGGTTCATGAAACGAAAACCAAAGAAAATAGACCCGTTTGAGTTTTTGACCCTTGTGTGTATAATGTCGGTAACAGGTTCCCCCAGTTTTAATAATATTGCGGCAAAATATGCATGCAATTACCAATGTTCCGCAAGTAAACAAGCGTTTAGCAAAAGGACAAGAAAGGAATGCGTGGATTTTTTCAAATCAGTTCTTGCCTTAATTATCAAAACAAAACTTAGTGAAACTGCAATCAAAGAAGTGAAGCTAATAGACAGATACAAACGGGTGGTTATTCAAGATAGTACAATAATAAGGCTCCCTTTGCGTCTATTCGATATTTTCTCAGGTGTTAAAAATGCAACAACTTCGGTTTGTAATGCCCGGATACAAGGCGTCTTTGATCTTATATCAGGAACATTTATCCAATTTTCTATAGACTCCTACTCAAGAAACGATCTGGTAGCTGCTTCTGGATTGGAACTTTGCCCGGGCGATCTTGTTTTAAGAGACAGAGGCTACTTTATTATGGACGAGATTCAAAGGCAGATTGACTCGAAGGCAGATTGTATATACAGATATAAAACGGGCACTACTTTATTGAACCTATTCACAGGCGAAAAAATAGACCTCTACAAATTGCTGAAAAGAAATAATCAGCTTGATATGGAAGTGCGTTTAAATAACGAATCTGGCACGAAAGTAAGGATTATTGCTGTTCCTGTCAGTGAGGAAATAGCAAGTCAAAGACGGGCCAAAGCAAAGAGAGATGCATGTGGTCATAACCCTTCTGAAAACGTTCTGGTATTAATGGGTTGGACTATCTATATAACTACTATTACCAAAGAATGCTCTGGCTTTCAGCAAATACATAAAATATATTCACTGCGTTGGAGGATCGAAATCATTTTTAAATCATGGAAAAGCTATGTCGGGTTTGCAAAGTGTCATGATATTTCTGAATCCCAATTAAGAACATTACTAATTGCAAGGCTTATTATGATCGTTATTTTCGTTCATTGCGTGTATAGCCCTTGTTTCAACATGATTAGAAAAGAACATAAACGAGATTTGAGTTTGCTGAAGCTCTTTAATTTTCTAACTCAAAACCTAGGCATATTGGTCAGTATAATTGCATTTTCATTAAGGTTACCACAAAATAGTAGAGAAAACCAGATTGCTAAGACCACATTGATAAAATATTGTACATATGATATTCGCTTACGAGCCAATTTTATTAAACTACTCATGAACGATGTGGAATTAAGTTGACGCGTATGCCCGTCGGGACGCAATAAATACAAGGGTTTTATGAATTTCGATATTTTTAGCCGGACAACAGTGAAAAAAAATATTGATTCACTGACCGATAAGAATTATATTACCGGATATTTTTCGGCTTGCATCGGCTATCATTCAGCACACAATGGCTATTTTTTATTTGTAATTTCTCTCATTCTGTACAAACAGAAAGTTTTCAGTAAATCCACAAGCTGGCTAACTAAAATGAATCAAATTGATGATTAATGTGGATTGTTGGTTAAGGATGAATATAAGCTATCGCTTATCTCTCAGGCAACGAAGCGAAACAGCCATTGACTTGTCACTATTAAATTGGTAGTTAAGCATATAGCCAAAGGTCATACCTACACCCAGAGTGTAATTGTACTGATTACTACTCCAGTAGTCGCTGCCCATACCCCGACCGCCCAGCGACGCCTGAGAAATATACCCTGCTGCATGCCTTTTTAACCCGGAGTTCCATAGGCCGGTCCATTCGGTCCAGTTGCCGGCTACACTCACATTTCCCCATTCAGTAGAAGTTGGGATACGCCAGCCGCTGCCAAGTTCAAGAGCGCATGGGTCATTGCCAATTAACCAGTCAGAAGTTTCATTTATGCTGTATGTCCAGGCTGTATTCGGTGTTCGGGTTGTACCATCATGTTTGTACCCCCGAATCCTGTTAAACTGCCAGTACCAGCCAGCTGAGGGTTCGGTGGCATCATCAACAGCTGTTGCCTGATGGTCAGCACCGAGGTTGCTGGTTATCCAGCATTTCGAAGGCGCTCCCGGTATATTTGTAACGATACCATATGTAACTGTTTTGGTTACAGGTGCTATTATTCCTGCCACATGGCTGATGATTGTTATGGATGTACCGCAAGGGCACGGCAAGGTTGCTGTGGTGGCCGTTCCCATATTTGCTGCTGATGCGTAGTCATTGATGCTATTATACTTATAGCCTGATGCCCAGGAGACAGTATTCCAATTCCATGCGAGCTGTGTAAGTTAAGGAACTTGCGTTCCGCTTACAGGCGTAAGAAGATTCATACAATTGGCACTTAGCGTGTACCATGTGCCCGCTATAAAAATTGACAGGCCTCCACCCATGCCCATCGCATTCTGTACGCAGTTTGTGCAATAAACAACAAGCCCGTCAGCAGGGTTAACAATAGCATTAAGTTCTGCATGTGTCATCCGGGGCGGGAGAAAACCCTTTGCAATACTTTTTGCATCCAAAATAGCCGAATTATCTGGCAAACTGCCATCCGTATTAACAGCTAACTAGGAAAAGAGCAAACTGTTGCTGAGAAATAGCAAAGTAATAAGAAAGGATAATTTCTTCATGGTCTGTAGTTTTTAACAGTGAATACAAGGCAATCAGGTAGTGCGTCAAGTTTGACCAGGATAATTTATAAAAAAGTTTGCCATCTCAGTGATATACATTATCGTTGAGACAACAAACTTTTAGATATACAAAAATATATAAAAATCTACATATATGTATCTTTTAATAGGAAAATGCGAATGTTACCGGATGAATGATTTTAATTCATCAGGGGTAGCTGGGGTAGCAACAATAGCTTTAGTTGTTGCATCAAGGACTATCATTACCGGAGTGGCAAGAATAAAGTAATCATTGGCCACCTTGCTGCGCACGCCATCAGCAGCCCGCAAGTGTTTCCAACCGTTTAATGTCACTATTTTCTGCTCCCATGCCTTTATTTCCGTCTCCGTTTCGTCGAGGCTTATAGCCACAACTGATACTTTTTGCTTTATTTCTGACTCAGCAAGCCAGGGGTAAAGAACCTTTACTGTTTCAGCGCAATGGCTGCAATCGGCTGACCAGAAAAGCAGCAGGATATAAGGCGAAGATGGATTAAAATCGTAGAGTTTGAAAAGGTTTCCAAGGGAGTCCTTCAACTCAATGTCCGCAGCCTTGCTTCCTTTCACTAATGTTTCCATTCCTTTTAACCTGCGTTCAATTTCCATTCTTTTGGAAGTAAGGCAATTGGGATCGTCCAGATACTGTTGAAGCACTTTCATACCTTCCGGCAGATTATTGCTTTCAAAACCCTTGAAAAAATAATCAACCATCCAGCCATACACGATGGGGTTCCCTTGTTTAGCTTTTTCAACAGCAGCGTGGGCAGCAGAGGCAACAAGCGAATCGCGCAGGGCAGTGGTTTTTGCCAACTGCATGTGCAGGTTCACGTAGCTGTTCATAAATTCGTTGAGCTGCGAGGTTTTTATAATCACAGGATCGTTGAAGTCAATTCCATCAAAATAATGGCTGATAACGCTGAATGCCCTTTCTTTTTCGGTGCCCTTCCAGGGAACTTCAGGGACATACTGAAACCTGTAAAGACTGCTGATAAATAATTTCCTGTCATGTTTTACGCGATCAGCGAGCCACTGGTTGTAAGCCTCCCTCCTCTTCTCATATTCGTCAATGCCTTGCTGGTAGAACTTTGATTTGGTATCGTCGTAATTTGCCAGGAATTGCTGCAGAAGGCCCAGTTTTTCTTTCTGCCTGCCATTCTCTTTCATAAACAAGACAAAAGCTGCATTTTCCCGCTCCCCTTTCTGCATCCAGGTGCTGTCGGGATTGTTGGCCTGCATGGGGCTTACCCAAAGTTCAATGTCCTGGTCGTTGATGATGATGTTCTTTTCGGAAGGATAAGGCGTGCTTTCTTTCTTCTCCTTATAATCGAAGCGAAGAACAAACTCGCCCGGCAGGTGTTCCGCAGGAACTTTTAATGTTGCAGTTTCACCATTTTTAACGCCCTGCACTTCCACGATGGTTTTAAAGGCTTTTGTGCCGGATAATCCCATGAGGCTTATTTTGCTTTCGGAAACGCCACGGAGGTGAATGGTCAGGTTTACATCCTTTGACTGTGCCAATATCAATGATACCGGCGCCAGCCATAGAAAAACGGCGATGATAATTTTAAATCCTGTTCCTGAGAAATGTTTAGTCATATTTTAAATATCATTGTTACAAAAGAGTATTGTCTTTCAAGCAGAGGACAAAGTTAAGATTAATGACTTTTGAAGCTTTAGTTACAACCATCTTAATGTTTTTATGTTCTTGCAAATTTAACCAAGGGTTTAATGTCTCCGTTGTCAGCAGTAAGGATGGCATTCAAATATGTTGATCTTGACCCGCACTTTTGATTAAGGTTTGCATTACTCCATGTAAAAACCGGTTCTCCAAAAATATGACTTTTAATAATATCAATACTCCGTTAACTTTTTATTTCTCGCAACTTAGCGAAGCGTTCTCATGAGCGCAGCGAACTTAGCGAAGCATTCTCACGAACAAAGTGAGTAATAAAGACGCAACGGGTTGGTTGTCAGCATTATAGGACACTAGAAGAAGTATATTCAACATGTTGATAATTAGTATTTTACAAAATATTACCGGACTATTGATAATATCTTCCATAAGTCTGGAATGTCGCCCATTGCCATTTAAGAAGGAGTGTATTTTTACAATTCTATGATTTAAATTAACAAAGCACTTTTCGAAGTGGACTCAATGTTACAGTTTATCAGGCAACGACTATTATCACTCTAATTCCAGGCACGATATCTCTTTAAAAGTTTCATCTTCAAGAAAGGAATTTATTGTTTTATGATTAGTAATCATCAATTGGGCAATGTCGTTTGTTGTTAGATTACCCGTTCGAATCCAAATGATTTTTGGAGGATGACCATTCAGAATGCTGATATCATAAAAATCTGAATCAAATGTAACTATCACAAAGTCATTTTCTTTTGCGTATTCCCAAATTTCAGGATCCTCACAATCACTTAATTTACAATCTGAAACATGAAGACAACCTGAAAAATAGCTCCGCAGTTTTTTAGAAATCCTATAAGAAATGTTCTGGTCAAACAACAATTTCATGTGTTAGTAATTTGATTTTTAGCGGTCACATGCCTGCCTGTAAGCAGACAGGGAATACGCCATGAGAATAATCATTTTCGGTTAGTGTGAAAATTATTGCTCATGGCTATTTCATGATGCATGCTGCAACTTGTGCTCTCTATCCGCTGCATAAGCCAAACAAGCTTTAATATCTTCAATAGTCAACTCCGGAAAGTCAGCAATAATTTTGTTATTATCCATTCCTGAAGCGAGCCAGCCTAACACATCAAAAACCGTTATTCTTGTATTTCTGACACAGGGTTTTCCAAATCTCTTGTTGGGATTTCTTTGTATAATATTTTTATATTCAACCATATCACGGAATTCTTTATGAAACAAAGATAATCATTTAGATAGCAACGCAACTAAGCGTGTTCATATTCATTGCTCTTTCTGTGCAAATGTTCTTCAAAATTCAACTTTTATACTTCGACAAAAATCGTATTAAAAAATGCAACTCCAACCGTTCATTATCACTGTATCTTAGTGGTTTCGCTCTCGCAATCCAGCATAGATTAAGTATAATTTTGTTGCCAAAAAGCCAAATAAGGTAATGTGCTGCATTTTGATCTTTTGTAGCAGAAATTTGTACGCGTAAGCTTTTTTTTATAACAATTACAAACTGTTTTATTTATCTGGCACAATTCTTAGAATGTGCCAGTGGAGTTTTATTAATTAGATTTAGTTACAAACTGCTGCATTGATTAGGATGAAGTTGCAACCGAACGATTGAGCTCAGCAAAGCTAAACTTCATCCAGCGGGCCTTAGCTCCCTCTGTAATTCTTGCTAAAAGCGCACCCTAATCTTTCATACAACGCACCGAGTAACCCTGGGCTTTTGGGTTGATTGTGCGGCTGATGTTGGCTTTATTGTAATAGAAGTAACGATCCCATACCTGGGTTGGAGATAACTCCGAGGCCGGCCAATAGTCAGCTCCAAGATGTAACTGGCCATAACTACCATCCAGGTTGCGGTATCCGCCGGGAAGTATTGTAAACCCTGCGTTGTTTGTTGCCCCCGTATTGGGTGATGACCAATGATCCGTTCCTGTTTCTTTCATCATTCCGCCGATGTAAGTGCCAATCATTCCGTTACCGTTGCAATTGATTGTAGGGTCCAGGAACAGCGTGAGGGCACACCACTCGTCCTCTGTTGGGAGATGCCAACCCACAGGACAGATACCGGCAATACTCCCTGCAGGCGCAGGATCCCATGAAGTTGTATTTGAAGCCCCGTTATAGTACTGCACCATTTCACCCCATTGATACAATCCTCCGTACACATCGCAGTTTGCTCCAAGATCAGCAGAACAGTATTTTTCGATAATGCCGTTATTTGTTTGCTCCTGAACACCATTCACCTGCACGCCGACTTTCAGGTTTTCGGCCATCCATGTCTGTAAGTATTTCCCCTCGCCTATCTGCACTGTTGCATAATGGTTGCCATCGCTATCTGTGCAGGCTATGAAATTGAATGTTACTGTTTTGCTACCTGTGGGGACATCTGTAACAACATTGCTGTATTGCCCGGCATTACCTTTGTACATGAGGATATCACCATCCGTATAGGGCATATCAACTGTTTCGGCAGTGCTTTTCGCATACTTCACTTTGGTATTTCTGTTAGCAGCAGCAAACACAATACCTGCTTCGCTTTGAACCGGATTCTGGCTTATCAGTTTTGTTGAGCAGGTATAAGATTTACTTGTAACATTTACAAAATAGACACCCTGGCCAATACCATAAATGCGAAAAGACTGAGGTCCGGGAGAAAGCAATTTAGTGGTCCGGCAAACAGTCCTGCCCGATAAATCGACAATACTGACAGATGCATTACCTGCTTCCGGGACAACAAAAGTCAAAGATGACTCGTTCACCATAGGGTTAGGAAAAAGCTGAAGGTTTCTGTTTTCAATTTCCGGTGTGCCTATGCCTACCGATGGGATCAGATGTAAAACATCTCCCCCTGCCAGTGTAACACTGGCCCCGCTTGTTATGTTATCCACTTTAATAGTGGCTAAACCTGTGGTGTCGCCTGAGGCTGCAAAACTGATCATATAGTCCTGTGCCTGAGTCTGCATTATTGCAAATGCAAAGAAAATGATGATGGTTGATTTTTTCATATACTTTGTTTTAAAGATTGATAATGATTCTTTTCTTTAATTGAAATTAACTACCCCGCCGCAAGTGGAAGGTGTATAATAGACTCAACGCGAAAGGTGAAAAATTTATCGCCGCAAACGGTGGGAAATATAACCCTAAAGAGATTTGATCCAATTGCAAGGAGTTATAAAATAATCAGGTTTTTCATTTGCTTTGATTTTTATTATGGAACTCCATCTTTACAGGAGAAGAATAAATTCAATCCAAAAAAGCGCAATGCAATAAAAGCAAAGGAAGTAGCTGAGTTGAGGGCAGCGAAGGAAGTAAATACCATAAGATTCCGGAAAAGAATCTTATCAGTTAACAAATTTACATTAAGATCTCAATATTAAAACATCTACCAAAATATTTTTTTGGCGCAAGTCACAGAACATGCCAGTGGACTAACTGAAAGTAAACTCAAGTAGTCGAAGAATAAAATCAGTTGCAAACTATTTTAACAGACACTAGTCGCAATTATACTACGGCGGGATAGTCAGCTATCATTGTACATATTAGCATAGTGTCACCGATCAATGCATAAAATTTTTTAAAAACCAAAATTTATAGAGAGGATCAAGGAACTCAGGCTTCCCCGGAAAGATGTCGATGATCTCCTTTTGGATCAGTGCCTCTCTGATCCTGCGGATATTTGACACAGAACCAAGATCGAATTTTTTCATTGTATCCATAGAGGTAAATGAGGTCACTCCTTCGGTAAGCGCTTTAAGAAAAGCTACCTGCGTGTTGGGCAGATTGTCCGTTTGCATCTGGAACAGATAATTGTTCTGGTCAAGGAGATTGGCAATAGCAGTTCCAATCGTTTCTTGTGTGACCTCTTTATCAGTAATACTCCAAATCTCATGCGCCAGGTACTGAATATAATAAGGATGATTTTCCAGGAGTCCCGGTATGCCGGCAGCCAGCGTTTCCGGGAAATTTTTACCGGAGCAGGCGAATCTTTCTGAAATAAACTGAGGCCAGAACCCAGCAGGTATTTTTTCGAGCATCACCAGATCGCCAAACCTGTAGAATGGCATTGATGGATTGTTAAAAAGGTCGATGAGCATATGCCTTCTGCTACCCAGTAATATATACACTGCATTTTTATGAAGCTGCCAGTGGGCCCGCAACGTTTTTTGGAATTCCAGGGGTTCATCGAAAAATGCAAGATTCTGAAACTCATCAATACAAACCACGATCCTTATTTTCTTCTTTGCTGAGATGACCTCCGGTAAATTAAGAATTTCATCAGGGTTCTTTTTTACCTCCTTCCAATCAAGAGAAACTGAAAAATCACTCATCGGATCGCTTCCCATGTTGAACCTGGGAATCAGGCCTTTTAAGAAATGCCCGGCATCTTCCATCCATTTTTCCCATCGGTCAGAACCTGTTTTCAGAACAGTTGTGACAAGTTGGGCATAAAAATCCTCCTCTTTCCGGATATTGAACATATCAATAAAACAGAACCTTACAGATGAATCTTCCTGTTGAATTCTATCGGCAACCTGGCGTACAAGAGATGATTTTCCCCAACGCCGTGGTGAAACCAACATGGAGTTTATACCCGAACGGATATTCCTCTGAAGGCGTTCCTGTTCTATTTCCCGATCCAGAAAAAGGTCTCCTGAGATAATCTTCCCGAAAATAAAAGGATTTTCCATTATTCTAAAATTTGACACAAATGTATAATACATTTTTGTATAATACAAACTTGTGCCAAATAAAAAGGTTTGTTTTTTGATTTATTGCCTTAATGCTCTATGCTTCCAATGCTAAATCAGATTCTAACTGTTTTGAATGAACTACCCCGCTGCAGAGCAACAGGGTATCAAAAACTCCATCGCACATGCCAATTTTCGCCGCAGAGCGGCGGGGAATAAAACCCGTGATCCCTCGACAAGCCCGGGATCAGTTCGACTTAATGATTTTGCTACTCAAAATCATAGTCTCACTGATTTAACTGGCACAAGTAACAGAAGGCGATAAATGAGAAACCTGAAGTTACTCTATGGATTGCACAAGTATTCACACTAATTTTTAATACACCTGACCGAGACGGCAAACGCCTTGTTATAGCTGTTCATGTTGCAGCCTGTGCTGAAACCAAGCAGCCATGCAGTGGTTGTGAAGTCCATATCGGTGCTCCATTGGCTGCCGCCGGTTCCACGACTTTGGAGTGAGCCATCGCTGAAGTGCAGGGATCCTGCCTGATGCAATTTTAAGGCTGAATTCCAGGGACCATTGGCGCTGGTCCAGTTTCCTGCAGCATCCACATTGCCCCATTCGGTGCCTGTTGGGATACGCCATCCATTGCCAAATTCAAGGGTGCATGGATCGTTGGCGGCTACCCAACCGCTGTTTTCGTCTATACTGCTGATCCATGTAAT
>Ga0268283_1001016_pt1 | contig 14648 bp, 17 predicted proteins | sample saktaG_13_FD_190140 | JGI IMG/M metagenome (GOLD analysis project Ga0268283, IMG submission 190140) | Saline water microbial communities from Sakinaw Lake, British Columbia, Canada - sak_2013_06_06_36m | ecosystem: Environmental > Aquatic > Non-marine Saline and Alkaline > Saline ... | reverse complement strand
ATACTATTGACGCCTTTAAAGAGATGAACGCAAAACTGTTGAATGGTGATTATGCAAATACTGAGTTCGCCGATATTTCAAATCTCTAATAACTAAAAATTCATTTTTTCAAATGCCTGGTTTTTTAACCGGGCATTTTTTTTATTAAATGCAAAGTTATAGTTTTGTCATTCCTACGAAAAAATCAATGCGAATAGAAAAACGCGAATCATTAAACATCATCATAAATTCGACAGCTTTTTATATGCTTTCGTACCTAGTGGTGTTTTTGGTTTTTCAGTTTACCACAATTATAGCATCCAATATTTTTGACATTCCTACTACATTGTTTTACAACAAAATAGGGTATAATGTTATTCCAGAAGCCTGGACATTTGACGCCGTAAAGGTTATTTATTCATCAGGAAATATTGTATTATTTCTCATTGCAATTTCATTCCTGGTAATAATTATTAAAGCACTGGAATTTAATGGATTACTCCGGTTATTCATCCTTTGGGGCTTCATACATTCCATTTCCATGCTTTTTGGCTCATTTATAATCGGCGCTTTCAATTTCGAAGGTTTTGGAATAGTGCTAAGCTATTTGTACCTGGCGGATACAGCTAAAATGCTTCTTTTATTCAGCGGGCTTTTGCTACTTATCGGAATAGGGATGGCAATGGTAAAATCATTTTTGTTTTCGGCTAACAGCTATTTTAACTTTTTATCGCCAAAAATGCGACCTACTTTCAGACGTGATCAGTTTGTACTGCCCTTTGTTATATCAACATTGTTATTGTTGGTAATAAAGTACCCCCTTTCACTGTATGAAACGCTGATGCTATTTATCCCGCTCTTTGTGCTCTTGCCTTTATACTGGGGAATTGGACGCTTTCCTGTTTTTTATTTCGAAGAAGCAGAGAAATCAATACAAATAAGCAGCAGGCTCATAATTGTAACCGCGGTAGTTTATGTTTTATACCGGGTGATATTGGGAATAGGAATAAATATTGGCTGAAGTGAATTGTATCAGGCAACCGGCATTGCAGGATCTATATCGGTAGCCCACTGATAGATGCCGCCATCGAGGACGTATATATTTTTATATTTTAGTTTCTCGGTAAGATACAAATAGGGTGCCTGGCTCTTAACTCCGTACAGGCAATAAATTATTACAGGAATGTCTTTTAAAATCAAATGACTAAAATCGGGCAGATCAATTTGAGGGATATTGATTGCGCCACTAATGTGACACTCAGCAAACTTTTCAGCTTCACGTGTATCAACAAGTTGAAATGGTACATTCCTGTCCATTTTCTCTTTGAGTTCGAATGTCGTAATATGCTTCATACATGCAATTTCAAAAAAATGAAAAAGACTTTATCTTTAAGCAAAGATACGGGAAATCAGGGAATAAAAAAAGGAGTGCAAAGCACTCCTCTTTCTTGTCATTCAAGATTGAAATTATTTCTTAACCTTGATAAGACCTTTAGCGATTGAGTCAGCTTTAGCAAGTGAATCAGCTACAACAGCAGCTTGTGCTGTTGAATCTGCTAAACGAGTTTGTTCTGCAGCTACATTAGCCAACGAATCAGCTTGAGCTATTGAATCCTGACGAGCTTTTTCAGCTTTTTCTTCTGCACTGGGTCCGCAAGCTACGAAAGCTACCATACCAGCTACTACAAACATTGCAAATAATTTTTTCATATCTAAGTTTAATTAAAAAACGGTGCAAAAGTACAAGCATTTTTAATACGAATCAAACTTTATCATAAAAAAAATTAAGTTTTTTTAACATATTGTCTAATTAACTTATATCCAGATTATTACATTTATGTTTTTCTGGAAAAAGATATCAACAACCTTATATAAAAATGATAATATCAAAGAAAAGTACCAGCAAAAGTTTAAAATCGTATTAAAATGCCTCAAATTTATATGCTAACAAATCATTCAGGATTAAAAAACGAGAATCTTTTCTCTCTGTAAAATTCAAAAAAAATGTTCTTTGAAAAAACTAAATATAAAGCTGATTAAACCGGTTAAACAAAAAAGTCACAAAATAAAAGTGATTGTTAACCTTTTTTATATATTTGCTTCCCTTACCAATCGGATTCAAAGATGTTTTTGATTTTATTCAATAAAAATTCTATTTAGTAAACCAAATCCAAAACCGTTCAATTAAAACTCAGCTAACTCATGGCAATTGCAGTAAACAGACCCGGTATCAATATCGATCTTGAACAATATGGTATTAATGGAGTTGAACAGGTTTATTACAACCTGGCATATGAAGATCTATTTGAGCATGAAATGGATCCGGCACTCGAAGGTTACGAACGTGGCAAATTGTCAAACCTTGGCGCTGTAAATGTTGATACAGGAATATTCACAGGCCGCTCTCCTAAAGACAAATACATAGTTCTGGACTCGGTTTCGGAAAATACCGTCTGGTGGTCAACAATTGGAAAAAATGACAATAAACCGGTTTCAACCGATCTATGGAATCACCTGAAAGCTGTTGCCCAGAAAGAGTTGTCAGGAAAGAAATTATATGTGATGGATGCCTATTGCGGTGCAAATCCGGATACGCGACTTAAAGTTCGCTTTATCGTAGAAGTTGCATGGCAGGCTCATTTTGTAAAAAATATGTTCATTCGTCCATCAGATGAGGAACTGGTAAATTTCAAACCCGACTTTGTAGTTCAAAATGCATCTAAAACAACGAATCCTGAATGGAAAGAACAAGGTTTGAATTCGGAAAACTTTGTTGTTTTTAACCTTACCGAAAGGATGTCACTTATTGGTGGCTCATGGTATGGTGGTGAAATGAAAAAGGGCATTTTCTCAATGATGAATTATTACCTGCCGTTACGTGGAATTGCTTCCATGCATTGTTCAGCTAACATGAGTAAAGACGGCGATGTTGCTATTTTCTTCGGACTTTCGGGTACCGGAAAAACTACTCTTTCAGCCGATCCGAAACGTGCACTCATTGGCGATGATGAACATGGATGGGACGATGCCGGCGTTTTCAATTTTGAAGGTGGATGCTATGCTAAATGCATCAACCTGAGTGAAGAAAATGAACCTGATATTTTTCATGCCATTCGCCGTGATGCTTTACTTGAAAATGTTACTGTTCACGATGATGGCTCTATTGACTTTTCGGATGGTTCCAAAACCGAAAATACCCGTGTCTCCTACCCTATTTACCATATCGAAAACATTGTAAAACCTGTTTCAAAAGGCGGTCATGCAAGTAAAGTGATTTTCCTTACGGCCGATGCTTTTGGTGTTTTGCCTCCTGTATCAAAACTTACCGAAGAACAGACAAAATATCATTTTCTTTCAGGATTTACAGCAAAACTGGCAGGAACCGAAAGAGGTGTTACATCTCCACAACCCACATTCTCAGCATGTTTTGGCAATGCATTCTTAACGCTTCACCCAACCCAATATGCTGTTGAACTGGTAAAACGCATGGAAAATTGTGGCGCGAAAGCTTACTTGGTCAACACCGGGTGGAACGGCAGCGGAAAACGTATTTCAATCAAGGATACACGCGGAATAATTGATGCAATCCTTGATGGTTCTATTGATCACGCTCCTACTAAAATGATTCCTTTCTTTAACCTCGAAGTCCCTACCGAATTGCATGGCGTTAATTCTGCAGTACTGGATCCTCGGGATACGTATGAGCAGAAATCTGCCTGGGACGAAAAAGCTGAAGATCTCGCGAAACGTTTCATTGATAATTTCGCTAAATATACGGATAACGATGAAGGGAAACGGCTTGTTGCTGCAGGTCCACAGGTGTAATTGGTAAAAGGGAAATAGTTGATAAGTTATTGGTAAAAAGTATTTTACGATTCTTTGACACTGGTCGTTTGTGTGATTTTCCACTTGACATTCAAAGTCGAAACCACTAATCACAATTCCAAAATCATCATCTCTGATCCCTAAAACCTAACCCCCAATCCCTGAATGAAATGTAGGACCGGATGTGGCGTTTGCTGCATCTATATATCAATAAGTTCACCTATACCCGGAATGCCAGCAGGTAAACCGGCTGGTGTAAGATGTGTACAATTATTGGATGACTTTAATTGTGCTATTTTTAATGATCCTTCACGTCCGGATGTTTGTTTTGGATTCAAACCAGACATAGTATTTTGCGGAAATTCAGCCGAAGAAGCAAAAAAAACAGCTGAATGGTTAATGGAGAAATAAGCTCAAAATAGTCGTAAAAAACAGTAGGCCCTGACTTTATTTTGATCTCTTGGAGATTGCCAGAACATTGAAAACTAATTATATCGGCTACATATTGTTAATAATCAATAACTTAAAAAATAATTCCTAAAAAGTATCAAATAATAAAAATATATCCTATTTTTGTATTCAACTATCAATTAAATAATTACTAATACGCATTACAATGTCTACTGGAAAAGTAAAATTTTTTAATCAGCAAAAAGGATTCGGCTTTATTGTTGATGATGAAACTCAAAAAGAAGTTTTTGTACACGTTACCGGCCTGATCGACAAAATTAAAGATGATGACCTGGTTAACTTCGAGGTTGTTGAAGATCGTCGTGGTCCAAAAGCAATCAATGTTAAGATGCAATAAGCCAGCATCAAAATCTACGATTAAAGCTTCCGTGAGGAAGCTTTTTTTTTGCTATATATATCTAACAAGCTGTTCAAAACACCTTCCACCCAATTTCCTTCTTCTTTAATTCAGTCATTCTTGCTACTTTTGCAAAAGAATTCCAAACTAACATTTCCCATCATTGAACTATCTTCAGGTTGATAATTTATCAAAAGCATACGGCGAAAAAATCCTTTTCAAAAACATCAGTTTTAGCCTCGACAAAGGTCAGAAAGTAGCGCTTATCGCACGTAATGGTACTGGCAAAAGTTCGCTTATGCATATTCTGGCTGGCCTCGAAGCGCCAGATTCAGGCAAAATTACATCCCGCAGAGATCTGAAAATAGACTATCTCCAGCAAAATCCACAACTCGACGAGTCAAAAACCATTCTTGATACGATTTTCTCAACTGGCACCGGTTTAATAAAAGTTATACACGATTATGAGTTTGCGCTTGAAGAATTCAAACATAATCCTGGCACTGAAAGCGACTCGCTTTTAAACCACAGCATGGCCGAAATGGATGCTTCCGGTGCCTGGGATTATGAAACAAGGGCACGGGAAATTTTAGGGCAGTTTGCGATCAACGATTTATCACAAAAGGTTGGAAAATTATCGGGAGGACAGAGAAAGAAAATTGCACTTGCGCGCGCTTTACTCGGAAATCCTGATCTTTTGTTAATGGACGAACCTACCAATCATCTTGATTTTGAAATGATTGAATGGCTTGAAGATTACCTTTCGCGCGAATCGCTGAGTTTGTTGCTGGTAACCCACGACAGGTATTTTCTCGACAACGTTTGTGATACCATCCTGGAAATGGATCAAAATTCAATTTTAACCTATAAAGGCAATTATACCTACTATCTTGAGAAAAAGGCTGAACGGCAACTTTCTGAAGATCAATCAACTGAAAAATCAAAAAATTTATACAAGACTGAATTAGAGTGGATTCGTCGTATGCCAAAAGCAAGGGGAACAAAATCTAAAGCCAGGATATCTGCCTTTGATGACTTGCAAACTAAAGCAAAATTCAAAAGGGAAGATAAAAGCATTCAATTTGGTGTAAGCGCAAACCGGCTGGGTGGAAAAATCGTTGAAATCGATAACCTGAGTAAAAACTTCGGCGACTTCAAAGCTGTTGATGATTTTACTTACATTTTTAAACGAGGCGAAAAAATAGGTATTGTTGGACTTAATGGTACCGGAAAATCTACTCTGCTCAATTTAATTTCCGGTCAGTTGGCTCCCGACAAAGGCAAAATCTCGATCGGGCAAACCGTAGTTATGAGTTATTACACTCAAAACGGATTGGTTTTAAAGGAAGATAAACGCGTAATCGATATTGTAAAAAATGTAGCTGAAGAAATAAAGTTGGAAAAAGGAAGTATGTCGGCTTCTCAATTCCTTCAGCATTTCGATTTCTCGTACCCGGTTCAACAGGCTTATTTCAGTGCACTCAGCGGCGGCGAACGCAGGAGGTTATACCTGCTGCTTCAATTGATCCGTAATCCCAATTTCCTTATCCTGGACGAACCAACTAACGATTTGGATATCTATACACTGCAAGTGCTTGAAGAGTTCTTAGAGGACTTTGCAGGTTGTGTGCTGATTGTTTCGCATGACCGGTTTTTGCTGGATAAGCTCTGTGATCATGTATTTGTGTTCGAGGGCCAGGGAAAGATCAAAGATTTTTACGGCAATTATACCGATTACTACCAGTGGCGCATGAAAGAGCAGAAGATGGCTCAGCGTATCGAAAAACCGGCTAAAGAAGAAAAACAGACTTTCAAAGAAAAGAAACCTTCTTCAAAACCATCGTTTAAACAGTTGAAAGATTTCGAAACCCTTGAAAAGGATATACATCAGCTGGAAACGGAAAAAGACCAGATAATTGAGCTGATGAATTCAGGGAATGAATCAACAGAAAGCTTTACAAATCTGTCAGTCAGATACAATGAACTGGTTCAGATTATTGATGAAAAAACTTTATTCTGGATGGAATTGGGCGAAATTATTGAGAATTCAAAAGGTTAATAAAGTAAAGCACCAACGCCACACATTCCTAATTATCAATCTTTTGTTGTTTCCAAAAAGGCTCAACCAATTTACCCTGCTTATTCGCCATCCATAAAAACACAATACCTGATACCAATCCCAGGATTACTGCTTGCAAAGAGTTTTCAGGACCGAAAGTCCCACCGGTCAGAAGTTCTGACCCACTGATTTTACTGGTTATCAGGCTCTTTGTTAATCCATTTCCGGAAATAATAGCTCCATATATTCCTCCTTCCGAAAAGTTCCATGCGAAATGAATAAATATCGGCAGCCATAAATTTTTAGAATAAATATAAGCAGCTCCAAGCAGTAAACCGGCTTCAATGGTGATGGCGATAGCCGAAAAAACAGTACTGTTCGGGTTCGCAAGATGTGCAAAACCAAATATGGATGAAGAAATAATCAGCGCCCAGACACTTCCAAGCTTTTGTTCTGTGATCCTGAAAATTATGCCCCTGAATAAGATTTCTTCGAAAACGGCACTTGAAATCCCAATGGCCAGTGTCGGAATTAAAAACGAGGCCGGGTTAATTGAAAGAATTGTATAAGCCTTTCCGAAATACATAACCAGTATCACAAAGGAAAGTATCAGGAAACCAATTAAAAAACCTGTTAGCGAGTTTCGCAAAAAGTGAGTTGTTGAAAGCTCTTCAATATTTCTCTTCTCATAAAACCTAAACAGATAGAAATAAGTGACTGATGCAGCGATAGCTGCCAGTACAGCCACTAAAAGGTTTTTAATATCTTCGTTCAACGGAATATGTTTAGCAATTGCCTGTGCGCCAGATTGAACTGAAACGGTGGCAATTGCCACTCCAATCAACCCAATAAGGATTTTCGTTACCGGGAAATGGATTAACCTGTTTAACTTTGATTTCATATTCATCCTGTTACTTTTTTGTGGTTTTATAAAAAAAATAATCAAGCGCCTTTCGGTGGTAAAATTCCTTTTTTAGATTAACTCAACAACAAATTTATAATAAAATGGCAACCTGCAAAATCGTTTTAGTAAGTAATAAAATTCTCAGAAGAATTGTTTAAAATGAAAAACCCCGATATCGCTACCGGGGTTTCCACTATATTGTTTGATCCGGTTCTGAACCGGTTTCCGTTTTTCCAACAAAATAAAATATCAGGCCGGGAATGATAAATGGCAGACCATATATCATCGCCATTTTGATTCCTACTAATCCACCAAGAAATAAAAGATAAATTGCCATTACAACCCCTCCCGAAATCATTATTAAACTTCCAAGTTTTGGTTTCGAAAGTGCCCATATATAACCAATTACGGTGAAAATCATCATTATCAGTATGGGAATCACACTGAATTTACCATCAATAAGGTCGCCGACTCCATCAGAAATCAGGAAAAACAAGAAGAAAGCTGATGCCTGGAATCCAAGAATCAAAGCTATATAATGAAGTATTTTAGATGCATTCATAATTGTCCAAGTTTTAGAGTTGTTTCTAGTTTGTTCCAAATTCATTTTTTACATTCAAATATCCAGGATACGTTATTGGAATTCCGCCAACAGTAATGGTTGGTTTCATCTTTAGAGTAAATCGGGTAGGTTTATTCCCGTTTCCTGACAGGTTCAAGGCAAAATTAATAATTGCATCAGCACTTTTTCCTGACAAAGCTTTCTGCAAATCAACATGCATTTGCATTGGAATAAATGCAATCCCATTGTTTGCTGGTATAGTTACCTGTTTGTCCTGTATACCACGTGTCATTTCTATATCGTCAATTAAAAGAATCCAATCAATGCGCGTCATTCCTGCTGCTGAAGTATTAGGATTTTTTGCTTCTATATTTAATGTGAAATCAAGTGGAAATTGCTGTGATGATAATGCTGCAGCGATTTTCGCCGCATCGAAAATGTTTAGATCGGATAGTTGATTTATGTTTTGAACGTTTATCCCGGCAAGGTTTAAATGCTGTACCGACTCAATCCTGAATTCACATTTTGTAAGATTGTTAATTTGTGAAACCTGCTGCATTACATCGCAGGAAGCAAAAAAAACCAGAAAGTTAATTAAGGCTATGAGCAATATTTTTGTTGATCGCATTAGTATAGAATGAGTGTTACGGATTTTATTAATCAAAAACCATTCCATTCCACTTATTTAGAATTGCTTCAAATTGCATCAGCATAACTTAATGTAAAATAATAATACCGACATTTGAGCAATTAATTACTTATATAACAGAATGGCTAAAATTGTTTCATATTCCGAAGCTGCATCTATCGGCATGCATGGCATGGTGTTGGTTGCCCGCGCAGGGGAAATTATTAATGTTCAGAAAATTGCTGACATCACAGGTTCGTCTCGACACCATGTTGCTAAAGTAATGCAACGCCTGGTAAAGGAAGGATTCTTATTTTCAAATCGTGGACCATCGGGAGGTTTTAAATTGAATATCGAGCCGGAGAAAATTACTTTATTACAGATTTATGAAGCTATCGAAGGACAAGTAAAAGTTATAAGCTGTCCTCACGAAAAGCAGGTTTGTCCTTTTGAGAAGTGTATATTGGGGACAGTTGTTTCCAAAATGACACAAACTTTCCGCGAGCATTTATCTTCGAATACACTTGCTGATTTAATGGAATAGACGCTTTACTCCTATTTTTCTTTAAAATTCTATAATTTTATTTGTGAAGTTTGCATCCACTATTAATTAGTTTGTATATTTGCGCATTCAAATACTTTAATTCCGATATAACGTGAGCCGACTAGTACATATTTCAGAAGCAGCCTCTTTGGCTATTCACAGTCTGGCAATTATTGCGTCATCGACAGTAAGGTTAAACGCAAAGAAAATTTCTGAAATTCTTCATGTCTCACAAAATCATCTTGCTAAAATATTGCAAATTCTTGCAAAAAATGAATACCTTGAGTCAAATCGGGGGCCTGGAGGTGGGTTTACATTTAAGAAAAAAGCGGATCAGATAAGTATGCTTGAAATTTATCAGTTGATCGAAGGAAATGTAGAATGCCAGTTTTGTGGAATCACCGAAAATCATTGCCCTTTTATTACTTGCATTTTTGGTGGAAAACCTGATAAGCTTACTAATGAATTCGTTGAATATATGGCTAATACAAAAATTTCAGATCTAAAAACAAAAGACATTAAGTATGCTTAGAAAAATCATACAAATAGACGAAGAATTATGCAACGGTTGCGGAGTATGCATACCGAATTGTCATGAAGGAGCACTTCAGATTATTGATGGTAAAGCCCGGTTGATCAGCGACTTGTTCTGCGATGGACTTGGAGCTTGTTTGGGCCATTGCCCCGAAGGAGCCATTGAAATTATTGAACGTGAAGCAGAGCCTTATAATGAAACTGTGGTAATGGAAACCATTGTAAAACAGGGTAGAAATACAATCCTGGCGCATCTTGAACATCTCCGCGATCATAACGAACATGAGTTTCTGAAGGAAGCTGTAGCCTATATCAAAAATAACAATATTGATCTTAGCCCCGAAGCAGATATAAAACCGACAATTTCATCACCTTTAATTTTTCCAACTATGAAAGATGCATTAAATCACGTGAAACCTGAACAGGAAAGCGCCTGTGGATGTGGAAGTTCAAAAACAATAGATTTCCGAATAGATATGGACAAAGTTAACGCAGTAGCCGCTACAGCTGGAGTATCTGATGCACCTGCCGCATCCGAACTTCGTCAGTGGCCGGTACAACTTCACCTTGTTAATCCAATGGCTTCTTATTTCCAGGGTGCTGATGTAGTGTTAGCTGCTGATTGTGTGGCATTTGCCATGGGAGATTTCCATAATCGCCTATTAAAAAATAAATCTTTGGCGATTGCCTGTCCAAAACTTGATACTAATAAAGATGTATATTTGGATAAGCTTGCTACAATGATTTCGGATGCAAAAATCAACACTTTAACTGTTCCCATTATGGAAGTTCCATGTTGTGGCGGATTGATTCAGATGGCTAAAATGGCTGTACAGCAGTCAGGCCGCAATATCCCGATTAAGAAAATAGTGGTTGGTATTAAAGGGGATATTCTGAACGAAGAATGGGTGTAGAATTTATAACAGTTAAAGGTTAAATAGTTAAAAGTGAATTGTAAACCAGAACCTTAAGTTATAAATGAAAGCTTAACTTTCGTAAACAGACAGATTTAGTTTAGATAAACAAATTCCAAACAACGATTAACGAATAACTTTTAACGAATAACATCCCACACAAATGGAAAACGAAAAAATTGAACACGGAACTCCTTTTGTATTTGCTGATTCAATCGGTTATCAGACTGATGGAATTGTCAGCAAAAGAATCATTCAGAAGGAAAAAGGGAATATCTCCTTATTTGCTTTTGATGCCGGCCAGAAACTGAGCGAGCACACAGCGCCTTTCGATGCTTTGGTGCAGGTTATGTCAGGAAGTGCAGAAATTGTAATTGGCGGAAAACCAAATCAGCTATCTGCAGGTGAAAGTATTATTATGCCTGCAAATATTTCTCATGCTGTAAATGCAAATGAGCGGTTTATCATGCTCCTTACTATGATAAGAGAATAAATTTTAACGCCATGTTCCTGCTAAAGACCCGCCGCGAAAGAGAATCTGTTATTGTTCAGGCAATGATTAAAATGTATTGTCATGAGAATCATAACAGCGATGGAAATTTATGTGAGGAATGCGAATCGCTGTCAAAATATTCCGAAAAGCGTTTATTGTCATGCATGTATGGAGAAGTAAAGCCAGTCTGCAAACAATGTCCTGTTCATTGTTATTCGCCGGTAATGCGGGAGCAAATGCGCAAGGTGATGCGATGGGCAGGTCCAAGAATGATCTTCAGAAATCCTGTTTTCGCAATATCTCATATAATTGATAATCTGACTGCGCCGAAACAGAAAAGGAAAACTACGTCCAAAACAACCCATTCCAGATGAAAATAGTTTCATTATCAAATGCCCCGAAAGTGCCTGTAAACCTCGAAGGATATAAAATGCATTCTTCTGCCTTGCTTGAAGTTATTCATCTTTGCCTGCAACCTGGACAGTATATGCCCCAGCATTCAAATCAATTTGATGTTGTTGCCTGTCTCATCAAAGGTGAAGTTACTTTGAATATGGGTGAAACTAAAACGCAATTATCATTATATGATACGGTGGAAATAGGAAAAAACATGGACCGTGGATTTGAAAATTTCGGTACAGATGAAGCCCGGCTGATCATAATGAAGAAACTTTAGAGCAGCTCCCTCCTATTTATTTACTGAGTGCCCTTGCGGCACTTTTTTTATGCCGGATATTTCATGGGGTTCACAGTTCAAATTAATACCTTTGACGCGTTATTATAATCATACCAGAATACCTTCTTATGACAAATGCACCAACCTCCGATCCAACAACTTCAGCCAATGTAATTGACATGCTGACAGTTGCAAATGAGTTTTGCCTTTTCACTGAAAAAGCTGAAAAATACAATCCAGACGAGGTGCTGCAATACTATGCCAAAATTTGCCCGCTTCTATACCTGAAGGGTGCGATTTTGCCGGTTGTTGAACCAGATGAAGATTATTTAGGTGAGAGGTTTGTAAATGAGGATCAATGGGAAAGTATTTACAATTCCCTTTTAATCGTGTTTCCTGGAAATGATGATTTTTATACCTTATCGTACGAAAACGCTGACAATGTACCCTTAAAAGCCAGTATTTCGGAACACCTTGCTGATGTGTACCAGGATTTGAAAGATTTTGTCCTTCTTTATCAGAAAAATTTGTCCTACGCAAAGCAAAATGCTGTTTATGAATGCAGGACTTTATTTATCTCGCATTGGGGAGCCAGGATCGCTGCACTTCTTCCTGCTATACATGCACTTGCTTTTCCAGCTCAACAGGATGATGAGTTGATGTTTTAACGATTTATTTTGCTAGTTTAAAACCTTTAAATAAGCAAATTGCTACTAATCTAATATTTTCAGATATTTGGTGTTTCGGATAACATATTCGTAGTATCTTTGTACAATATTTATTTGATCTAAATAATAATAATCTGTGAATCTGAGTGAACTTGAACCCGGCAGCAAAGCTACTATCCTTAGAGTTAAAGGACGTGGAGCCTTTCGGAAAAGGATTACCGAGATGGGTTTCGTTGTTGGAAAAGAGGTGACAGTTATTAAAAAGGCTCCTTTGCAGGATCCTGTTGAATACAATATTTTAGGTTATAATGTCACCCTACGCATGAGTGAAGCTCAACTTATTGAAGTTGACCCGCTTAACATTACTGAACAGGAAATACATTATTCTGGAACCCTTAGTGAAGTTTCAGAAAACACACAATATTCAGGGAAGAATAAAATTATTCATGTTGCTTTTGTAGGCAATCCTAACTCCGGAAAAACAACGCTTTTCAATTATGCATCCAATTCGCGCGAAAGGGTTGGTAATTATAGCGGTGTGACTGTAGATGCCAAAGAAGCAAAGTTTGATCAGGAAGGCTATGAGTTTGTCATTACTGATCTGCCCGGGACATATTCGATAACGGCATATTCGCCGGAAGAACTTTATGTTCGTGATTTTATTAACGAGAACATGCCTGACGTGGTTGTAAATGTGGTAGACGCATCTAATCTGGAACGCAACCTTTATCTCACAACTCAACTTATCGATATGGATATCAGGGTAATAGTTGCCCTGAATATGTTTGATGAGTTGGAAAAGAAAGGAGATATTCTAAACTTTGAATACCTTGGACAAATGCTTGGAGTCCCGTTTATTCCAACTGTTGCATCACGGGGAAAAGGAATACATGATTTATTTTCAAAAATTATTGAGGTTTGCGAAGGCAGCGACCAGGTTTCGAGGCATATCCATATTAATTATGGCCGGTCACTTGAAGAAGGAATAAAAGCCGTTCAGAAAAAATTGCGCATTCCGGAAAACGATGATTTTCTGAATAAAATATCATCCCGTTTCCTGGCTATCAAGTTACTTGAGAAAGATCAGGATGCTAAAGATAAGGCTCAAAAACTTAAAAATGCTGGTGAAATAGCAGAGACTGTTAAACGTGAACAGTCAAGAATTGAAAATGAACAACGTGAAGATACAGAAACGCTGATCACCGATTCCAAATATGGGTTTATCGCCGGTGCTCTTGCTGAAACACTTAAAGCCAATCCTCAGACACGCCGTCACAGAAGCGACATCATAGATATCTTTATTACTCATAAAATCTGGGGTATTCCCATTTTTATTGGTCTGATGTGGGCTACTTTCTATGGAACATTCAAAATTGGCAATTATCCGATGCAATGGATACAATGGATGGTTCAGGAAGTTTCTGCGCTCATCCAGTCGAGTATGGCAGACGGAATGTTTAAAGACCTTCTGATACAGGGAATTATAGGAGGCGTAGGTGGTGTTATCATTTTCTTACCAAATATTCTGCTTTTGTATCTTTTCATTTCTTTAATGGAAGATACTGGCTATATGGCCCGGGCTGTGTTTATTATGGACAAAGCCATGCATAAGATTGGTCTTCACGGTAAGTCATTTATCCCCTTACTTATGGGGTTTGGCTGTAACGTTCCCGCAATTCTTTCCACCAGGATCATCGAAAGCCGGCGCGACAGACTAATAACGATGCTTATTAATCCTTTCATGTCGTGTAGCGCAAGGCTACCGGTTTATATACTTTTTATTACAGCATTTTTCCAGTCGTACCAGGGCACCATATTATTTGGGATTTATTTTACCGGTGTACTTCTGGCTATCGCATCTGCACTGCTTTTCAGAAAAACACTGTTCAGGAAGAAAGATGTACCTTTTGTGATGGAACTTCCACCCTACCGTGTTCCAACCATGCGGAGCATTGTGAGGCATATGTGGCACCGGACAGGGCAATATCTCCAGAAAATAGGTGGAATTATCCTGATATCTTCCATTATTATATGGGCACTTGGTTATTTCCCTG
>Ga0268283_1001013_pt1 | contig 14664 bp, 11 predicted proteins | sample saktaG_13_FD_190140 | JGI IMG/M metagenome (GOLD analysis project Ga0268283, IMG submission 190140) | Saline water microbial communities from Sakinaw Lake, British Columbia, Canada - sak_2013_06_06_36m | ecosystem: Environmental > Aquatic > Non-marine Saline and Alkaline > Saline ... | reverse complement strand
ACAACATTGATGCTCGCCGAGTTCGACGCTGAGACCCGCTTTCGCCTGCGTGCGCAGAATGGCGCTGGCAAAGCACAGCGCGGCCTTGAACTGCTCAATCAGCTCGATGCCCATTTCTCGCAAAAAACAGTTTGAGATCCGCCCGCAATGGGTTGCATGGATTGCTTCGCTTCGCTCGCAATGACGAGGAGAAGTAGCCCTGCAATGAGATGCCATTCATAAAAATGCAAGCCAAACCGATTCCGAAGCTCACCAGCGAAGCGCAAGAGCGCACGTTCTGGGAGACGCATGAGCCCGCTGATGCAAGCTGTTTCGTGGCACTGGATCCCGGGTCAAGCCCGGGATGACAGCTGAGGCGCCCGGGATGACAACTTCTCGTCATTGCGGACTTGATCCGCAATCCAGTGTTCGTGTGGCACTGGATCCCGGGTCAAGCCCGGGATGACAACTGGAAGCGGGATGACAACTCTTCGCCCCGCTACGTCGGAGCGGACTTGGTAATTTGCACGGCCACGCAAAGCTGGTAGCCGCTTCCCCGGATGGCTTTGATGGTGGGCGCGGGGTGTCGGCTTGTTCAAGTTTTTTGCGCAGGCGCCCGATCTGAACCTCCAGCGCTGCCTTGCTCTGTTCTTCCATGGCGCTGCCCGAGAGCTCCATCAGTTGCCAACTCTCCAGACGATGGTCTTTGGCTTTGCTCAAGGCCAGCAGGAGCGTGCTTTCATGGTCAGGTAGGCCGCGAGCCCGGTGTCCAGAAAATACAGCTTGGGTGTCTTGACCAGGCGCTTGGTCAGATTGCGGTGGTAGGGCTGCAGCAAATAAACCAGGCCCGATGTTTCAAGAATCGACAACCAGGATTTGGCCGTCTTGTTGTCCACCTCCACATCGCGCGCCAGACTGGCGAAGTTGAGCAGTTGGCCGGTTCTTGCCGCCACCGCAACCAGGAAACGGTTGAAGGCCATCTGGTCGGACACCTTGAGTACGTCCTGCACGTCGCGCTGGATGTAGGTCTGGATGTAGGAGCGGTAAAACAAATCTCGCGCCTGGGCGCCCTGTGCAATCAGCCGCGGGTAGGAGCCAAGCCAGATCTGCTGGTAGATTTCTTTCAACCCATGCGATGGGGCCGAATCCTGCGCACTTTGCCTGGCGTGCGCAAGCCACTGGGGCGTAGGAATGAAAGGGCGCGAGGCAGCGGCGCGGCCAGTCAACTCTGCTTGCGCCAGCCCCAGTAAATCCACAATAGCAACCCGACCTGCCAGGCTTTCGGTGATGCCGCGCATCAGGTGAAACTTCTGCGAACCGGTCAGCCAGAACAGGCCGTTTGGCTTTTCACGATCGACGATGATCTTGATGGCGCTGAACAGTTGCGGGGCGTACTGAATCTCATCGATGGTCACCGGTGGCGGCCATGTCTGCAAATGACGCCACGGATGGTCTGCTGAAGGGTACGCTGGTACATGATGCGTTTATATTGGAATCTCACTCCAATGTAAACGACTTCAGGGTAAATCCCTCAGAATCAGTAGTGCGGCGGCAACTCGTCGCGCAGGTTGCGGCTCGCGCCCACAGCGCCGTCGGTGCTGGATTGCTGCAGGTGGGCGATTTCGCGAATCAACTGGTCAATTTGCTGCTGCTGGCGCACCACGATCTGGTTCAGCTCATCAAGCAAGTCCTCCTGGAAGCTGGCCTTGATCTCGAGATCGGTCAGGCGCTGCCCGGTGTTGTTTGCGTTTTCCATACCGCATTCTGCCAAGTAATTTGTTGTACCGATAATCGGGTATGACAACAAAGTTCGATTCGCTGGCCCTGAACCCGGCCACACTGGCCAATCTGGTGCAACTGGGTTACCTGGAAATGACGCCGATCCAGGCCGCCAGCCTGCCCCCCGCCCTGCTTGGCAAAGACCTGATCGCGCAGGCCAAGACCGGCAGCGGCAAGACCGCCGCCTTTGCGCTGGCGCTGCTGGACAAACTCAACCCGCGCCGCTTTGCCGTGCAAGCCCTGGTGCTGTGCCCAACGCGCGAACTGGCAGATCAGGTGAGCGTCGAGATCCGGCGTCTGGCGCGCGCCGAAGAAAACATCAAGGTCGTCACGCTGTGCGGCGGCGTGGCGCTGCGCGGCCAGCGCGCTTCGCTGGAGCACGGTGCGCACATTGTGGTCGGCACGCCGGGGCGCGTGATGGACCACCTTGAGCGCGGCTACCTGACACTTGACGCCCTCAGCACCCTGGTGCTCGATGAAGCCGATCGCATGCTCGACATGGGATTTTTTGACGACATTGCCACGGTGGCCAAGCAATGCCCGCCGGATCGGCAAACCCTGCTTTTTTCTGCCACCTACCCCGAAGGCATCGAGAAGCTGGCGAATCAGTTCATGCGCGAGCCGCAGACCATCCAGGTCGAAGCGCAGCACGCCAAGAGTCTGATCGAGCAGCGTTTCTATGAAGTGACGCGCGCCAACCGACTCGAAGCGGTAGCGCTGCTGCTGAACCACTTCCGGCCCGCCAGCACACTGGCGTTTTGCAATACCAAGCTGCGCTGCAAGGAACTCGTTTCCTATCTGCAGGCGCAGGGCTTCAGCGCGTTGGCGCTGTATGGCGAACTGGAGCAGCGCGAGCGCGATCAGGTCCTGGCGCAGTTTTCGAATCGCAGTTGCTCGGTGCTGGTGGCCACCGACGTGGCTTCACGCGGTCTCGATATCACGCAGCTCCAGGCCGTGATCAACGTAGACATCACCCCCGACCCCGAGGTGCACATCCACCGCATCGGGCGCACCGGGCGCGCCGGTGAATCCGGTCTGGCCCTGAGTCTGGCCAGCATGAGTGAAATGGGTTCGGTCGGCAAGATCGAACTCTACCAAAGTCACGAGTCGGTCTGGCATCAACTCGATGAGCTGACGCCGACCGGCGACGGGCCACTGCTGCCACCGATGGTGACGCTGCAGATTCTGGGTGGCCGAAAAGAGAAGATCCGCCCCGGCGATGTGCTGGGGGCACTGACTGCCGATTGTGGCTACAGCCGCGAGCAGATCGGCAAGATTGTGGTCACTGAATTCACCACTTTCGTCGCGGTGCAACGCGACATTGCCCTGGCGGCGATGCAAAAACTCAACGCCGGCAAGGTCAAAGGCAAAAGCGTGAAGGTGCGGCTTACTTCTTGACAGTGACGGTAGCGTCTTCAATCAGAAGCGGGTAGGAATAACCGCTGCCGAAGTCGCGATTGAGCACGACGACGCCCGAGATGGTGACCTGATCACCGACGGCTGCCGTTTGCTTGCTCGTCACAACCAGATTGTTGGTGCTGGCCTTGGCATCGCCCGTGCCATCCTGCACATGGACAAAATTGCGTCCCATGATGCCGTTATTGACCTTGACCACTTTGCCCTGGGCGCTGACGGTTTTGCCCGCCAACGCAGCCTTGTCCTTGTAAATCACGGCCACCGTCTTGACGGGCGCATCGGCTGCGCCAGCGTTGAACGAAACCAGACCGACGCCGGCAATCAGTGCGGCCAGCGCAATAGACAAAAACTTCATGAAAACTCCTGTGATGGGTTAAAGGTGGGCTTGAAAAGCGATGCGTGCGAGTATATCGGCAGCGGCAATTGTCATCCCGGACCAAAGTGCTGTCATCCCGGACTTGAGGAGCCTGCCCCGGACCTGATCCGGGGGGATCCAGTGCCACACGGCTACTGGATTGCGGGTCAAGCCCGCAATGACGATGTCGCGCGCAATGACAATGTCGCCGCAGCGCGCAGCTTGTCTTTCTTGCTTGGGCGTTTGCCCTTGATGCCGCCACCGGCTGCTGCCGCGGGGCTGCTCGATTGCGTCGGCTCAAAGCCTGCAATCTGCTCCAGAGGCAAGCTCAGGCGCTGGCGTTTTTCTATCAAGTGAAAGTGCGCCTGGCTCTCGGCGCTGACAAAGCTGATGGCCACACCGCTCTCACCGGCGCGCCCGGTGCGGCCAATGCGGTGCGTGTAATCGAGCGCCGAACGCGGCAGGTCGTAATTCACCACCACCGGCAGCAGCGCAATATCGAGCCCGCGCGCCGCTACGTCGGTGGCGATCACGACCTTGACGCGTGAGGCCTTGAAATCTGCCAGCACCTGACTGCGCTTGCCCTGACTCAACTGGCCATGAAAGGGCTCGGCATTGATGCGCACCTTGCGCAGCTTGTCGGCAATCATCTCGGCGCCGTGGCTGGTAGCGACAAAAACCAGTACGCGCTTCCAGTGGTTTTGCTGGATCAGATGGCGCAGCAACTGGGTCCGGTTTGGCGCATCGACGGCAATGGCACGCTGCGCAATATCGGGCTCGGCCAGTGGTTCGGAGCGCAACATGATGCGATGCGGGTCGCGCAGCAGCGTTTGCGCCAGTGCCTGCAGCGCTGGCGGGAAGGTGGCTGAGAAGAACAGGTTTTGCCGCGCGGCTGGCAGTAACGCGAGGATGCGCGCGAGTTCTTCGGCAAAACCCAGGTCCAGCAGACGATCGGCCTCGTCGAGCACCAGCATCTCGACAAAGGAGAGATCCAATGCGTTGTGCCCCACCAGATCGAGCAGACGCCCTGGCGTGGCGACCACGATGTCGGTGCCGCCACGCAGACGCAGCAGTTGCGGATTGATGGAAACGCCGCCAAACACGATAGAGACTTTCAGCGCAGGCGACAGATGCGCGCCCAGGCTGCGGATTTCCTCGCCAACCTGGGTGCTGAGTTCGCGCGTGGGCACGAGAACCAGGGCACGGGGCCGTCGCGGTCCGCCCGGTAACCGTGCTTCCAGCCGCTGCAGCAAAGGCAGGGCAAAGGCCAGCGTCTTGCCAGAGCCGGTTTGCGCCGAGCCGAGCACGTCTCGCCCCTCTAAGGCGGGCGGAATGGCGGCCTGCTGGATCGGAGTGGGGGTCAGGCAGGCTTTGTCACTCAAAGCGAGCAAAAGAGCCGGTGACAGGCCGAGGGAAGAAAATGACATCAGGGTCGAGTTTAGTCGTCTGCCACAGTGGCTGGCCAAGAGCGAGGATAATCACGCCTTTTCCACCCATTAATCGGAGTTAGTTTCATGGCCAAAGAGTTCCGTACCGAAGCCGAGCGCAAGGCAACCCCCCGTCCCGTGCCGCCCAAAGGCGTCTGCTTCACCGCACCGAAGGGACAACTGCGCAGTCTGGAGCGCGGTACCGCCACCAACAACAAGAAGAACCCCGGCAAGCGCTGCAAAAAGGGCGGTTAAACCAACTGGCGCCCTTGCGAGGCACATTGCGCCCTTGCGAGGCCCATTGCGTCATTGCGTCCCCGGATCAGGTCCGGGGTGAAAGCACCCGCAATCCAGGGTCGCATGCCACTGGATGCCGGGTCGAGCCCGGCATGACAGCCTGGAAAGCGTCGCAGTAAACGCAATCGCCTCTGCGTCGCAATGACGCAGGCCTGCACTTACATATTCCGCCGGTACTGCCCACCCACCTCAAACAGCGCGTTGGTGATCTGACCCAGTGAGCAGACGCGTACGGCGTCCATCAGTACTTCAAACACGTTCTTGTTTTCAATCACCGCCTGTTGCAGGCGCTTGAGCTGCGCCGGCGCTGCGGCCGCATGCAGCGCATGAAAGTCGGCCAGGCGTTTGAGCTGGCTCTGCTTTTCTTCGTCGGTCGAGCGGGCCAGTTCCAGCTTGTCGAGCACGGCATCGCCATGCGGATTGCGAAAGGTGTTGACGCCAATGATGGGCAACTCGCCGGTGTGCTTGAGCATCTCGTAGTGCATGGACTCGTCCTGAATCCGGCCGCGCTGGTAGCCGGTTTCCATGGCACCGAGCACGCCGCCGCGCTCGGCAATGCGCTCGAATTCGAGCAAGACGGCTTCTTCCAGCAACTCGGTCAGCTCTTCGATGATGAAAGCACCCTGGTTCGGGTTCTCGTTCTTGGCCAGTCCCCATTCACGGTTGATGATGAGCTGGATCGCCATCGCGCGGCGCACCGAGTCTTCGGTCGGCGTCGTGATGGCTTCGTCAAACGCGTTGGTGTGCAGGCTGTTGCAGTTGTCGTAAATCGCGATCAGTGCCTGCAGCGTGGTGCGGATGTCGTTGAACTGGATTTCCTGCGCGTGCAGGCTGCGGCCACTGGTCTGGATGTGGTATTTGAGTTTCTGGCTGCGCTCGTTGGCGCCGTACTTCTCTTTCATCGCCACCGCCCAGATGCGCCGCGCCACGCGGCCCAGCACGGTGTACTCGGGGTCCATGCCGTTGGAGAAGAAGAAGCTCAGGTTGGGCGCAAAGTCGTCAATGTGCATGCCGCGCGCCAGATAGGCCTCGACCAGCGTGAAGCCGTTGGAGAGCGTGAACGCCAGTTGGCTGATCGGATTCGCACCGGCTTCGGCAATGTGGTAGCCGCTGATCGAAACCGAGTAGAAATTGCGCACCCGGTTGTGCACAAAATACTCGGCAATGTCACCCATCACTTTCAGCGAAAACTCGGTCGAGAAAATGCAGGTGTTCTGACCCTGGTCTTCTTTCAGGATGTCGGCCTGCACCGTGCCGCGCACGTTCTCCTGTACCCACTCCCGGATCTTGGCCAGTTCGGTGTCGGTCGGCTCGCGGCCGTTCTCGGCCTTGAACTTGTCAATGTTCTGGTCGATCGCCGTGTTCATGAACATCGCCAGAATGCTGGGCGCCGGGCCGTTGATCGTCATCGAGACCGAGGTCGTCGGGCTGCACAGGTCAAAGCCACTGTAGAGCACCTTGAGGTCATCGATCGTGGCAATGCTGACGCCGCTGTTGCCGACCTTGCCGCAGATGTCCGGGCGCGGATCGGGGTCGTTGCCGTACAGCGTGACCGAATCAAACGCTGTGGACAGGCGCTTGGCCGCCATGCCGGAGCTGAGCAGCTTGAAGCGCGTGTTGGTACGGAAGGCATCGCCCTCACCGGCGAACATGCGGGTCGGATCCTCGCCCTCGCGCTTGAAGGCAAAAGTGCCCGCCGTGTAGGGGTAGCTGCCGGGAACGTTGTCCAGCGTCAGCCACTTCAGGATCTCGCCGTGGTCCTCATACTGCGGCAGCGCCACTTTGCGGATGGTGGTGCCGCTCAGGCTTTTGCTGGTCAGCGCTGTGCGTAGTTCCTTGTCGCGGATCTTGACCACGTACTCGTCGCCCGCATAGGCTGTCTGCATGGTCGGCCACTGTGCCAGCAGCTTGCGCTCAGCGCTGCCCAGCTGTTCTTCACGCTGGCCGGCCAGATCCGTGACGGCCTCGTAAGCGTTGGTCTTGCTGGCATCAGCCAGCTTGAGCATGCGCGCACTTTCACGCAACTGCTGGACTTCACGCGCCAGTTTGGCCTGACTGCGCGCGCGCTTCTTGTAGCCGCGCACGGTGTCGCTGATTTCGGCCAGGTAGCGCGTGCGCCCGGCTGGCACCACCGGTGTCTGGTTGGTGCTGTGGCGCACGGCAACCGTTGGCAATAGACTGCTCGAAGAGAGTTTCAGACCCAGTTCGGCCAGCCGTGGTTTGAGCGCCTGGTACAGCGCCGTTACGCCGTCGTCATTGAAGCGCGCCGCCATGGTGCCAAACACCGGCATTTGCTCCGCTGGCGTGGTAAAGGCTTCGCGGTTGCGCTGCACCTGCTTGGCCACGTCGCGCAGCGCATCGAGCGCGCCCTTGCGGTCAAACTTGTTGATGGCAACGAACTCGGCAAAGTCCAGCATGTCGATTTTTTCGAGCTGGCTGGCCGCACCAAATTCAGGCGTCATCACATACATCGGCACATCGACATGCGGCACGATGGCCGCGTCGCCCTGGCCAATGCCGGAGGTCTCGACCAGCACCAGATCAAAACCCGCCACCTTGCAGGCTGCAATCACGTCCGGCAGTGCCGGGCTGATCTCCGAGCCGTAGTCACGCGTGGCCAGACTGCGCATGAAGACACGCTGTCCAGAATCCACGTCCCCGACGCCGGTGGGCCGCCCCAAGGCGGCGGACGCCCCCCCGGGGGGCAGCGCAGCACGCGCAGCGGCAAGCGTGGGGGCCCAAGGACTGATGGCGTTCATGCGGATGCGGTCCCCGAGCAGCGCGCCGCCGGTCTTGCGCCGTGACGGGTCGATGCTGATCAGGGCGATGCGCAAGCTGTCGTTCTGGTCCAGCCGCAGACGGCGGATCAACTCATCGGTGAGCGAAGACTTGCCGGCGCCGCCGGTGCCTGTGATCCCCAGCACGGGCACCCTTCTTCCGACGGCCGTCTTGCGTATTTGTTCAACCAGCGCGCTGAGTGAGGCGCTGGTGGTGCCCTTGCCCTGACCGTCGGCCTTTTCGTTTTCGAGTGCCGTGATCAGTTGCGCCAGCGCACGCCAGGCCATCTCCCCGTGGCCCTGGATGGCGGCCAGCGCTTTGGGCGCATAGCTGGTGAGGTCCTTGTCGCAGCGCATCACCATCTCGCCAATCATGCCGGCCAGGCCCATGCGCTGTCCGTCTTCCGGGCTGTAGATGCGCGAAACGCCATAGGCCTGCAACTCGCGGATTTCCGGCGGAACGATGACGCCACCGCCACCACCAAACACCTGAATGTGCGAACCGCCGCGCTCTTTGAGCAGGTCCACCATGTACTTGAAATACTCGACGTGCCCACCCTGGTAGGAACTGATGGCAATGCCCTGCGCGTCTTCCTGCAAGGCGGCTGTCACGACTTCATTGACACTGCGGTTGTGCCCCAGGTGAATCACCTCGGCGCCCATGCTCATCAGGATGCGCCGCATGATGTTGATGGCCGCGTCGTGCCCGTCAAACAGGCTGGCGGCCGTCACAAAACGCACCTTGTTGACAGGGCGGTAGCTGGCGAGTGCCTTGAAATCGGCGGACAGATCGGTCATGATGAAACTCCGGGACTTGACGTTTACGTAAACGTCAATCTTAGCGGTTTTCGGGCCGGCACTGCGCTATTGATAAAAACTTTGTATCACTCCCCATTGAAAAGTCATTTTCAATCAGCCACGGCGTGGGTATCGATCAAAAAGAGGCGCGACGAGCCGCAAGAAGGCGCTGAACCAGCAGATGCTGCACCTTGCGTTCGGTACCAATCGCGAAGAAATTCTCTTCCACGTCATCGCAAGGCCCGAGATTCCTTACCCCATCGCGCGTCAGCAGGTCTTCGCGAACCCATTCCACTGCCGGAAAGACACCCATGCCGCCGGCGCCAAAGGTCTTGAGCAACGCACTGTCCTCGAACTCGCCAACAACGCGGGGCCTGATGCCGCGCTGTTCAAACCAGTGGTCGATCCGGACACGAACGTCGTTGTGGCTGGTTGGCAGCAGGACAGGCACCTCCGCAAGGGAATGCGGAAAGTCCTTGCTTGCTGATTTGTAAAGCTCGGCACTTGCGAACCAGGAGATCGGCGAAGAACCCATGGAGTGAGAGTAGAGTTTGATGTTCGGATTGGAGGGGGCAGGACGGTCGGCCAAAACGATGTCCAGCCGGTGCAGGGCCAAATCTGCCAATAGATCATCGAACTCGCCCTCGTTGCACAGCAGGCGCAAATGGGGCTCCATCAGGATGGGTTGCAGCAAGCCATGCACCACCAACTTGGGCAGAGCATCGGATATGCCCACAGCCAGCCTGACAGCGGGAGTGCTCATGGCATCTCGCACCACGGCAGGCAGATTCTCCCCGAGTTGAAATATCAGATCAGCCTGATGCATGGCTGCTATACCGGCGTCGGTCAGCACCAGGCCCCTGCCTGCGGGCTTGAGCAAAGCGTAGCCCAGCGAACGCTCCAGTTCCCTCACTTGCGCACTGATAGTCTGCACCGCCATATCGAGTTTGTTTGCGGCACGGGAAATGCCCCCCTCTTTGGCTACGACCCAGAAATAGTAGAGATGCTTGTAATTGAAGTCAGCACGCATAGTTCGCTTTTAAGGGATTATCAATGCGTAATTATCTGCTTTTTAGATATTGTTCAAGCAACTACCCTTGGCCCCTGAAACCTTTCATCAACGGAGACTTCAATGAAACTTCTTCTTTCAATTTTGGCGGTCGTACTGACGCTGGGGCTGTTCCTTGGCGTCGGAGATGCCGAAGCCGCAAAGCGGCTGGGCGGTGGCAAGTCATCGGGGATGCAACGTCAGTCGGCTCCTGCCAACAAGACGCCCGAGGTCAAGCCAGCGCAAACGCCCACCGCACCTGCGGCGGCTGCCGCACAACCGAAGCGCTCCTGGATGGGACCACTGGCTGGCCTGGCCGCCGGTCTTGGCTTGGCTGCCTTGGCTTCCCACTTCGGATTCGGTCAGGAACTGGCGTCCATGATGATGATGGGGCTGGCAATCATGGCCGTCCTCGCGGTGGTCGGTTTGATCATGCGCAAGCGCGCTGCTGCCCAGCAACCACTGGCAGCGCGAATCGGCGGCATGCAATACGCCGGCGCTGGCCATGATCGCGCCGAGATGGCAGCCAAAAGCTATGAGGTCTCCATGCCAGGCTCGAGCATCGGTTCAAAGGTGCTTGCTACCAGCAGCATTCCACCGGATTTTGATGTGGCCGGCTTCGAGCGCAATGCCACAGTTCAGTTCATTCGCTTGCAGGCTGCCAACGACAGCGGCAATCTGGACGACATCGGCGAGTTCACTACGCCCGAGATGCTCGCCGATTTGAAGCTGGACCTGGCGGCGCGCGGTGGTGCCGCGCAGGAAACCGAGGTTGTTCAAGTCGAGGCCAAGGTGATCGAAGTGGTTGACGAGGGCGATCGATACGTGGTCAGCGTGCGCTTTACCGGAACGATGCGCGAGAGCAAAGGGGCTATGCCTGAGTCATTTGACGAGACATGGCACCTGGTCAAGGGCCGTGAAGGCAGGGGTGGCTGGGTTCTCTGCGGAATTCAACAGGTGCAGCCGGCCTGAGAGATATGAAATATGGACATCTTTACCATTGAATTTGCCACCGCACTGGCAGCGATCATTGCCATTGATCTGGTCCTGGCCGGTGACAATGCCATTGTGATTGCACTGGCGGCGCGCAACGTGCCGCGTCACCTCCAGCGCCGGGCCATGATGGTCGGGGCTGCTGGTGCGGTCATTGTCCGCAGTCTGCTGACCCTGGTCGTTGTCTGGCTGCTGCAGTTTCCGGGGTTGCTCTTCGCGGGCGGCGCGATGCTGATCTGGATCGCCTACAAGCTGCTCATACCCGAGCACGAAAATGGGGAAGCAGCACAGATCAAGGGTGCCCCCACGTTCTGGGCCGCCATCCGAACGATTGTGGTGGCGGACATGGTGATGGGAATGGACAACGTCCTGGGCGTCGCTGGCGCAGCCCACGGCAGTTTCCTGCTGGTGATTCTGGGTCTGCTGATCAGCATCCCGATCCTGATTTGGGGCAGCAGCATCCTTTTGAAGTACGTCGAGCGCTACCCCGCACTCGTGTATCTGGGCGCAGGTGTGCTTGCTTTCACGGCAGCCAAGATGATGACCTCGGAGCCCGCCCTCAAGGATGCCCTCGGTACTTACGCCCTGACGGTGCCGATGGTCTACTTTGTCACCGTTTTTGGTGTCTTGTGGCAAGGGTTTGTAGAAAACCACCACCGCCTGGAATCACGGATCAGTGTCAGGTTGGCGGATTTGAAGAGGCAAAGGGCAGCGGTAATGGAAACGTCGAACAACTTTGAAGGAGAAAGCGTCATGGAAAAGGTACTTGTTCCGGTAGATGGCTCACGCAACGCGCAGCATGCAGTGCGGCATGTCATCAATGAGTTTCGCAGGAGTGGGCGTATGGAGGTTCACTTGTTGAATGTTCAGACCCCTTTCTCAAAGCACGTTGCGCAGTTCGTCAGTCGCAAGACTCGGGAGGGTTACCACCGTGACGAAGCGGCCAAGGCGCTCAAGCCGATTCGCCGGATGCTCGATGCCGCCAATGTTGGCTACAGTGTGCACGTCGAAGTAGGAAGAAAGGCTGAGGTGATTACTGAAACAGCGCGGCGTCTGGGCTGTGATCACATTGTGATGGCTACAGCGCGCAAGAATTCCCTCACGCGCATGCTCGAGGCTTCGGTTACCAACCGGGTGGTGGAGCTGACCACGGTACCGGTCGAAGTGATCGCGGGCGATGCCGTCTCCAAGGTGGAGCGCTTTGGCATCCCGATCGGCATTGCCGGCGCCATTGGTTTGATGTTGTTTGCAGTGGCTGACTAAAACCGTTGTTGGCGGTTTTTCAGGGCAGAAGGCGCCGCGGCGCCCCCTGTCCTATTTGTACAGCAGATGCGGCAGCCACAAGCCGATCGCCGGGAACGTATAAAGCAGAACAATGGCCAGCACCTGGATCGCCATGAAAGGCATCATGCCGGCAAAAATCTGGTTCAGCGTGACGTGCGGCGGGCTCACACCCTTCAAGTAAAACGCAGCCATCGCGACCGGCGGACTCAGGAACGCTGTCTGCAGGTTCAGGGCCACGAGCAGGCCAAAGAACAGCGGATCGACGCCGAAATGCGGCAGCAGCGGAATGAAAATCGGCATGAAGATGACGATGATCTCGGTCCATTCCAGCGGCCAGCCCAGCAGGAAGATGACGATTTGCGACAGCACCATGAACTGCACCGGCGTCATATTGAGTGACAACACCCACTGGTTGATGATCTCCTGACCCCCGAGCAAGGCAAAGGCCGCCGAGAAAATGCTGGAACCTACAAACAGCCAGCACACCATGGCACTGGTCTTGGCCGTCAGATACACCGATTCGCGGATCATGCCGATATTGAGCCGCCGGTAGGCAGCCGCCAGCACCAGACCACCCGCCGAGCCCATGGCCGCCGCCTCGGTTGGCGTGGCCAGACCGAACACGATGGTGCCCAGCACCGAGATGATCAGCATGGCAAGCGGAAAGAAAGACCCCAGCAGCATCTTGAAAATTTCGAGGCGGGCAAAGTTGAAGAAGCCGTAGGCAATCGCCAAACCCACAACGCAGCTGGCCAGCGCAATCCAGAAGGCCAGCGGCACCGGCTGACGCTCCTGGGGCGGCAGGGGTTTGGCTTCGGCCGGCGTCGCCGGCTTGACCGTGGCTTTTGCTGCCACCACCGCTGATGCCGGTTCGACCGACTTGGCCGTCGCTGCGCTCGCTGCCTCGACTGGTGGTTCCTGCAGGCCAGCTTCCGCCTCAGGCTCCTGCAAGCCACCGGCCTGCGGCTTCTCATCCTCAGCCGAGTTGAGTATGCCGCCACCCATCTCGACCACGCCCTCCGGGGCGCGCTCGATGGGTGCCGTCACGCTCATGTACACGACACCCATGATGGAGGCCACAGTGATTGCCGGCAGCAGCACGATGAACAAATGCGTCAGCAGCGTGCGCATAGGAACCGTTGCGTTGCGTTGTCCCTTGATGGCGCCGATCAGGCCGGGCAGGACGTTGTTGCTGATGGTTTTGGAGATTTCCTGAGCAAATGCAGGCAATGCCACCTTGCGGTCCTCTTCCGACAGCGGTGGCGCCAGACTGGGTTTTAGCTTGGCCAGGACAATCACGTAGCCGACATACAGTGCGGCCAGCATGATGCCGGGGAAGAAGGCACCGGCATAGAGCTGCACCACCGAGACGCCGGCCGTAGCGCCATAAACAATCAGCAGCACCGAGGGCGGAATCAGGATGCCCAGACAACCGCCGGCGGTGATGGCACCGGCCGACAGCTTGATGTCGTAGCCTGCCTTCAGCATGGCCGGAAAGGCCAGCAAGCCCATCAGCGTCACCACCGCACCCACAATGCCGGTGGCCGTCGCAAACACAGCACAGGTGACGATGGTGGCCACTGCCAGCGAACCCGGAATGCGGGCCGTGGCAAGGTGCAGACTCTTGAACAGTTTCTCGATCAGGTTGGCCCGCTCCACCAGATAGCCCATGAAGACGAACAGGGGAATCGAAATCAGCACATCGTTGGACATCACCGAATAGGCACGCTGCACCATCAGGTCCAGCGTCTGCTGCACCGCCAGCGAGGGGTTCTGACTTCGATAGGCAATCCAGGCAAACATCATGCCCATGCCCATCAGGGTAAAGGCGGTCGGAAAGCCGAGCATGATGGCAACCACAATCAACGCCAGCATCAACAGGCCCAGATGGCCATTGGTCATCTGTGAGGGCGCGGGCAACAGCACAAAAGCGGCCAGCACCACGGCCGCCATGATGATGAGGCCAAACCAGACTTCTTTTCTCATGGCTGGCTCCCCTTGGGGTGGATCACAAAGGCATCCAACTTGGCGATATCTTCGTCCTTGACGTGCACCATTTCTTTCAGCTTGTCGACGTCGACTTCCTCCACATCATCGACGCGCTTGGGCCACTCGCCGGTCTGCAGGCACATGACACAGCGGATGATTTCAACCACGCCCTGCACCAGCAAAAAGGCACCGGCCAGCGGCAACACGGTCTTGAACGGATAAACCGGCGGGCCGTTGGCGGTGACATTGGAGTGCTCGTTGATAGCCCACGACTCGGCCGCAAAGTTGTAACCAGCCCAGGCCAGTGCAAACACGCCAGGGATAAAAAACAGGATGTACAGCGCCAGGTCCAGACCGGCCTGCAGGCGCGGCGGAAAAAAGCCGTAAAGCACGTCACCGCGCACGTGTCCGTTCTTGGACAGGGTGTAGGCGCCGGCCATCATGAACACGCTGCCGTAGAGCATGATCATGACGTCAAAAGCCCAGGGGTGCGGGTTGTCCAGCGCGTAGCGCGAGAACACC
>Ga0268283_1001012_pt1 | contig 14666 bp, 5 predicted proteins | sample saktaG_13_FD_190140 | JGI IMG/M metagenome (GOLD analysis project Ga0268283, IMG submission 190140) | Saline water microbial communities from Sakinaw Lake, British Columbia, Canada - sak_2013_06_06_36m | ecosystem: Environmental > Aquatic > Non-marine Saline and Alkaline > Saline ... | reverse complement strand
CGAAGTAAAATCTATTATTGAGCAGCTACGTAATATTCGCTGTCCTTCTCCTTCCTGGGAAAAGGGGCAAAGGATATTTTCTTGTGCGGACGCAATTGCCCGGGTGGTTGAGCGTCGATTGGTTAATACACAGGCGGCGGCTTTAGCGGCGGCAGATGCAATGACTATTCCGATGAAGCATTCGCATGATGATCAGTTGCAATCGACCGATCTTGATGAGCAGGTGAATATTGTAGGGATGTGCCCGGATTGCGGAGGCGCCCTGCGCCATGAGGAAGGTTGCGTTAAATGTCATGGCTGTGGTTACTCCAAATGTTAGGGACGGTTCTCAAGCCAAAGCAAAACTGTCCCCTAGAAGGCGTATAAGTTATCGAGCATTTTGGGATCTTCCTTAAAGTTCCAGCTATTCCAAGGATATTCACTTAGATTAGAAGCTAGAGATGCTCTTATTGGGTTAGTTTCGATATAGTTTATACATTCTAGAAGATATGCGTCTTTTTCAATAATCTTGCTTTTGAATCTATCCTGCCATAGATGTCCAACTTTTTGATACTTTAGATTGAAATATAATGTATAGCTTAAATTCAGCCCACGCATAATTTTGTTTAAGGCCTCCGGTTTGTCAACTTCAATGATCATGTGAACGTGGTTCGGCATTAAGCAAAAACAATACAGTTTAAAGTTGTGTTTTTGTTTGTAGCGTGATAACAATAAAAGATACTTTTGAAAGTCCGTTGGTTCTTTAAAAACGGTTTGTTTTTGATTCCCCCTTGTGATAATATGGTAACAAGCTTTTTGAATAGTGATTCTGGCTGATCTTGGCATATTTTCCTCCTTTTAATACAATAGACGTATAAAATGATATTTTCTAACTTAATAAAAAGGGACACTTTTCCTTTGTTTTCAGAACCGTCCCTAGATAAAAATGGATAATTTTGATGTGATCGTTATCGGTGCTGGGCATGCCGGCATTGAAGCAAGCCTGGCGTGCGCCCGGATGGGTGTAAAAACCCTCATGCTTACTTTAGATATTAATGCGATTGGGCGGATGAGCTGTAACCCGGCAATTGGCGGGGTGGGCAAGGGGCAGTTGGTAAAAGATTTGGATGCTTTAGGCGGAGCAATGGGCATTGCCGCGGATGCTTGCGCGATACAATTTCGTATACTTAATGCTTCACGTGGAGCGGCGGTGCAATCATCGCGGGCGCAGATTGATATGCGTAAATACAGCCGCTATATGCAAAAAAGGCTATTGCGTCAGAAGAATCTGGTGGTCAAAGAAGCAGAAGTGCAAAAGCTGATTGTTGAAAATGGCCGGGTTCTGGGTGTAGTTACCAATCAAGGTGAGATTCGCGCTCAGTGCGTAGTGATCTGTCCGGGAACATTTTTAGACGGCTTAATCCATGTGGGTTTAAAACATTTTAGCGGCGGTAGAATTAATGAGCCGGCTTGCCTGGGCCTGGCCGCTAACTTAAAAGAGTTAGGGTTTAATATTTTACGGTTTAAAACCGGCACCTGTCCGCGTTTGGATAAAAATACCATTAGTTATTCTGATTTAATTAGACAAGATGGCGATTTAATCCCCAAGCCGTTTTCATTCTCGACTAAAAATATTAAATTAAAACAAGTTCCCTGCTATATAACCTATACCAACCAAAAAACACATCAAATTATTCGCAATAATCTTGATCGCTCACCATTATATTCCGGTAAAATTAAAGCTACCGGGGTGCGGTATTGTCCGTCGATTGAAGATAAAATTGTTAAATTCGCGGATAAACAGCGACATCAAGTTTTTTTAGAGCCGCAAGGCAGACAAGTTAATGATATTTATTTAAATGGCGTTTCAACCAGCCTGCCGGAAGATGTGCAGCTTGAGATTTTGCATTCCATTGCCGGATTAGAAAAAGCTAAAGTTATGCGTTTTGGTTATGGTATCGAGCATTTGGTGGTCGAGCCTACGCAGCTCTTTCCGACATTAGAAACAAAACTGATTAAAAATCTATATTTGGCTGGTCAAATTAATGGCACTACCGGTTATGAAGAGGCGGCTGCCCAAGGATTAGTGGCGGGGATTAATGCGGCACTGCGTGTAAAAAATCAAGCACCTTTTATTTTGGACCGCGCTTCCAGCTATATTGGCGTATTAATTGATGATTTAACGACTAAAGGAACGCTGGAGCCGTATCGCATGTTTACTTCGCGGGTGGAGTATCGCTTGATTATTAGAGAGGATAACGCTGATTTACGTTTGGCTAAAATGGGTTTTGATATAGGTCTGGTTAATCAAAGGGATTATCGAAGAACAGAAAAAAAGATTAAAGATATTAAAGCGGGTCTGGCTTTTTTAAGAAAATCACGCCTTAAACCGGTTAAATCAGTTAACGCAAAATTAGCGCAGCTTAATTGCGCGCCGTTGAAAAGAGTAGTCAGTTTAGAGGAGCTGTTAAAGCGCCCGGAAATAAATATTAAGAATTTAAGCAGGTTGCATAAATTAAAATCGGGTATCTCTGAATCAGCCTGGCAGCAGATTGAAATCCAGATAAAATATGCCGGTTTTATGCTCAGGCAGGCTAAAGACGTGGAGCGGTTTAAGCATCTGGAGAAGATCCGCTTGCCGGCGGATTTTAATTATATTAATTTATCCGGAATATCCCGGGAGATTGCAGAGAAATTAACTAAATTTAAACCGCTTAATTTGGGACAAGCGTCACGCATTTCAGGAGTAACTCCGGTGGCGATTTCTCTTTTAATGGTTTATTTAAAAAGATCTCATGGATAAAAACAATAAGTTAGATTTAAAAAAATATTGCCTTTCTTTAGAGGTTGATCTCTTTGGAGTAGCGGATATAAAAGAGATAAAGAATGAGTTTTTAATATCGCCTAAAGTCTTAGCTAAAATGGATCGCGCGGTGTGCTTAGGATTACGTATCTCCCAGGCAGCTTTAAATGAGATAGAACAAGTGCCGACGCGGATGTATTTTCATCATTACCGTATGGTGAATACATTCCTAGATCAGGTAGCTTTGCGAGTGGGTAATTATATACAAAAAAAAGGTTATCTTAGCTTGCCAATTCCGGCATCTCAAATTATTGACTGGGAAAAATTAAGCGCGCACGCATCGCATAGAAGATTAGGGGTCTTAGCGGGTTTAGGTTGGATTGGCAGGAATAATCTTTTAGTAAATAAAGAGCTAGGCAGCCAGTTTCGCCTGGTGACTATTCTTACCGATATGCCGCTTGTAGCAGATGAGCCTACAAAAGAAGATTGTGGAAGTTGTCGACTTTGTGTTAAAATATGTCCGGCACAGGCAATCAAAGATAACCCTGAGCATTTTGAGCATCAAAAGTGTTTTGAAAAATTAAAAGAGTTTCAAAAGCAGCGTCAGGTTGATTCTTATGTTTGTGGTATTTGTGTGAATGTCTGCAAGGGAAAGAAAGAGGGAATAAAATGAAAGAAAAAATTCTAATTGTTGAAGATGAGAAAGATATTGTAAAGATGCTTTTGTATAACCTTAAAAAAGAAGGTTTTAGGGTTGCTGAGGCTAGAGATGGAGAAGATGCTATTGATTTGGCTGTGCGCGAACGGCCGGATCTCATATTGTTGGATCTTATGCTTCCCGGGATTGATGGGTTAGAGGTATGTAAAGTATTAAAAAAAGAAAGTAAAACCAGCTTTATACCTATTATTATGGTTACAGCTAAAGGCCAGGAGTCGGATAAAATTGTAGGTTTGGAGTTGGGAGCGGATGATTATATTACTAAGCCTTTTAGCCCGCGAGAATTAATTGCGCGAATTAAAGCGGTTTTGCGCCGGGCGACAGAAAAGGAAAAGCTTCCTGAGATATTAGAATCCGGTGATCTATTGATGGATTTTGCTAAAATTTCAGTGAGCGTGAAGGATAAGCCGGTTGAGCTTACCTCTAAAGAGTTTGAACTGCTTAAAATTTTACTTAAAGCCAGGGGTAGGGTCTTGTCTCGTGACTATCTTTTGGATACTATTTGGGGCTATGACCATGCGATGGAGATTCAGACACGCACGGTTGATGTGCACATTCGCACATTACGTAAAAAGCTTAAAAGTGAAGCTAAGCGTATTGTTACTGTTACAAATTATGGTTATCGTTTCCAAGCAGAAGAGGAGTAAAATTGTTTAATGCCGGTTTAAAGAAAACTATATCCGATTTAAATTCTACTTTAGAGCAACTTAAGGAGCGAATTAACGGTTTAGAAAACGAAAACAACCGCATGCATACAATGTTGAATAGTATGGTTGAGGGCGTGATCTTAGTGGATAAAGATACTCGCGTTCTTTCGCTTAATCCTACAGCAGAAAATATATTTAATATTTCTCAAAGGAATGTGTTGGGAAATATCTTTCTAGAAGCATTCCCGAATAATGATATTGCTGAAATTATTGCGCAAGTTTTAAAAAAGGGTGAGTTTATTTCGAAGGAGTTAACTCTTGTTTGGCCGGTACAGAAGGTATTCCAAGTTAACGCTTCGCCACTTTTTGGATCTGGAATAATTAATGGTTGTCTTTTAGTTATCCATGATATTACCGATATAAGGCGTTTAGAGATCATGCGTCGTGATTTTGTAGCCAATGTTTCTCATGAATTAAAAACCCCGCTTACTTCAATTAAGGGATTTGTAGAGACGCTTTTAGAAGGGGCTTTGGAGGACAAGGAGAACAGCGTTAATTTCTTAAAAATCATTGATAAACATACTGATCGGTTGAATAATTTAATTAATGATTTGTTGGATCTATCACATATAGAATCAAAAGAGATTGAGTTAAATAAAGAGAGTTTTTACTTAGCTAAACTATTAAATGAAGTAGTTATGGGATTTAAATCGCAGATTAAAAAAAAGAGCCTAGATGTGCAGATTCAGCTATCTCAAGATTTGCAAATTAATGCTGACAGAAGTCAGATTGAACAAGTTTTTACAAACCTTATTAATAATGCGATTAAGTACAATAAGGAGAATGGGTATATTAAAATATCTTGTGAGCAGCTGGATAGTAGTTTAAAATTTATTGTTGAGGATTCTGGCTCAGGTATTCCAAATAAGGATATTTCCCGGATTTTTGAACGTTTTTATCGCGTGGATAAAGCGCGTTCCCGCGAACTTGGTGGAACAGGGTTAGGTTTATCGATTGTAAAACATATCGTAGAATTGCACTCAGGATTTATCGGCGTAGAGAGCACTGAAGGCATAGGATCTAAATTTTGGTTTACAATTCCTAAGAAATTATAGATAGAAGAGTTTATAAATTGTCCAATCTACATTATCTGCTCTTAGCATTGTCCAATCTACATTATCTGCTCTTAGCATTGTCCAATCTGCATTATTCACTCTTAACATTGCATAGCCTACGTAATATCTTTATCTTAAAACCGGCGTTTGAAAGTTAACACCGAATTAACTTTGTCCTCATTTCAATTTAAAGCCTCAAATGTATATTTAGTTAGAAGATAAAACTGATTAAATTGAGGCGGATATGCAAACAAGCGGTATTTTAAAATCCAAGAGAAAATTCCCTTTAGCAATTCGAATAATTGCTTTGGTTTTATCTTTTTCATTGCTGTTTGAGCAATCCGGTTTTGCTCAAGTTGTTGGACAAGCTGACATATCCAAGCTTTTTAATGTATTTTCAAACGTTCTTTCCGCAGAAAAATTCCGGCCACCGCATTTAAGATATGTTTCATTCCCCAGAGAAGGCAACCTTATCAATATTATTGTTGATAAGGGAGATTCTAGTTCAACTAATTTACAACTGACAACAAATAATCTTTTGAAGTATTTTCTTACAGGTATTTCGTTACCAGATGAAAGTTTCTGGGTAAATCTTAGGCCAGACGCCCCGGATAATATTATAGATCCATATCTTGAAAAAACTGACGTAGGAAAAGTTCTTCTGGAAGCGGATCTTCAACTAAAAAAAGATATTGCGCAAATGACTAGTCCTGAAACTGTTGATGGCAAGAATTATTGGGATAGTCTTTACAAAAGAGCAGGTGAGCTTTTCGGAGGTCAAAATATTACGATTCCAACTGTTGTTCGGCCTTGGATTATTCCTGGTGAAATAATTATTAGTTCCACTACTACTGATGTGTATATCTATAAAGCAAATCTTAAAGTTTTGCTAGAGGAAGATTATATCAAGGGTTCGGCGCAGTATTCATTTAACGACCCTCGCTCAAAAGAGCTTAATGAATATTCTGCCAAGCTAATCAGAGAAACAATATTGCCAAAGCTGATAAAAGAGGTTAATAACGCAAAGCGATATGCAAATTTGCGGCAGGTTTATTATTCTTTAATTTTAGCCCAGTGGTTCAAGCGGTATTTCCGGGGCAATAATGCGTATCAATCTCGTATTAATCGTAAAGATTTGACCGGGCTTAATCCTGAGCAGCCCTGGCTCGTGGATACTTATTATCGCGCATACAAGAAATCCTTTGAAGACAGCGAATATAATATTAAACAACAGCAGTACTCTCTGATGTCTGGATCGACTATTCGGCAATATCGCAGCGGAGGGCTTCAATTTGCTGCTTGTTTGAGTGGCAATCCAGAGGCGCGGATATTATTCGGTAGTCGGCCGAACAATCCTCCTTTGGGTCCTTATGCAGTGCAGGCAAAAGTAAATCCGGATACTTTAATAAGCGAAGGATCAACTACCGTGGGGCTATCTCAATCCACCGATTCCGGAAGTGCTGCTTCGCAAACAAACGCATCAGAGTTATTGCTTGAGCAGTCTCGCTTAGCATATTTTGAATTGGAGACACGAGCAGAAAAGCATCTTTCAGAGCTTTCAGAGGGAAGCGCTGACGCTGACAAAACTGCAATTTCAGGCCAAGATTGGTTTATTTATGGTGTCGAAAAAGATTATCACAATTGGCTTAAAGAATATCTGAGGTTGCACGCAGGCGTTATTCCTTCTCTTAAAGAGAGGGAAAGAGCAAAGAGAGATATTATTCGTAGCAATCTTTACTCTGAGCTGCAGAAATTTCTAACAGATGGCATTGATGCTGAGGCTGACCCGCGGCAGTTTGTTGGAAATTACATAAATAATTTCAAAAAGCAAGAAAGCGAGCTTGCTGAATTAGCTAGAGATTTATTGGGTGAAAGTGAATTCAGCAAACTTTTTGAGTATTTATATCTAGAAAATGAGAAAACAGCATTAGCTGATAAAGATAATATAGGTAAGAGAGCCAAGCAGCGCAGTAGCATTATTGAAGAGGCGCTTGCGTCTATAGCGGAAACAAGGCAATATTATGAATATGTGAATCTTTGTTTAGAGCAGGAACAGGCTACCCCGGAGAACAAAGCATTTTTCGAAGATATACGTCTAGCAACTTACCTGGCAGGAAGAAAAATAAATCAAAGGGTTAAAGAATTACGCGGTAGACTCGATATACTTTTCCCTCCTGTGGTAAATAGCGCGGGTCTAGTTGCGTCTGATTTGGTTTCAGTTACAGTGCCTTCTTATTCCTCTCGTTCTGGCGGAGCGCGAATCGTTGCCCTTGCACTATTAGCTGTAGTAGGCATTGCCGCAACAGCAAGCGTAGCTTCTGCCGCAGATGGCTGGTCAACTCCATTTCATCCTTTAAGCTCCGGATTGGCGGCTGATTCTGTTATATCTCAAGTTGGAGCTGCGGGTATAGCGCAGCAGCAAGCGGCGATAATTCCAGCGCAGCCGGGGCCTGAATATTTTGCAGCCCTTGAAAGATTTAGCAGCTCTTGGCAGACTTACAGGAGTTTTCATAATCAAGCAAGTAGCGACGCTCGGTTTACTCCCCAAGAGAGAGACCGCCTTGATTCTTTGGCCAAAGAACTAAAAGCTGCTCAGGCGAATCTTCCATATCCGCATACAAATATTACTGATGATGACCTCTGGAAAGGATTAGAAAAGGCGATAGAGAATACCAGCTATCATAATCCAGAGCCATATGTAGCAGCAGTAAGCGCGGTTGCTGCGGGGCATAGGGAGAGTTTTTCTTTTCCAAACATGGATAACAGCTCATCGCAGGAGATTTCGCAGGCTTTAACGCAGTTATCTCAAGGAGGCCTGCCAATAGAGCATTCAGTTAAAAAGTTAGGCAGTCTTACTTATAAGGTTACAGTAAAGAATAAAATAACATTAACTAAAAAAATAGCAGGTGTCTCAACTGTGCGTGATCATGCAGCTGTAGATATGGGAATTCCCAGGTCAGTAGAAATTAGGGCTGACCTTAACCCCTCTTTACATCCGGCATGGGATACGGAAACTGATACGACTGTTGGGGTGTCAATGAGTAAAGATTTAGAATCTCCTCAGGATGACATGGAGATTCATGCAGGTTCAGGTCTGGAAGACGTACAAGATCCTGATGGCCCGGTCAATGTACAGGAGCAGAGAATAACTACAAGTCATGGAAGCGCGGTTAAGATATCAGCAAAAAGGGTTCAGAAAATCGGCGTGCACTCAGTTCAGGCAGGGGATACTTTACGCTCAATCGCGCAACAATATTTTGGTAATTCTGATCTATGGGGCCAGGTATATGAATACAATATGCATATCGTAGGCAGTAATCCGAATAACATACATCCGGGCCAGCAATTGCAGATTATTAGGCCGATTACCGGATCTGTCGCAGAGAAGATGGTTGTGACTCAGCCGCAACATAAAATAGCGGAATTGTTTCCTGAGGAAGATGTTGCAAGAACAGCTTCCTCAAAACTTGATACTAAAGTACCACAGAAACAAGAGACTAAACTACGAATTTCTCCTGCGCCTGCCGTGCTAGCGAGCCAAGTGGATGATAGTAAGGTAGTGGCGCAGCCGGTCCAACCACAAGCCAGTACTGTATTAAGGAAATCATACCCTGGAGGAGGCGCGGATGATTTATCCGGAGCAAGAAAAGCAGAAGAGCCACGGGCTGCTTCTTTTGTTCCTGCGCCTTCGGGGGAGGATAAGAGTTTAGTTTCTTCGCGGACAGTAAATACGGATGTGCCGCAAGTGGCCCTGGGCGCTAAATCATTAGATAAATATAATCAGATTATAGCTATGTCTGGAAATCCTCGAAATGCCAGAGAGTTGCTTAGGATATTAAGAATTCATGATGATAGTCATTGGCAAGGCCTTTCTCCGGGGGCGTTATTGAAATATACTGTTCCTGTCGGGGATCCATCGCGCGACCCGACTCTTAACGCGGAACTTACTATAGGTAAGATATTTGAGTTTTTAAATAGCGGCAGGTTACATATCCTTTCTCTTTACGATGAGACTGAGCCTTCTAACCAGGAGTCTGCCTGTTTGTCACTTGGAAAATTAGCTCAAAAGATAAGCAACCGTACGATTTTTGGCATCAGTAAGCGTGATGTTATCGAAGGGTTAGGCGAAGCGATGGTTAAAAATCCCAATGCGCGGGTGCGCGCCGCCGCGGCATGGGCGCTTAGGCAGTATGACAGCACCAGAAATTTAGTCGTCGGCGCTGAAGATACCGACCCCAGGATGGAATACTATAGCCAGGCAATAAATGATAAAGACTGGATAGTGCGCTATCACGTTATAGACGGCCTTACGTCTATTGGAGGAAAACGCGCTACTCAATTAATTATTAGCCTTCTTGAAAAAGAGGATGAGCCCCTGGTTCAGTATAAAGCAGTGGAAGCCGCTCTGCATCTTCAGTCAAGAGGAGCGATATTGCCATTAATACAGGCTACAGAAAGGCTGCGGTTTAATACTTCTCAGGATGAAACTCTTTATGCGTGGGATTCGGCAACCTGGAAGCACATTATTGATGGCTTGGATGATTTTGCTGGATTGCCGGGTATGCGGGGTTATGTAGTCAGCGCGTATCTGGAAAATTTATTTAATCTGCAATACCGGCGCATGTCGGATAAAGAAAAGTTTGAATTACTTAATAATAATTTTCTTCCGATGTTCGCAGAGTTGGCCGGCCGGATGCGCTTGAGTAAACAGGAGTTACAAAGCGCTCTTAATCAGGTAGACCCCGGAAATAAGTTGGATCAGAAAGTAAAGCGGGTGTTGTTTAATGCGATCGGCAAAGCCCCGGATAACGTTCGCCCTTTACTTTCGTTGAATGAAGTTGATGCCGGCTATACAGCTAATTTCGCAAAACTGAAAAACGCTAATTCGCGTCTTGCTGCTGAAATTGATGCTTTATTCAGGCAGCGTGATATCGTAGCTCTTGAATGTAGAATGCTTTTTAGCCGGGATTTAGTTAATCCTCTGGATGCTCAAGCTCAAGAAGCGCTTGCTGCTGATGCTCTTTCAAAATTAGGCGTTAATGTCAGCTGCCGGGTTTTTTTGGCGGGCACTAAATCTTCAAACCCATTAGTCAGGTCCGTTTCAGCCAGATTCTTGCGCGATTATGTATTAAGAGGAGGGTTTGTTTATACCGGTAAAGACGGAGATTTAGTTCAGGCGTTAATTAATGCTTCTAACGAAAATAACTGGATAGCCGCAGGATATCTCATTGATACATTGCGCCTCATTGGAGACAATGATGCCCTGGAAGTGATTAGAGAGTTGCTTTCCAAGCATAAGAATACTTTGTTTCAATCAATAGCAGCTGAGGCATTGGAAGGTTTCGGCGCTCAGGCCCAGGCTTTAACGGGTTCTATTTCCGAACTTTTATCTTCTGATGATATATCTGTGCGTATACGTGCCGTAGGTATGGCGCAGGGTGCATTGCGCTTTGCGGAAGATCCGCTTTTGATTGATGCCGTAATTAATTCTTTTGTCAGCTATCCTGAAAATCAGCAAGGCTATGGCGCTTTCCGCGCAAAAGTAAAAGAGGCGCTAAAGGCGCAGCTCGAGGGCGCTAAAAAGGTGCTCGAGATAAAAATTAAAAATAGCGTCGACACAAAAACAGCTTTAAAAATTGCTGCTATGCTTGCAGAGTTAAACGGACAGGAGCAAGAAGGATCTGATCAGGCTGTATCCGCTTCACCGGTATCTACTAACCAGGCTGAGATTGCAGTTTATCTTAGTATGGCTAATAATTATCACTCCTCAGTTACAAATACCCTTTCCGCTTTAAGTAATCTTGTTTCTGTTGCTTCTGGAAATGGTAATGAACTTGCAATTGCTACAGCTATATCTAATATTAGCGCTGAATCTGACGGCGCAAAATGCCGCGGATGGATAGGCGCGGTAAGCAGAGTTTATTCCTCCGGCACAGAGCCGCGCTCTATAAATAGGGAGGATTCTCAGGCTTATCGCATTGCAAAGGTGCTTAAGCTGACCGCAGAAGGCAAAGCGGCTAATGCCGAGTTTGTAACCCGGGAAGCAGCTATACGCGCTCTGGGAAAATTACGGTCTGCTGAAGCCGCACCAGCTTTAGCGGAACTTCTTTCTGTTCTACAGGAGACGAGCTTGCTGCTTACAGCTGTGGACACTTCCTGTGAGTTGCTGAGTAATGCTAATGATGACAACTTGCTCGAAGCCCTTATTGATTGCTATATTAAAAAGTTTAATTTTACTGCTGAAGCTTTCGCGACACACTCCGATATTAATAAATTGAATTTACGCCTATTAGCCACTTTTAAGCATAATAAAGATAAGGCTGTTTCTTTGTTAACAGGCAGATTGTCAGAAGCTAACGCTACGATAGGCAGGGGATTTGATGAGATGACGGTAAACAGAATCCGCATGCTGCTTTTAATTATTCAAAAAGAAACGCAACCCGGCCAAGTGAAATCTGTTTTGGACACATTACCGGAATCCGTACAGAAAGTAACTCGGATTGGCGATGTTTCTCAAGATGCTGCGGTGACGGGGGATTCCGAAGAAGCCCGGTCTCAATTATTAAAATATTTTGGTTTTATATCTGAAAACAGTCATCCTCAGACCAGGATTAGGTATTTATTTAAATTGGGCAGGCTTGTTGAAACAGTCACCCCTTATTATGAGATAGTTCAATCAGTGAGGATGGCGCTTAATGATCCGAGGGAAGATGTGCGTGTAGCTGCCGCTTTCTTTTTTGCTCATCTTGACCCGAAGTTTATGCAACATGATCCCGGGCAAGAGCCTGATGTAGATAGCCTGGCAGTTAGGCTTAATGACAGCAGCACTAGTTTTAGCGAAAGGCTATTTAGGATTATCGCTTTAGGCAGGCATTCCTGTCCGCAGGCAGCAAAAGCACTGGTGGATGGGTTTTACGCTTTAGAGGTAAATTATCCTTACCGGGAAAGAGGCATATCTGAAAAGGAGCAAGAAAGGGATACTTTAAATCAGGCTTTTGTCTGGGCATTGAACCAAAATCCCGATTCAGCCGCGGAAGAAATAAAGAATATGATTATTTCTAGGGTAAGAAGCGGAGTATTCACATATGAAGATTCCGAGCTATTGGGTTTACTCAATAAAGTTAATTCCGGTTTTTTCAATGAGGTTATGCGGATAGTTAATTTAACGCCGGTAAAAGAAATCCGCGATCAGGAAAATTTTGTTTTTCAATATACCATTTCAGGAACTCTTAATACGGAAGTCAATAAGGACATTCTTTCTTTGGCTGTCTCCGAGCATAACAAATCCTTATATGAATCCCGGGATGCCGGCTTGAAGAAGGCCTCTATAAGTAATCTTGATGAAGCCATGAGACTTATTTTTTCCTCTGATCCGGATGTTCAGGTTGCCGCAGCTTTTTATCTGGGCAGCACAAAAGATCCTCAAGCAATCGGCGCGTTACTAAAGGCTTTTGAGCTTGAGGCTGAGGCAAATGAAATAGTGGCAGCCGCGATTTTAAGGGCAATAGGGCAATTTGAGAGCCCGGCAGGAATTCAGGATGTGCGCTTTGCGGCTTTTGAGCTTGCTTCAAACAAGGCCGCGGAAAAAGACGCTATTCGCAGGGAGTTAGCATTTGTTCTTGGAACTTCTGGGGACAAGCGAGTAGTTCCGTTTATACAGAGGTTGTTTATGATGGATGATCCCTTGACGAAGGTACTTGATACAACTTCTGCCAGTAAGGTTGCAATAAAACTTAAATCTTTAGATTTAATAAAGGCGCTGCTTGCCCAGGCTAAAGACGGTTACCACTATGCTTGGGAGAGAAGATTGTTCGGCGATAGGTTTACTCCGGAGGCAAAGGCGGCATTTGATCGGCTGATGGAAATCGGCAACGATAAAGATCTGCGGCCGCTTCTTATTACCGGGATCGTTGGTGATTCGTCAAGGGGCCTGGGAAAATCTATGAAAGTTTTTAACGCATTGCATCCTGTCGATGAGGAGCTTCTTGCGAAGTTTTCTGCGGATGCTAAGGTTAGCCTTGAGAAAAAACTCGATAGTATTCAACGTCGGCAGTGGCTGGGTATTCTTATGTGGATACCTCCTTTGTTATTGGTATATCTAGGTTATAGGTTATTCAATGCGTTGTATAGAAGGCCAGTTCTTTTGAAAAAAACAGGTTCTTTAAAAGATTATTCGCCCCGAAGCCATAATACTTTTGGGACTGGGAGAGCTTCCGGAGCAAGCGATGGTCTTGATTCTTCCAGAGTGGCTGTAGGTGTGATGACAGCAGGAGCGGTTCCAGCGCAACCGTCAAGTGATATAGCTGCCATAGAAGATAAAGTAGACCCTCGAATTACGGATAGAGAAGCAGTGACTATATTGGATGCTCTTATTCAGGTGCAACCAGGTACTGCGGAGTTTGATAGCGTAAGGCAGGCCTTACGGCATGTGCATCCGGATGATTTTGAGAAAATTGAGAGGATGGTTAATTCTGGGGCATATGCCTATGAAAATGGTTTAGCCGAAAAGTTCTACAGCATTGCGAAAGAAAGGCCGTCAAAAGAGAGCGTGGGCCTTGCGCGCACAAATGTAAAAATACATGATTGGGAAGTTATTTTAAACAAAGAACGCCTTTCTTTAGAGGACGCAGAAGCAATTTATGCGCTTTGTGTAGATATAGTCGAGTTTATTCCTCTTTTTGATCTAGAGCGTAAGGGTAGAAACGGAGTTAGCATTAAAGAACGCAGGAAAGTAATGAAAAAAGTATATGCGTTGGCCAAAACTACAATGGAACGATTGAATTCAGAATATAGCGATGAGCAGGCAGCTTCTTATAACAATGTTTTTAATAACATTGCTTATGCTAGCCATTATTTTGTTAACTATTTATCGGCCTTGGACTATTTGACTGATCTCGGAACCGCCAAAAGCTATTATAAGACTCCGCAGGACAATGGGAAAGATAACGAATCTGATGACTTAGGTTCTTTAAATAACGGTAATTCGGTAAGGCACCGCTGGTGGCATAAAAATTGGGGGATTAAAGGTATTGCAGATAACGCCAAAAGTAATCTTGTCGTATTGGTTGAAGAATTGTGGTTTTCCGGAAGAAAGATCAATGCAAGAGCATACCCTGTAGTAGAGGATAAAAATATATTTAATCAGATGGTAGGTAATTATTTTGTCACTGTTGAGCCGGATGACGGAGGCATTACTCCTGAATGGATAGAAAGAAAAGGCGCCTCAAGAATGTTAAGCATTATTATTGGGATAGGCACGATGATTACGACCTTTATTTTTCGAAGCCAGGCGCAGATGTCGCAACCGACGCTTCTCGATTTAGTTATGCCGGTTATTTTCGGAACTTCTGCGGCATTTCTCGGGGTTATGACAAATACCTACCTGCATTTTCATTATATCAGAA
>Ga0268283_1001011_pt1 | contig 14678 bp, 12 predicted proteins | sample saktaG_13_FD_190140 | JGI IMG/M metagenome (GOLD analysis project Ga0268283, IMG submission 190140) | Saline water microbial communities from Sakinaw Lake, British Columbia, Canada - sak_2013_06_06_36m | ecosystem: Environmental > Aquatic > Non-marine Saline and Alkaline > Saline ... | reverse complement strand
GGAACCCAGCTGTTTTCAATGCCCTCTTCACACTACCTTTACAGGAATAAGTTACCAGGATGCCACCCGGCTGCATGAAGGTGAATATCTTGAAAAATATCTCCGTTGTCCATAGTTTAGGCTGAACCTGCGGAGAGAATGCATCAAAATAAACAATGTTAAACATTGAGCCTGCAAACTGAACTTCCTCAATCTTTTCTTCTATCCTGGTGAAAATGAAGTTCTCTGATAAGTGAACAGGTATGCCAGCCTGATTGGTATGCATGCAAAGGAATTGATTGTTGTATGAAGCATATCCGTAGGATGAGCAGTAATTGAGACTCCCGGCCATTTCGAGCGGTAAAGGAAAAGGTTCCAAAGCAACATAATTTACTTTGCGGTCTTCAACTGCAGGGTCAGCAAGCGTAAGTAATGCGTTAAGCCCGGTGCCAAAACCAACTTCAAGAATGGTCAGGTCATTAAACAGTGCTGCTGCAGTATGCAACCCGGCTCCTATATATATATGTGTTGATTCCTGAAAAGCGCCATGTACCGAATGATAATGCTCATTTAATTCCTTTGAAAACACTGAGTTAGAGCCATCCCTTGTGGTCACAATCTGTAGTTCCACGTTTCTTGTTTATTTATTGTAGAGCAAATGTAAGGCAAGTGCTGAATCAACAACAGGTATATTTAAAACCGGTGTAGAATTAAACATTTCATAAGTAGCAAGATTATGGTTTGATAAGGCGTACAACCTATTATTGACTTTGTCGAAATCGATTAATGCGTTTTGTTTCCCCGGTAGGAATTCAACCAGGGTGTTTGTCGGACGAATATACCAATGCACGGCTTGATTGCCTGCAATAAAAATATTTTGGTCATCCTTGCGGGCTATAGCATGAATTATCCCATCAGGAAAGACCTTCAGTACACGAAGCTTATTCTGGCTTATGGTGTATTCCAAAATTTTCCCAATGCTCCCTTCGTTTCCAAAAACCAGCACATTGTCATTATCAACTGTTTCAAATGCAATTACATCCATAGTAAGATTTGTAGATTGCATGTAACTTCCTGTTGCAAGGTAATAGGCAGCTAACAAGCTAACATTCCCGGTTTTGGAATGCAAATCTGCCAATAGAAAGTTGTTTGTAAATCCCAATTTTTCAGGAAAATAATCCGGAAAGACATTTGATGAATAAATTACTGTCCCATTGCGATTATATCCATATATGCTTCCGTTATAGTTAGCAACATAAAGCAATGGACTCAAATAAAGTATGTCCTCAAAATACCGGTATGGAGGTGAACTTAACAACGGGACCTGCCAAACTACCGGCCCTACCGGAAGGGATGTGGCATTCAGGTTGCCCGACCTGGCTCCTGCGGTAAACACTAGCTGATCGAATGAACATATATCCGAAGCCTTATAATCTCCGTTAAGAGAAAAAATCTTGTTCCATGTCCCACTCTCACTTAGAATGCTGATATCGATACTATAAATACCTCCCCGCGACAGCAGCACCACAGATTTTAGCTTTAACGGAATTTCCCTGATAAGAATTTCTTTATAAGCATTTGTGTAGTTGAACCCGTCAAAAGCCTTAACCTGTAATGAATAAGTCCCTGTTTCCAAGTGTATATCATCAATTGGGATACCTGTATTTAAAGTATATTCAGAAGTTGAAGGCGTAAACATTTGCGGAACCAGTATTGGCTTTTGATCTTTATCTAAAAGGGATACTTTTACCGATTCCAACTTCGACTCATCAGAGATCAGCGCCGAAATCCATATTGTATCATAAACGTTGTAAACTGCACCTTGTGCAGGCCGCACCAGCGTTATTGCCGGAGAGTTAGTATCACTGTCCTTGTGGCAACTTATCACTAATATTAATAGAAAAACCGGGAAACAGTGAAGGAGTAACTTGTTCATTTCACGAATATCCCGATAAAATTAATGTTTTATAGCGGATTTTACATTAAATTTATGCCACACAAAACCTCTATACTTATGTTAGACATCATCAACCCCGAAAACATCCTGTTTCTTGATATAGAGACTGTCCCTGAGTTCTCCGATTTTAATAAAACACCTGAACGGTTCAGGAAATTATGGGAAAAGAAAGCTGAACGGTTGCGCCGGTCAGATGATGAAACTGCTGAATCACTTTATGAAAGGGCTGGAATCTATGCCGAATTCGGGAAGATCATCTGCATTTCAGCCGGATTCCTGAAGAACGGTGAATTGCGCATAAAATCATACTCCGGCCACGATGAGAAAGAAATTCTTTCAGGTTTCGCAGAATTGCTGAATTCACATTATTCCCACCCCGATCATACTCTATGCGCCCACAATGGCAGGGAATTCGACTTCCCCTACATTGCCCGGCGCATGCTTATCAACAGGATACGATTGCCCCATATCCTCGATATAGCAGGCCGCAAACCCTGGGAAGTTTTATTCCTCGACACCATGGAACTTTGGAAGTTTGGCGATTTTAAAAACTATACATCACTCGCTTTGTTGGCTGCTGTGTTTGGCATCCCGACCCCAAAAGATGATATTGATGGCAGTGATGTCCGCAATGTTTATTGGGTTGACGATGATTTGCCACGCATTGTTAAATACTGCCAGAAGGATGTCCTTACCATTGTCCAACTGTTTCGGTGCTTCCGGGGCGAAGCCTTGCTTGCAGAGCATAATATCTCTTATATTGACTGATCTTTTAGTATTTTAACAAATTTTAATACAGCAACTCATAACAATATGCTATTTTTGCGCCCTTAATGATTAAAAAACATATAAAATAGTCACGATAGGTATTTCACCAGAGAAGGCTCTTCAAAGATTTAATCCTGAAAATTCCCTGAAACCCTTAAAAACAAATAATAATACATGAAAAAACTGATCCTGTTTGCTACTATAGCTATTGCTATTTGCACTGTTACTTCTACTGCTTTTGCGCAGAAGAAATCAAAAAAAGAAAATACTGATAAACCCGCCAGCAACCTGCCTGTGTTTACTTCCAACATGGATACTGTTAGCTATCTCATTGGCAATGACATTTCCAGAAGTTTCAAAAGCAACGCAATCGAACTAAATTACGAACTGCTCTACCGCGGCATCATGGACGCCCAAAAAGGTGCTGATACATTAATCTCAAAAGAGACAACACAGGCTGTTCTTATGGCTTTTCAACAGCAAATGACACAGAAACGCAAGCAGAAAGAGTCAATGGAAGCCGGCGGAAATGAAGCTAAGGGAATGGCTTTCCTTGCTGATAACAAAAAGAAAGAAGGTATTATTGAGCTCCCAAGCGGACTCCAGTACAAAGTGATAAACGAAGGTACCGGCGAATCGCCTAAACCTGAAGACATGGTTACTGTGAACTATACCGGTACACTTCTCGATGGCACTGTTTTCGATGCAACCTCACAACGCAACGAACCTGCTAAATTTGCTGTTAACGGAGTGATACCGGGCTGGACAGAAGGTCTGCAACTTATGAAACCAGGTGCAAAATATATGTTTTACATTCCTGCCGATCTTGCTTATGGCGAGCAGAAAACCGGACCAATCCCAGCCGGATCGATGCTAATATTTGAAGTTGAACTGCTATCAATAGAAAAGAGTGCTCCAAAGGATTCTCCTGCGGAAACCCCTGCCGAATCTCCAAAAAAATAAAATCACTTCTGTGTAATCGAAAAGGCGCCGGTTTTGAAACCAGCGCTTTTTTTTGTTTCTATATCATACCAGATCGGGTGTATGCAGACAATGTTCAATCTTTTGCCAAGTAAGTTCAATATCATTATCGAGCCCAACGCTAAAACGGATGAGGCCTTCAGATAATCCCATCTTTTTCTGAATTTCGACCGGCACTTCAGATGATGTACTTTTTCCTGAATTGCTGAAAAGCGTTTTGAAATATCCCAGGCTCACTGCCAGATATCCAACATCCTCTTTTTCCATCATTTCCATTAGTACAGCGGCCCGTTCGGCTGTAACCAGATCAATTGCAATGATACCGCCAAAACCAAAACCAATATTTCTTATACCAAGCATCGTTTCATAACCTTTATGATTATGAAGTCCGGGATAGATTGTACGAAGCCCTGCTGCCTGAAACTTTTCGGCAAGGTATTGGGCGTTATGGCTATGCTGTTTCATCCGGATATGCAAAGTATGCAAGTTTTTAAGGATACCGGAGGAGCGGATTGGATCTAGCACCGGACCAAGCAGCATGGCCGTTCCTGAGTTTACATCAATAAGCGAGTTGATAAATTCCTTGCTACTACAGATAGCACCTGCAACGCAGTCGTTTTTGCCATTCACGAATTTTGTCATGCTGTAAACAACCACATGCGCTCCAAGCCTTGCCGGTGAAACAATCATTGGCGTGAAAGTATTATCAACAACTAGTTTCACGTTCCGCTTGTTTGCAATAGCAGCCAGGGCTGGGATATCCGATACCTGCAACAAAGGATTTGTAACCGTTTCGGTATATATGAGCCTGGTTTCAGGCCTGATTGCAGCTTCTACAGCTGCCAGATTGGTGATATCTACAAAAGTGACACCAATTTTAAATTTAGGAAGATAATTTTCCAGAAACGCAAAAGTCCCACCATACATCGTCATGCTCGACACGATATGATCGCCGGCATTGCAGAGTTGAAGGATAGCACAGGTAATTGCGGCCATGCCTGATGCAGTGACCCATCCTTCTTCAGTGCCTTCCATTGCTGCCATTGCATCTGCCAGGTATTTATTGCTCGGGTTCCAATGCCTGGAATAGAGAAAACAACCTTCTCCTTCCCCTTGAAATGTATCGGCCATGGTTTTGGCCTGCATAAATGTGTATGTTGCTGAATCCGTAATAGATGGGTTTACATCGCCAAATTCGCCGAATTGTTTAAGGTACTGAATCTGGCTTGCAGGATCAAATTTCATAAATGTAGCTTATTAGGATAAATACTGATATTTTTATTAAAACTATTCATCGCAAAAATATCAATACAACACGAATATCTGACTATTATTTACATTCTGTAATCATAATACAATAGATATTTTAAATTTGCAACCAATTTAAATCAATAATCATAAATTCATAATTATAACCTCTCAATGAATGGCAGATAAGTTTCATATTGATAGTCTCGATAAAAAAATACTCTCCCTGCTCACCAAAGAAGCACGTATGCCCTTTCTTGAGGTGGCCCGGCGGTGCAAAGTTTCAGGAGCAGCCATACACCAGCGCATACAACATATGCTTGAAGCCCGGGTGATTTCCGGTACACAATTCAACCTAAGCCCGAAAGGATTAGGATTTCTTTCCTGCGCCTTTATAGGAATACAGATTAACCTTACCAGTACAAGCACCCATGAGGATGTTTTCAACCGCATCAGGAAAATACCCGAAATCGTTGAATGCCATCATATAACCGGTAAATACTCCTTACTTATAAAAATTTATGCCCGCGACAATGAGCACCTGAAAAGAATTATAACCGAGCAGATACAATCAATACCCGAAATTTCACTCACTGAAACATTCATTTCACTCGAAGAGGGGTTTGAAAGACAAGTGTCACTAGAGTTCTGATCAAGAAACTTCTAAAACAGGAGATGTATTTATCGTATAAAGAACATATTTGCAATGTGTTATATCTAAACCGGACACCAGCCTGGCAAATACATCATCAAAGTCAAAATAGCCAGTGCCGGAAAATGCAAGATTTTATAATGCTATAACAGTTTGAACAAATATCAACACGAAAAAGCTGACCCTTTCCGGATCAGCTTTTCTTCAGTCAAAGCAATAGTCAATACAAGATTTTAATTTAAAGCGGGAAATAGCTTGTCCCTGATTGGTTGTTCTTCTGCCAGTCCACCCTGTATTTTGTCGGGCAATCGTCGCCGGTTATTGGTTGGTTATTGCTGTCGTAACCAAAAGTGATTGTAGCACTTTTGTTATCGGCAGGTATCTGATGAATTTTGATTCCTAAAACAGGATCCCAGTAGCATGCCTGCCTATGTATTACAGATTGTGTAATTTGTGTATAAAATTCTTCGCCCTGCCTGTTGGTACCCCAAACAACAAGGTTATTATAGTTGCCGGTTGATCCGAATCCATCAATGCTTAGAGCCAAATTCCCTGGAGTGCCAGTATAAGTGAGTTGACGGGCTACATTCCATGAGCGGCTGGTGCCGTTATCGAAACTGGCCTGCATAGAACCACTTATCCTTTCAACATAGGAAGTAATTGTATCGACGCCTACCAGCCAGCGGTGTCCTCCTTTTACATTTACAAATGTTTTGGTTCCGTTAAGTGTAATTGATTTGTTTGTTGCTACGCGCGTAACGGTGAAATTGATGTATTTGTAAATTACGGTGGCACCTTCTTGTATCCAATGTGTTCCAACTTGTTTTTTAATTTCAATTTTGCCGGTCCTGTTGCGGGTGCCATTGCAGTTGAGGCCATCATATGTGATAAATATAGTTACTGTATCATTTGCCACTGCCAGCGAATCAACAGTTGCATTGCAGGGTAAAAATGCAGTTGATTTTAAACCGCCTCCATTGTTTGAAAGAACGGAAGTTATATCACTTCCAGCATCGTTCATAATACTTTCCACCTCATTTTCATCGGCTGATAATTGCTGAACAGATGTAGGATCTGCTTTTTCCTTTTCAAGGTTATCCTTTTTGCAGGAAGTTAAAGTTAATGCTGTTGCCGAGACAAGAATTACTGCCAGCCGGATCAGATTTTTCGTTTTCATAGCTTTTGTTGTTTAGATTTATTTTGTTTGAGTGATTTTCAGTTTTCAGTTATTATACACACAACTTGCTTCTTACCCTGATAAGAAACTGAATTATTATTAAATTATTTTATAAAATGTCTAAAATGAATGTTTCCCGAAATTAATTATTTTGCTGTTTCCTCCTTCTCCAACACTCCGCAAGCCCCGAAAAAGCCTTTGGCTCCTTGGCTCAGGTTTGTCGGGATATTCGCTGAGGCTGTGTTGAAGAATCCTCCCTGCCATGTAGTTTCCATCAAAATAGCACGTATAAATGCTGCATGTTCATCTGTTAAGGAATACCTACGTTCCGTAATTACCGTTCCTGAAGGAAATGTTATTTTCTCGGGATTTGGAGCAAATACTTCGCCAACATCAATGGTTGGCAGAGTATAGTAATATAACGTTGCCTTGCACGAATCAGGATTTGCATTTTCATAACCCGGCGCTCCTGACCAGTCGAGCAGAATCTGGTACATAGCTGCTCTATTCGGATTGTAGCTGTTAGCCACCCAGGAAATACGGTATCTGTTATCATTTGCGTTTTTCTGATAGCGCAGAAAAGCAAACTCCGAAGGAGCTGCCAGTACTGCTTTAGCTGAGTAAACCTGATTATCAGTTGTGATCAGTAATGAATAGGATTTATTCTTAATGCCTGTAATTGGTTGATCAGACAAATAAGTTCCGGGGCGAGAAGTATTTTCATGAAAACTATAAACGCTTTGGTTTGATGAAACCAATACCGTTGCCCCGCTAACAGGTTTTGGCTCTTCATTGAATCCATTAACCGGCATCGATATAGAAATGGTTTGCACCTTCAGTTCGTTGGTAATTATTCCATCCACCACTATAAAATTATTATTTACATTCTGTAAATCCCATGCCGTTTGCTCCTCACAGGAAGTAAGCACCAGGAATATCAGCAGGAATATCAATAGTTTTTTCATCAAAATCTGAAAGTATAGTTTAAGGAAGGAATAGCACCTGAAACTGAAATGGATGTTGAAATCTTTTCGACAGCACCTTCCATATTAACCGGAACAACAATGTTACCATTGTCATCCATAATCTTATTAAAGTTAACCGAGAAAGGGTTATGTCTCCCATAGGCATTGTAAACGGTGAGCATAAGGTTATGCTGAAATCTTTTCCCTGGCTTGTTAAGCGAATAAGAAAAAGATAAATCCAGACGGTGATAATCGGGAAACCTGTCGTTGTTTTTTTCTCCATATACGGGAACGGAATATCCGTTAACAGAATAGAATCCTATTGGTGAAGTAAACGGAGCACCTGTAAGATACATCCAATGCGACGAAAGGTTCCATCGCCTGCCTGCAGCATAGGCCAGGGTTATGCATATGTTATGCGGCCGGTCGTAAGCAGCAGCAAAGATTTTACCGTCATTCACATCGGCTATTTTTTTCATGGACCTCGAATAGGCATAGCTGATCCATCCGGTTAATTTCCCCTGGCTTTTGCGCAGCAGTGTTTCTATGCCTTGCGACCAGCCATCTCCAAAGCGCAACTCCCCTTCCAGCAGTGGGTTTAAAAGCATATTGGCATGATCAGCATAATCAATTTGATTATAGAGTCTTTTGTAGTAAACCTCTACCGAAAAATCGAATTTATTGTTAAATGCTTTGCTAAAGTATCCAAGCGAGAACTGGTCAGACTGCTGTGGCAATATATTCGGGCCACTCGGAACCCATACTTCCAGCGACGTAAACGGACTGGTGGAGTTGGAGAGCACCTGCAGATGCTGAACATTGTGGTTGTAGTTTGCATTTAGTGCCGAATTACTGCTCAAGGTATATTTCAGGTTTATGCGTGGTTCAATATTCAAAAAGCTTTTGCAGATAGTGTTTTTTGCTACCTGCATAGTATCAATAACATTGTGATTGGCATCAAAATAGTAAACTGAAGCAGGCCCGAGGTCGTTCCATTTGGACAGCCTTAATCCATACCGTGTAAAAAACTTCTTCCCGATTTGTTGTTCATTGCTTGCATAAATTCCAATTTCATTGGATTGATATTCGGAAATGTACGGGCGGATTACTTGTATTTCAGAATCTGTGTAATGAATATTTCCGGGGTTGCTATGATGCCCGTTGATTTCAAATCCTGTTTTCAGGGTGTTTCTGGGATTCAGATACCAGGAAAAATCAGTTTTCAGCGTAACATTTGCAATGGAAGAAGTCCAGTAATTCCTTAGTTCTTTTGAAATATCAAGGAAATAATCGTACCGACTGAAGCAGGCGGTAGTATTGGAGAATAGCCGGTTATTAAAAACATGGTTCCAGCGCAGCGTACCTGCTATGTTTTTCCAGCTTATTCCAAAAGTATTAGCATTCAATTTATTATAGCGTTCAAACAAATCTTTTCCTGCGAAAGTGGTCAGAAATAGTCTGTCCCTGTTGTTAAGCCTGATATTAAATTTGGCATTTATGTCGTAGAAATTGAAGGTATAGGTTCGCTGGTCGCCATTCAAAAGATGCAGCCAGTTAAGGTTCGATTTGCGGCCTGAAATAAGGAAGGAACTCTTTTCCTTGATAATAGGGCCTTCAAAGGTTAAATCGGAAGTAAAAGGACCAATGTTGCCGGCAAAACCAAGTCGTTTTAGATTTCCTTCCCTGCCTTTAACATCCACCACCGACGAAAGCCTTCCTCCGTAATTGGCAGGAAAATCGCCTTTATACACTATAACATCCTTGATGGCATCAGGAGCCAGTGCTGAAAAGAAGCCAAAAAGGTGCGAAGGGTTATAGATGGGTGCTTCATCAATGAGCAACAGGTTCTGATCACTGTTTCCTCCGCGGACAAAGTAAAATGACGATCCATCACCGAATGTGACAATTCCAGGTACGCTTTGCAGCGTTTTCAGAACATCTACATTACCGGCAAATCCTGGTATTAGTTTGAGCGCTGCCGGCGAAAACCGGATCTCCCCCGATTGATTGAAATTCATAACTGATTCATTCGGATCAGCCACAATTTCAACTGGTTTTATATTTATAGACGATACTTCAAGTTCTACAGTCACTTCAATGTTCTTATCAAGTTTCACCAGTTGAGAGAAAGGAGCATAGCCTATATATGAATTCGTAATACGGTATTCTCCCTCTGTAAGTGATAAAGAGTAGAATCCATAGGAATTAGTGGTAGTGCCCTGCAAAGACGCAAAATCATATACATTGGCACCAATAATTGCTTCGCCGGTTGATTTATCCTTTATATAACCGCTGATTGTTTGTTTGCGCAATGTCTGTATGTCCGGTTTAACGGAAATTTCTTTTTTAATGAGTTTTAAAATTACCTGCTTCTCAGAAACAGAATAGTCAATACCATTAGCTGTAAAAACCTTTTTAAATAGTATTGATAATGCCGTATTACTGGCAACAACTGTAATTTTTTTATCGATGGGAATGGATTGCGGATTGAACGAAAACAGGATGTCCCCCTTTTCGCTTATCAGCCTGATAACCTCGCCGAGCGGCTGATCATGGATTTCAATAGAAATTCTTTTATTAAGGTTTTGGGCAATAGAAACAGAAGCTGCCAGCATGAGCAGGCAAACAAGTGGTAAGCGTAATAATATATTACTGAAGTTCAAATCAATATTTTGGTATAATTAATCACTACTGAACGACTGAAAATTATATTTCGTCCCTAAGGGACTTTTTTTAAAATTCTTATCTCATTCTCTACCAATATATAGTCCCTAACGGGAGAGTCCCAGAGGGACGAAATATTGGCAGAGAAAAAAGCTACCATGGTATTCCAAAGTCCCGTAGGGACGTAATAAACGCAAGCATTTCATCGCATTCAGTAAAATTTAGTCAGGCAGTAAAAATAATTAATTTGTTTAGTCTGGGCTTGTAATTCCCGTTTAATTCTACCTGCAGGCATTCCCCGAAATTTCAACTATTCCCCCTTTTTGATTTACCTGCAAGTCAAGCGTTTCTTTAATTACTTCCAATACCGATTGCAGCGACTGATCGTTGAAAGAAGCAGTTACCCTGCATCCCGTCAACTGTACGTCAGCAAGTTGTATGGGCGTTTGATACACGTTTTGAAGCGTATTTACCACCTGCAGCAGCGTTTCATTATTAAAAACCAGCACGCGTGTTTTCCATGCCAAATAATTAGGATCGGTATTGGCAGTTTTACGGATTTGGTTTTGTTCTGTGACAAACTCAGCCTTTTCACCTGGCATCAGCAAAACATTTTCCTGTGGCGTTGCTTTGTAATAAACTGATACTTTCCCACTGGTTAGTACAACTTCCATCGTACCTGCCATGGTGTGGGTATTTACATTGAATTGAGTCCCCAGCACCTTAACTCTGGCTTCGCCCGAAGCCACAATAAAAGGCCTTGATTTATCATGTGTCACTTTAAAATAACCCTCGCCGTTTAATTCCACGTTTCGTGTGCCGGACGAAAACCTTTCCGGATAAGTAATTTGCGAACCAGCGTGCAGGGAAACTACCGATCCATCAGGAAGCACCTGTTCTACGTTGGTTCCTTGCGCCGTAATAGTAATAGCAGCAGGTTTGGAGATATACAAATAAAGCAGTGCAGATGAAGCCAGCAGTATAGTAACAACAGATGCTACTTTCCAGATATTTTGAAAGTATGACTTTAAACTGTTGCTGTTTTGATTCAATGAAACTACTTTCACCGAGGAGCCAGTCCCCGCATCAAGTGCATTCATTTTGGCCTGCATTGCGATCCATTCATGATCCGTATTTATTTTTGATCCGATAACCTGTTTTTCCAAAAGGTGCCATGTCTTCTGGTTTTGTCTGAAAAGTTCTTCGTTTTGAGGATCAGCTTTCAACCATTCAGATAGCAAATGCAACTCATCTTCAAGAATTTCTCCTGAAAAATACCTTGTAATGAGGCCGGTATAATATGTTGCGCTATCGTTCATTTGCTTATCCTGTCAATAATACACTTCAATCTTAAATTACCCTGATGCAGATTCCAAAATAATTCCTTACGATCATAGCAATTGTTATTTGTTTAAAAAACTGAATATTATAACCAGGACTAATGAGATATACTCAGCAAGCCTTATCCGCATATGCTGAAGTGCTTTCGACATTTGTGTTTCAACTGTTTTGACTGAAATCTGAAGTTTATCTGCTATTTCCTGGTATTTGAGATTCTCATAGCGGCTCATTATAAAAACCTCCCTGCATTTGGCAGGCAATTCCTGTATTGCAGCATCAATTTTAACTTTCAATTCACCTTCAACCATACTATCAGAACCTTCATATTCCGGAACATCAATAAGGTTTTCCAGATTAAGAATGTAATGGTCAAATTTGCTGTTGTCCCTCAGGTAATTTGTGCATTTATTGTGAATTATCGTTGTCAGATACGATTTCACCGGGCGACTCATATCAATAGTTTCACGTTTTTCCCATAAACTAAGGAAAGCATCCTGCACGATTTCTTTTGCTGTCTCAAAATCTTTAACATACTTCTGAGCAAAAAAACACAAGCCCGAATAATGACTCCTGAAGAGTATTTCGAAGCTTTCATGATTCAGCTGCTCAATGCTATTTTTCTCTTTATTTCCCAGTTGAACAAGTATTTATCGATGCAAAACTATTGTTAATCAGGATATTGTGTATCCGGATTATTGATATACCTGCAAAGTTCAGTAAATCTTTGATTACTGCCCATTGATACATTCACCAAAAGTAATAAAATCTGAAACCTGCTGTATTCATCAATATTTTACTAAAATATTTTTGTATCTAATATTTTTGTATATTTAATTCCTGAAAAATCTCCAAGCATATTTTCAGCTTTACGGTTAGAAAATATCGGCTGGATGTATGACTCGCCCTCTACCCCTCTCTACAGTAAACACTTAATATTTCAACAGGATAGAATGATTGATTATTAACAACAACCAAAATTATAAACCTATGAAACGATTAATTGTACTTTTCTTTTCTGCATTGTTGCTGAATCTTTCGTCAACTGCTCAACAGGTTGTTTTGCATCCTTCCGGGCTAAAACAAGCAATCTATCATGATGTTTCTCCACCCTTGAGGGAAATGCAGATGCTCAAACCAGGGGCCAATGGTATGCGTTGGGAGAACGGGGAGATTCCGAATAATTTCCTTCCGGTATGGAAAAAACAAAATAAATTTGCCGGAACTGATATTGATCCTGTTGTTCAGGATAAGATGGGGTGGCGCGCTCCACTCAGCACAATTGCAAATTTTGATGGTATCGCTGGTACTGCCGGCTATACTCCACCTGACGAAAACGGTGATGTTGGTCTTGATTATTATATCGAAACTGTAAATGTATCCTTTGCCATCTATACAAAAACCGGAGATTTGGCGTATGGTCCTGCAAACCTCAGTACCCTTTGGCAGGGATTTCCAGGCTACCATGGCAGTGATGGAGACCCAATTGTGCTGTACGACCATCTTGCCGGCAGATGGCTTATCAGCCAGTTTTCGTTGCCCAATTTTCCTAACGGGCCTTATTACGAACTCTTTGCTATATCTCAATCAGAAGATCCTTTAGGTTCCTGGAACCGGTATTCCTATGAGTTCAGTAATATGCCCGACTACCCTAAACTGGGTGTGTGGCCCGACGGATATTATCTTTCGGCAAATTCATTTTCCGCAGGAGCATTAAACTGGTGTGGCCCCTTAGCCGCTGTTCTTGAACGCGACTCCATGCTAACAGGTGCCCCGGCAAGAATGGTATTTTTTCAGAAAGGACCTTATGAAGAATCAATAATTCCTGCTGATCTGGACGGTCCTGCGCCACCAGCAGGCACTCCGGGTTATTTTGCAATGCTGAACAACCAGCTCAGGCTATACCAACTCCATGCAAACTGGGTTAACATTGATAGCACAACATTCTCCGGACCATATAGTATGACACCGGCACCTTTCGATGACGGTGTAAACTCTATTCCCCAAAAGGGTACTACGCGAAAACTTGATGTTCTGCCCAAGTATCTGATGCACCGCTTGCAATACAGGAATTTTGGAACACACCAAACGCTGGTGGCAAACCATACAGTGGATCCGGAAGGCACTTATCAGGCAGGTGTGAGGTGGTACGAGATTCGCAAAAGCACCGGTGACTGGGCTATTTATCAGCAGGGAACCTATGCCCCTGATACGCTATGCCGATGGATGGCAAGCGTAGCTATGGATGGGGATGGCAATATTGCCCTGGGGTATTCAATATCAGGCGATACAATTTTTCCGTCAATTGGTATTACAGGCCGCAGAGCCGGTGATTCCTTAGGGCAAATGACTTTCATGGAAGACATGGTTATTAATGGATCCGGAGCACAATTAGGCTCAGAGCGATGGGGAGACTATTCATCATTAAATGTTGATCCTGCTGATGATCATACTTTTTGGTACGTCAATGAATATTACCCAATCACAAGCCAATACAACTGGAGTACCCGGATTGCTTCTTTTACTATAAATAACTTACCGGTAGATATAGATGAATGTCCTGTGGCTGCTATTAAAACACAAAACTTACTGAACAGTTTTCCAAATCCATTTACAAACACAACATCAGTAAAATGGAAACTAACGGAACCTGGCTATGTAAGCGTTAAGATACTTAACTTAACAGGTGAAACTATTACTCAGTTGGCAAATGAATACCAAAAAGCAGGAGAGCACAGTGCTGAATTTGAAGCTTCAGGTTTACCTGCAGGTGTTTACTTTTGCCAACTAGTAACCGGGAAAACAATTAAAACTCAAAAGATGATTTTGATCCGGTAAAATAAGGGTTAGCTATCCACTGAAGTTTAGGAAAATTAATTCTTTGTCAAATCGATTTACTTTCTATATTTGCCCCATATTATACTACGTAAAGGTAGTAATTTATGATCC
>Ga0268283_1001010_pt1 | contig 14688 bp, 12 predicted proteins | sample saktaG_13_FD_190140 | JGI IMG/M metagenome (GOLD analysis project Ga0268283, IMG submission 190140) | Saline water microbial communities from Sakinaw Lake, British Columbia, Canada - sak_2013_06_06_36m | ecosystem: Environmental > Aquatic > Non-marine Saline and Alkaline > Saline ... | reverse complement strand
AGAAAAGAATGGGTTGCATGAGGAAGAATTAAAGCGATGTATAACCGAACTTGATGAAATCTATGGATTACGAGCAGAACAATCTGATTTACGATGGTTATTAAATTCAACCGAAGAATTTTGTCAAGAAAAGGCGGTATATAATGCAGTATTGGAATCCATACAAATTCTTGATGGTAAAGGTAAACATGCAGCGGACAAAGGTACAATTCCTAAAATACTATCTGACGCATTGGGCGTTTCGTTTGACACAAACATTGGCCATGATTATATAGAAGATGCTGATAAACGATTTGACTTTTACCACAAAATTGAAAATAGATTACCTTTTGATTTAGATTATTTCAATCGAATTACAAAAGGTGGTTTGCCACAAAAAACATTAAACATTATTCTTGCCGGTACAGGGGTTGGTAAATCCCTGTTTATGTGTCATTGTGCAGCTGCAAATATGATACAAGGTAAAAATGTCTTGTACATCACTATGGAAATGTCAGAAGAACGTATTGCTGAACGTGTAGATGCCAACTTGTTGAATACAGATTTGGATGATTTGATGGGGCTTCCTAGAGATATCTATCATAAAAAAGTTGACCGAGTTCGACAAATGACTGTCGGCAAACTAATCATCAAAGAATATCCAACCGCATCTGCATCATCTACTCACTTTAGAACATTATTAAATGAATTAAATCTAAAGAAAAACTTTATGCCTGATATCATTTTTGTGGATTATTTAAATATTTGTTGTTCATCTAGATTAAAACCTGGGGCTAATGTAAACTCATATACATATATTAAATCAATTGCAGAAGAACTTCGTGGTCTTGCTGTAGAATTTTCTGTACCAATTATGAGTGCCACACAAACAACAAGAAGTGGATTTGGAAATACAGACCCAGGATTAGAAGATACATCAGAATCATTTGGTCTTCCAGCAACTGCGGATATGATGTTTGCCTTAGTATCAAATGAACAATTAGATGCACTAGGTCAAATCATGGTTAAACAATTAAAAAATCGATATTCAGACCCAACGAATTATAAACGATTTGCAATTGGCGTAGATAGAGCAAAAATGAAATTGTATGATGTTGAACAGTCTGCCCAGAATGACATTTCGGATTCTGGCAATCCACAATCATATTCAAAACCAGTTGAAAGTAATGGTAGAGAAATGAAAAATAAATTTGAAGGATTTAAGGTATAATGGAAATAACAAAAGAAGATGCAATTCATTGTGCTGGTGTCTTTAAAGAGTATTTTGATAATTTTGAAAACATATCACAATACATGCGTGATGAAAAATTAAAATCATTGGAATCAATGACAGCATCTTTATTTCCGCCTGAAGATGATTTATTTTCAGATTTCTCTATGCACCCCAATGATATGGATATTGAAGTGTGTGAAATTCCGAATGTAACATGGGAAACCTTGATGAAGATTACATCTTCTCATATTAATAAAGCCCCTGTTGGTCGTAATATTCAATTGGCAGTACGAGAACGTAAAACTCAAAAGATACTTGGGTTTTTACGTTTGGGGTCTCCGTTAATTTATATGAAGCCTCGTAATGAAATGCTTGGTCAAGTATTCTCTCAACAATCAGAATGGTCTAAACGATTTAATGATTCCACAATAATGGGATTTGTAATTGTACCATCACAACCATTTGGGTTTAATTATCTTGGTGGTAAATTGTTATCTGCAATCTGCACATCACACCAAGTTCGAGAATTAGTCAATAAAAAATATGGAATGAATTTATGTTTATTTGAAACGACTAGTTTATATGGAAGTAGTAAAACCGTATCACAGTATGATGGCATGAAACAGTACATTAAATATAAAGGATTAACAGAATCCGATAGTGTTCCAATGATGCACGGTGAAAGATATGTAAACCTTAAGGAATTTGTAGAAAGTAAAGTTGGTGATATTTTAGAAGGTGATGAATCCACAACAAGTAGAAAATTAAGAACTTTTGTAAAGATTATTGCTCTTACTAAAGCTGCCTTAAAAGGAACTGCTGAAGCTGAGGAGTTTAACAAGACAATTGAAAATGCTAAAAGTTTAACAGAACGTAAAAGATATTATGCATCTGATTATGGATTTAAAAATACCATTGATTACATTAATTGTAAAACTGATATATTAATTCCTGGTGAAAATTATGATAAATTTGAATTAAAAAATATTGTAGAGTGGTGGAAAGTAAAAGCATCTAATCGATATGAAACATTAAAATCGGAAGGTAGATTGAGAACAGAACTTGAAATTTGGACTTCTGGAAAAGATATACAAATTATTAGATAAATAAAAAATTAACTGGGAGAATGAAATGAAAGATTTTAGTGAATTATATGTTTCGGGAAAAGGATTACCTGAATACATTAATAGACTTGGTGACAATTTAATTGGATGTGAACTTGGTGTATGGACAGGTGAGAATTTTGCATATCTCTTACAAGCTTGTACCACTACAAAAGTACAATATGGAATTGACCCCTATCAACCATATCAAGATTGGAATAGAATGATTGATACTTCTATTATTGATAATGCTAGACACCAAGCATTTACAAATATGGAAGAATCCGGCCAACAATCTAAAGTAGTATTTTATCAAAAAACAGCAAATGCTGCCTTGTCCGACTTTGAGAATTCAGCGTTAGACTGGATTTTTGTTGATGGCGACCATTCATATGAACATGCCATTGAAGATATTACAAATTATTATTCTAAAGTAAAATCAAAAGGTCTATTTGCAGGACATGATTATTCACTTCCTGGTGTCAACAAAGCGGTACATGAATATAGAGAACTTAACAATATTACAGAACCATTACAATTCTGTGACAATGATGTGTGGTTCTGGTATAAAAATTAATGTATACGTTTATTATAACATCAACAATTAATGCTACTTTTGGATTAATTGACAATACTGCTAGATATCACCAAACCTTAGAAACTATACAATCAATACGAGATAAAGTACCAAATGCCAAAATCGTATTGGTTGATAGTTCATCTGATAGGTTGTCCGATGAATATTTTACAGAATTAAAACAAAAAACAGATTTGTTCATTACACTATTCAACCACCAAGCTACCATAGATTTTAATAGATATCAACAAAAAAGTGCTGGTGAATGTTATATTATGATGATTGCATTATCCGCTATAGTGGAAATGAATATGGTTGGTGACAGAATCTTTAAAATTACAGGTCGATATAAATTATCAGATTCTTTTGACATTACGGAATATGAAAATCCGGATTTAGTCGGAAAATATGTATTTAAAAGTCGTGTAAAATCATGGATGAAACGTGAATTGAGTTTAGTTGATACTAGATTGTGGTCAATGTGCAGTAGTTTATTGGAAGAAACTCAAGATTTATTACCAAAGGTATTAAATATTGTACTAGAAGGAGAGTTTGATTTGGAACATGCGTATTTCCAAACGATAAATTTGGAACATTTAGTTGAGTTTGATAAAGTACATTTAGAAGGCCAAATCGCTTCTGACGGGAGAATACAATATGATTAATCCAATAATAACAATTATAACACCAACAACAGGTTCAAAATATCTTAAACAAGCAATAGAAAGTGTACAGAAGCAAACATATGAAAAAATTCAGCACTTAGTTGTTATTGATGGTAAATATACTTCTGCAGATTCAATTATTTCAGAATATAATCATTTGGATGTAATCCAACTACCATATGCAACAGGTACAGATAAGTATAATGGTCATAGAATTTATGGTGCTTGTGCCTTTTTAGCAAAAGGTGATTATCTATGTTTCTTAGATGAAGATAATTATATGGACCCCAACCATATAGAATCGCTTGTGGAAGTGTTAAAAACGAATACATGGGCATATTCATTACGGAAAATTATAGGCGCAGAAGGTGAGTTCCTGTGTAATGATGATTGTGAATCCTTAGGCAAATACACTTCAATCATTAATGATAATTTTGTTGATGTTAATTGTTACATTATACCTAAACAAATTGCATTACAATTTTCTCCTGGTTGGTATCGTAGAGCTAGACACCCACAAGAACAACCAGAAGTAGATAGATTACTATATTGGTTTTTAACAGAAAATAAGTATTCTTGTGATACAAATGGACTATATACTATGAACTATCGTGCTGGAAATACAGAAACCTCAGTCCAAGCAGAATTCTTTAGACGAGGTAATGATATGATGAAACAGAAAATGAATGGGGAGTATCCGTGGAGAAAGATTTAATTATTGGAGTTTGTTCTGGTTATAAATTTAATGATGTATTGCCGTGGGTTAAGTCATCAAAAGAATGTGGATTTCAAGGAGATGTTGTTCTAATCACCATTGAGATGGATGAAGAAACAAACAAACAAATTGAATCCGAAGGTGTAATTGTTGTTCGGGCTAAACACAATGGCAAGATGATGATTCACATGGAAAGATTCTACCATGTACACAAATACCTATCTGAAAATCCAAATTATAGATATGTGGTTTCAACAGATGTCCGTGATGTAATATTCCAAAGAAACCCATCAGAATATTTTGATTTTTTTCTTAGAAGTATTGTGTCATCAGGTGAAGCTATTCTAATTAAAGACGAAGATTGGAATAAAAATAACATTATTAAAAACTTTGGAGAGTATTTTTACAACGATTTTAAAGATGAAATTGTACAATGTGTTGGTGTCTTAGGTGGTCAATCCAAATACATGAAAGATTTATGTTTTTACATTTATCAAATGTCATTAAACCGACCAGATTGGGTTGCCGACCAAGCAGCTTACAATGTTATTATACATAGTAGTCCATGGAAAGAACTGACACATTTTGCAACATTGGCCGATGGGTGGGCAATTAATGCTCATGTAACCAATTATGACCGCTTGATAGACCACTTTAGCCCCTATTTGTTGGAAGATAGACCAGTATTTGAAAATGGCCGAGTTAAGTCTAGAAAAAATGGTGTCGAATTCTATATTGTACATCAATATGACCGAGTGAAAGAATGGAAAAAATATTACGAAGATAAGTATGGAGTGAAAATTAAATCACAATATACTCCAGATGAAGAAATACTAACAATAAGGACAGATGTGTGAGTGATATAACAATAGTAACTGCATTTTTTGACATTGGTCGTGGCGATTGGACTCCAGATAAAGGTCTTCCACATTATCTACAACGAAGTACCGATGAATATATTAAAAGATTTTCATATCTAGCATCATTGGATAATGATATGGTCATATATACATCAAAGGAACTCGAAGCAACCATTGCAGAATGTAGAAAAGGTAAAGAAGATAAAACTGCCATTCTTGTGGTCGATTATGAAAACGAATTTAAAGATTTAAAGAATTCAGTAGATAGAATACAAAAATCTAAAGAATTCCAATCTAAAATTCATCCATCGCAAATTTCTAATCCAGAATACTGGAATAAAGATTATGTTATTATTAATTGGTTAAAAACATTTTTTGTTAATCATGCAATTCGTTCTGGTAATATAAATACAGAATTGAGTGCTTGGATTGATTTTGGGTATTGTAGGTCTATTGATACTTTAGGCGGCGCAACTAAATGGGAATATGATTTCAATCCGGAAAAGATACACTTATTCAATTATAAAGAATTTGATACAAGTAGAACAATTTTAGATGTAATTTCGACTAATGATGTTCATATATTAGGTGCCAAAATTGTGGCTGGAATACAAGCATGGGATATAATGCACCAATTAATGGCACACTCGGCCCAAGAACTAATTAAAAACGATTTAATTGATGATGACCAGACATTGATGTTAATATCCAGCTTATTAAAACCAGAGTATTTTGAATTACATAAAATACCAGACCACCAACAAGGATTAGACCCATTTATAATATTTAAAGATTATAATTCACATAAATAATAATACAATCATAGTGTATTGTATATCAAGGATTATTCATGAAATCATTTTTATCATTCCTCAATGAAGAAGTTGAGGGAGAAAAACTAAAACATATAGAACACGCTGAGGACCACCCATTAAATGATGGTGCTGCAGGATTCCATCACGCATTTGGTGCATTAACCCAAGTACACGAACACATTAAAGCAAAGAAACATGATGATACACTAGCCATGAAACATGATGGTTCTCCATCAATCGTTTATGGCCATCATCCAGAAACAGGTAAATTCTTTGTTGCATCAAAATCTGCTTTCAATAAAACACCAAAAATCAACTACTCACATTCCGATGTGGAGAAACATCATGGCCATGCGCCAGGACTTGTCAAAAAGTTAAAAGATGCTCTTGATAACTTACCAAAGATTGCACCTAAAAAAGGTGTGTACCAAGGTGATATGTTGTATTCTCATGAGGATAAACACTAATGTCTGATAAAATTTCATTTAAACCAAATACCATTACATATTCTGCTGATAAAAATTCAGAAGAAGGTAAAAAGATTGACAAATCTAGAATTGGTGTGTATACTCATACTCAATATCATGGTAAAACATTACATGACATGAAAGCTGGATTTTCTCCAGATATGTCTAAATTTAAAGAACATGATGATGTATATCATAGACATCCTGGCCACGATACGTCTAAAGTTGCATATACTCATGCCGAACAAAATACATTTCAACACCATATGGATTCAGCTAAAAAAATTCATGATGAACATGGCCATGAAATGTATAAAGGTACAGAAAAACATCAAGGCGAGGCTGGACATTTAAAGACATATATTAATCATACGGTCAGATCTGGTGAAACTCCATCACCTGAAGGATTAAAAAAACACATATCAGATAAAGCCCAAAAAGAAATTGATAAGGTTAAAACCCCTGCATCTAAAGAAAAACGTGAGACCGAAAGGTCAGACCATGTTCAACATATTGAAAAGAACCATGAACACTATTCAAATTTATTAAAGATGCACCAACATCTACAAAAAGCAAAAGATACATTAACTCATGTACTAAGTAAAGATACCGGTGGTCTTGATCACCACATTAACGGAGAAAAAACAAAACCTGAAGGCTTTGTTGTTAATCATAAAGGTCAACCAACAAAATTGGTAGATCGTAAAGAATTCTCTAGAGCTAACTTTTTACCAAGGAAATAATAATGCAGACATTTAAATCATTTATAGTTGAAGAAATTCTTTTAGAAGAATTAGAAAATTTGCTTAATGAAGCTAAAGATGATGCATCTAAAGTTGGCGGGGCGTCTAATAATACTAAAGGTGTTTTACATGAACTTCTTGTTGGCCATCACCTCCAAAATGGCACACACATGGCGTCACACCATCTTGTTGATGAAAAAACTGGTAAAAAACATTCTCCGGAAGAAGCCCACGATATATTAAAATCTAGAATTCATCCGGAAGATTATAAAAAAATTAATTCCAGAGCAAAATCTGCTGCGGAACACATTAAACATAATATAATTGACACAAAATATGAAATTGTACATGTACATCATACATCTAAACCTGGAGATACCGAAAAGGAAACAGGAATTCCAGCATCACAAAGACACGATTCATCCGATGTATATGTTACTACTAAACACAAAAAAACAGGTAAAATTAAAAAATACGGAATTAGTTTAAAGGTTAGTGATAAATCAAGTAGTAAAGTTCCTTCATCAAATCTTGGTATGAATTCTGCTGGAGAAAAAGCTCATTCTTTATTCACAGAACACCAAAAGAAAATTAAAGCTAAATATCCAGAATTAGCCCATATGAAAGCTAATAAAGAAGCAGGCCATGAAACGGCTGCAGAATCAAGAAAAGATTGGGCTAGAAAAAATCCAGAAAAACATAATGACATAAAATCGGAAAATAGAAAACTTTTAGCTAATGTTGCTCATCATCATGCGGCTGAATTGCAACATCATTTAGATAGTGGAAATCATGAACATGTAATTAACCATATTCGTGATGTACTTGCAGCTAAACATACCCCTGCTGAACAAGCAGGCAAAGCAACATTCAATAAACACACCACATATGTAACTGCTAAAGGAACTCAACATTCTATTTCACATCCTGGAACAGCACATGAACACATTTTAAAAGATCACAAAAATATTAAAGTTAAAGCAATTGGTGGCTCTGTTCATTTTTATCATACCCATCCAGAAACCGGTGTTGAGAAAAAATTTGCTAGTCAAGGTCATAAGTTTAGTTCTCAAAGTGACCCATTAAGTACAATAGTAAGTTCAGGTAAAGAAGCATGAAATCGTTTAAAACATTTATTGCTGAAGAAACTAAAGGTTCATTACATGTATTTGATGTAGATGAAACTTTATTCAAAACTCACGCTAAAATTCATGTAAAAAAAGGTGATAAAACGGTTAAGACATTATCTAATGCTGAATATAATGACCACAAATTACCTACTGGCCATCATTATGACTATCATGAATTCCGTGATGCTGAGAAGTTTCATAAAGATTCTGAACCAATGCCTAAAATGTTAAATAAAATGAAGGCAATTCATAAAAATATTCAGAAATCACCACATCATAAAGTTATTATCAACACTGCCAGAGCTGACATGGACGATAAGGATAAGTACTTAGATAAGTTTAAGAAACATGGTGTTCCTATTCATGATATTCATGTACATCGTGCAGGTAATTTACCAGGTGATGATTCTGTCGCTGAAAAGAAAACAAAAGTAGTACATGACCAATTAACAAAAAAACCATATGCAAAAGTTCATATGTATGATGATTCTAAGACAAATTTAAAACACTTCTTAGGATTAAAAGATAAGCATCCAAATACAGAGTTTCATGCACATCATGTACAAGATGATGGCACAACCAAAAAATTTAAGGGTTAAAGAATGAAAGGTTTTCTAGATTTAGTAGAAGAACAAACCAAATCGGTGGCCATGTTGTATGGTCGCATGAATCCTCCTACTGCCGGACATGAAGAAAACATTAATGGGCTTAAAGATTTGGCCAAAAAACATAATGCAGACCATGTCGTTGTTGCATCACATTCACATGATTCTAAAAAGAATCCTTTATCTCCAGAAGATAAGGCTAAACATTTAAAACGTGCATTTCCTGATACCAATATTCAGGTTGCAACTAAAGAACATCCTACTATCATTCATCACGCTAAGAAATTGCATCAAATGGGATATACCCATCTAATTGTTGCTGGTGGTGGAGATAGAGCGCACGAATACCACAAATTGTTACACAAATATAATGGTCCTGGTAAAGAATTCAATTTCAAAAAGATTGAAGTTAAATCTACCGGTGAAAGAAAAGAAGGTGTATCTGGTACGGATATGCGTAATCATGCTAAGAATGGCGATTATCACTCATTCAAAGGTGCATTACCATCTAGGTTGAAAGGTAATGACAAACACGCAAGAGATTTATACAAAGATACTCGTAAAGGTATGGGCATTAATGAAAATGTAAATCGTGGATTATTTAAGGCAATCTTTGTAACTGGCGGTCCTAGTTCAGGTAAAGATGTTATTATTCGTGAAGCCATTGCTGAACAAAAATGTGTAGAGATTTCAGTATCTCAAGCATATGATTTTGTGGCTAATAAGAACAATTTACATGAATTCTCAAAAGATTATAGATTACAAGGAATTCAAAATAGAAGTCCTTTAATTATTAACGGTACTTCTGATGATGAAAAAATCTCATATATCAAAGAAGAATTGGAAGAATTAGGATATGAAACATTTATGGTATTTGTTAATACTACAAATGAAGTATCTCAAGAAAGAAATAAACACCTATCTAGAGTAATGCAAGAATCTATTAGATTAGATAAATGGAACAATTCACAAGATAAATTAAATTTATTCCTAGAACAATTTGATAACTTTATGACATTTGACAATACAGTAGATTTCCAAACTGCAGATGTTTTACAAATTGAGAGTAAGGAAGTGGAATTGTCCGAAGTGTTACATTACACTAATTGGTTCTTAGATAAGAATATATTGTCTCCAATCGCCGAAGATTGGATGATTTCACATCGCAAATTTAATATAAATGAAATATTTAATAAGGAGTTTAATAATGATACAATTAATGAGAACACTTTTAAACCTAATTCTAAAACCAAGTATTGCACGCACGGCAGATTGCTCATTGATAACAATTGCACCGTGTGTCAAATGCTCAGAAAACAAGGAAAGCCCGATGACGTTAGAGACGGAGACGTTGCCAACAATTCAGGATACTCCAATAGAACCTACGAAGGAACTGAGCAAACCATTAAGTACGCCAGAGCCCCAAAAGAACCAAACTTCCAGCAAGACAAGGAAAAGAAAAAACAACAAAAAGGCTACTACACCAAAGACCCAATGAGTCCAAATCTCAAAGGAACTGGAGTAGGACCTACATATGACACTAGAGGTCAAGGCACTGTATATCCTATGTCTGGTTTAGGTAATGCAATGTATAGAGAAAGTAAGTCATTTTTAAGTTTTAGAAAAGTAATTACCGATTCTGTGGACTCTCCATCTACGGAAATGGGCGTTTCGGGTGGAGAAACAGGCGCATCAAATAAAGAACCTATGGAAACGCCGGCAGATAAATATGCACAAGCTGGTATAACAATAAAAAAGAAAAAAGGATTAAATAATGTTCGCAAATAAATTTAAAAATGATGCCATATCTAAATCGGTATTAGATGTATTAGAATCTACTGTTGTACCAGAACAGATTGATGAAAGTATTCCTTCTGGTTATCAAAATCGAGATGGTAGACTTATTCCAAAAATAAATAAAAAAATGAGTGCTCATGACCACGGTTATGATTATACACATCAATCTATTGAGGATGCTCCATCCAAATCTTCAATACATAGTCAACATAAAGAAATAATGAATGATAATCCACATCCAAAAGGAAGTAAAGAACATTCCGATTGGCTAGCTGGTACACATAAAGCTAAAGCTGATGTCCTTAAAATGTGGGAAGAAGTCCAAGTTGATGAATCTACTGTTGTGCCAGAACAGATTGATGAATTAAAAAAATCAACATTGGCGTCATATGCAAAAAAAGCATCTAGTTCAAGTGATGAACGCTCTGCTTCAAACCTATCATCAAGAGCAGCCGTAAAATTAGCACAATCATTTGAAGATGGTAAAGATGATGGTGAAAAAGAAGATAAAAAATCATTCCAACGCTCAAAAGGCATCGGTCGTGCTATTGATAGACTGACCAAAGAAGAAGTAGAACAAGTTGATGAATCTATTGATTTGCCGTTTGGGTATAAAATGAAAATGAAACATAGTGAAAAATATCGTATTCACGACCCAAAAGGTTTACATATTGGAGATACCACGCAAGAACCTGATGGTAAATGGAGATACCATACAGGTAAAAGTTCCAAATGGGACGGAACAGAAAATCACCCAGATTATATAACCGGTAGAGTTGGTTCCAAAAAAGCAGCCGGCATAACTATAGCTAGTACACACCACGATATCAAAGAAGAAGTAGAACAAGTTGATGAAATATTTCATAAAGTTCCAAATACTAAGGCTGCTTGGGATTATATGGATAAAAAGCGTGAAGTTCGTAATGCCGAACATGAAAAACAAGACCCAAAAATGGCAAAACATTATGCTAAAAATATGGTCGATACTGCTAAAGCTGCCAAAAAGGCAAAAGAACGTGGTATCAAAAAAGATGTTAATGATTTTGGTTGGCAAGTTCGCAACGGTGTTCAACGTGGTAAATTACCAGAAGAAGTGGAATTAGATGAAGCCCAAGAAATTCATGGTGTATATAAAGGACCAGGAAATACAATGGCCTTTCATAATAAAAATTACAAGGAACCAGGCGTAAAACATGAAATTTTATGGCATGATGGTAATAAAGTAACTCATACATCAAAACATGATAGTGCGGAAGATGTACATAAAACATTAACTGATAACAAATATGTTAAAGAATCCAAAGATACAGAAACTAAAGATGCATCAGGTAAAGTGACCTCATGGTCGCACGAAGGTGACTGGAAGAAATCATCAGGTAAACAAGGTCAAGGTAAAGTAAATCACCTAAGTGATTTGGCTCGTAGAAAAACTGCCAAATTGGCCACGAAAGAAGTTGGAGAGTTGGATGAACTATCAAAAAAGACTCTAGGAAGTTATGTTAAGGCTGCATCTAAAGACGCAGAAGAATCTGGTAGAAACCAAGAATACTATGGTGACCAATCCGACTATGACAGAGGTGCCAAACGCCAAAAAGGTATTTCTAAAGCCGTAGATAAGTTGACCAAAGAAGAAATTGAACCAATTGAAGAATTGTCTAAAACCACATTAAAATCATACAGAGATAAAGCAACAAAACATATGGTCGATAAAAAAGCTGAGTTGGGTATGAGAATGGGCACTAAAGCTGATTGGAAGAGAATTCGTGGTATAGAAAATTCTTCAAGTAAAATTGGCAGTAAAAATGAATCTGTTGAACCACTTGATGAACGTGAAGAAAGTCCAACAAAAGGAACTCGTAAAGTTGCTTCTTATGGAGATGATGGCCACCGTGCAGAAGTTCGTTACAATCCGGAGTATCAAGAGTATCAAGTACATCACTACAAAGATGGTAAACATCAAGGAGAAGGTCCTGTGTCATACCATGGTGATGATAAAGAAGATGCTCATGATACAGCAAAATATTCAGTAAGTGTTAAATAAGAGATAAACAGGAATAATATGAACTTAACTCATACAATTAGAGATTTGATGGAACTAAAAGGTTCTGGTGATTTTCAGTCAACAGATGGCCAATTTACCACTAATGTAGACCAACCAGATTTGGCCAAAAAAGAAAAGAAACCAGGAAAAACTATGACAAATCCTGATGACCAATCTGGCGCAAAATATCAAATGGAAGAAGTGGAATTAGAAGAATCAAAATTAGACAAGAGTATATATAATGTCAATGTACATTATACAGCACCAGAAAAAAATTACACAAAAACTCACAGAGTAACTGTATCAAGAGGTGATGACGAAGATGCACGTATAACAGCGGCAGTCTCTAAACATCTTGGTGATGAACCACATAAAATTGTCGGAAAAACAAAAGGACAGTTCAATAGAGCAAAACCTAATTTAAATAAAGGTATTGAAGAATCTACGGAATACCATACTCATGGATATTTGTCCGCTGAAGTTGAACCTGGTTCTAATGATAAAAATGAAGTTAAACAATTACATAAATCTGTTGCTGAAATTGTCAATCAACATGGCGGAAAAATTCATGATATCGACCCAGTTAGAAATGGGGGTGTTACTATGCACGTTTCTGGACCAAAAACAATGCACTCACAAATTAAAAAAGTAACTGATGACTATGAACATATTGGGGCTAATCATGAAATAGATTTAAAAGAAGGTCCAGTAAGCAATGGTAGTCAATTAGACCAATATTTAACTTCATTGGGATGGAATCCAGATACTATTTCATTCTCCAAAAAACAACATTATGCTCAATCTGATGCATTTAAACACTGGATTCAAACTCATTTCCGTGAAAGTGTTGATGAATCTGCACCAAAAAAGGTACTTAGTGATAAACTAAAACAAATTTTAGATAGAACTAAACCTAGTGGTCCTAGTTCACAAAGTCCGGAATGGCATGCCGCTCGAAAAAAAAGATTACAATCAAAACCTGAATTAAAAGAGTCTGATGAAGTGTCGCATTTAATTAGTGCCAGAGAAATCATTGGTCGTGCCAAAGGAGATGAGGGTAATAACCAAGAATATTTGGATTTCCTAAAACATCTTCGTGATAAATTTGGTAAAGATTATTCTACTAAAATACACCAATCAGCATCTAAATTTACTGAAGAAGTTGAATTAGAAGAAGGTCTTAAAGTAGGAGATGATGTGGCCGCCCAAGTTAATTCAGCATCTACTGTATTTGGTAAAGTACATAGAGTTGGTCAAACTGGTGTACATATCATTGTTCGTGGTCAAAAAGAACCAGAATTCTATCCACATAAATCAGTATATCCATCTTCTGAATATGAGAAACGTAATCCAAATCCATATGAAAAACCACAAAAGAATTTGAAAGAAGAAGAATTGGATGAAGCAAAATCTGGTTATACCATTTATCATCCTACATATTCATCTGCTGTCCAACATGCACATGAACATTTAAAGAAAAAAGGTTTAGAGATATCTGATGATAATTGGTTCCATCATGTAAATTCTGGACCTAAGAAACCAGGTGAAGGTCAAACAAATCGTTTAGATATTCCATTACACAAAGATGGCGTAGAAACTAAAAAACATGCTCACATTCAAGTATATAATCGTGGTAATGATGTTAAAAATGCCTACGAATTGAATTTGTATCATGAATCCGTAAATGAGGACAAATATCAAGATGCTCAAGCTGCCACACAAACTACTGGTATGGAAGTGGAAAATTCTAATTCTAATTTGGCTCGTAAAAGAGAAATGTCAAAATCGGCCAGATTAATTAAAAGTCTATACAAACATCATAAAATGGCCGAAGATATGTATGACCATGAGAAAGAAGATAAGTCTGTTAAAGGATTTAAAAAACCTAAAATAGATAAAAATGATGGCACTGGAGAATCTTTTGAGGATGATAAAACTGAAGCAAAAATTACCATTT